>Ga0208387_1000079_pt1 | contig 34379 bp, 51 predicted proteins | sample CryBogCBH27Jul09_FD_184611 | JGI IMG/M metagenome (GOLD analysis project Ga0208387, IMG submission 184611) | Freshwater microbial communities from Crystal Bog, Wisconsin, USA - CBH27Jul09 (SPAdes) | ecosystem: Environmental > Aquatic > Freshwater > Lake | place: Crystal Bog, Wisconsin, USA...
AGACCCAAGCGGTCATCAAGGTTAAGAACGACATGACGGGCGGGGCGTACGACACGGTGGTGGACACGGGGCCGGGCTACCAGACCAAGCGCGAGGAAGCCGCAGACGCAATGCTGCAACTCCTCTCAACCCCGCTGGGCGAGTCGGTGGCGGCGAATGCTGGCGACGTGGTCATCCGGTCTCTGGACTTCCCAGAGAGCGAGACGATTGCCGACCGTATTGCAGCGACCATCCCGGCGGCGAACATCGACAAGGACAGCGACATCCCGCCGAAGGCGCAGATGATGATCAAGTCCTTGCAGGGCCAATTGCAGCAGATGCAGCAGCAGTCAATGGCGCTGGAATTGGAACTCAAGGCGAAGCACGGTCTGGAGCAAATGCGCCAGCAGGGCGAGACGCAGCGTCTTCTGATCAAGGAGCGTTCGGCAAACGACCGCAAGGACAAGGAACTCCAAGTCCGACGCGAGGACGTGATGACCAAGGCGCATACCGCGATGCACGACACTCACATCAAGGCGGTTACTGCCCACGACGTGGCAGAGATCAACCAGACGGGCAAGATTCTGGATACCCATATCGCCCAACGATACAACGAAAGCGCGACCAAGGAAGCCTTGGAAGACGCCGATCGTGCGGCTCATATGCCCGAGGAACCGGATGAATACCATTCGGCCTTGATCAAGGACTCGCTGACTCGGCACGGCTTTGAAGCCACACCGGAAGCGATTAGGCACATCTACAGAACTCATCACGGGCTTGCATGAACCCGTATGACCAGACGCTGCAAAATGTAGCCTCTGAGAACCCATACGACGCGACCGTTAGAAAGGTCTACCACGGGACGCCACATCGGTTTGCGCCGACTGCCAACAACCCGTTGGGTGAATTTGATCACTCCAAGATGGGTACTGGAGAGGGGGCGCAAGCGTATGGGTGGGGAACCTATTTGGCAGAGAACAAAAAGGTTGCCGACACTTATCGCAAAGACCTTTCCAATTACGAACAGCCGTTCATCCAGTTTGGGAAAACCAAGATTGCTGGAAACGCTTTAAGCGATGTTGATCTGCGAGCGTTTAAGCATCTTGAGTCAGGCCAGAAAATGGCTGGGCAGTTCAAACACAACACTCACTATTACGCAAAGAAATCTGCGGAACGTGATGAAGAGGCGTTAAAGCGGCTAGAGGAATTCGGAAGAGACGTGAAGTTTGGACACGAAATCAATCGTGGACACACTTATCACGTTGAGATTCCAGAGCGACACGTCAAGAGAATGCTTGATTGGGACGCCTCTTTAGACGATCAGCATGAAGCGGTGAAAAAGGCGATTAATCACGTCGGAGTGAATCCGCAATCAATCGGAAGACTAGCCGCTAGCAAAATCAAGTTGCTTGCCGAATCGCCGGGTCTGGCAGATTGGGCAAAACGCGATCTATTGAAAGACGCAAGCAATTTGGAAAGCCCACACGTTTCAATGCAATACATATCGGGTACGTTGAAGCGAATGCCGTTGGAATATGGGATTAGCGAAAGTCACGGCCCATTCCAGTCTCATGCAAAAGATTTTCTGAAATTGGTTAAGGCGTCTGATTACGTTCCAAACATGAATACAGGCGGCGGTGCTTACGGGCTGTTGTCGGCATTCTTGGGTGGCGACAGAGAAGCCAGCGAACACTTGCTGTCATTCGGTAGCCCGGGCATCAAGTACAAAGACGCAGCGAGTCGAGGCGCGGAGGAGGGAACCCGCAACTTCGTGTTGATTGATCCGTCCATAGCCAAAATTGTGGAGCGGGAATGATGTCGTATCAGGACGTTTTGAACTATCAAGGTTCGCACCGTCCTGCGGGTAAGGATCATGGCGCACCGTTGCATGATTTGACGCGCGTGTACCCAGATGATGTGTATGGGTCAAGGGCGGCGCAATATTACGGGCATTACGGCAACAACCATCAAAGTGATCGTGAATCTTTTGAAACTGCCAAGCGGTATCGCAATCAGCCAGACAAACTGATTCGCATCCACAGGGCAGTTTCAAAAGATGAACACAAAGCGACTGAGATCAACCCGGGCGACTGGGTGACGATCAGTCATCGGTATGCAAAAGAACACGGTGAAGGGCCATTGAAAGGCGACTACAAAATCCTTTCTAAGGTTGTTCCAGCAAAACACATTTACACTAGCGGCGATAGCATCCATGAATGGGGCTATCACCCTGATGAAAAGCACGAATGACAACTAAACAGGGTGGGTATGCTGGCGTTCTTGGAATGCCGAAACACGCAACATCATTTGAGCCAATTGATCCAGAACACGATCTAGGGCCGTATAAAGCGGGACACGAAATCCACAACACGGGATCAATTTCAGCGTCACTTGAGGACGGCTATGTAGTTGAGCCGGGAATTCAGAAAGTCCCTTTAAAACACTTTTATGGCGGCGAACGTCCAAAGTTGGCGGGGTCAAGTGACGATGTTCGCAGGACGAAACACCTTGCCGAACAAATCAAAAAATCAAAACGCTTAGATCCTTTGATCGTAGCGATTGACGAGGAAGGGCCATACGTTTTAGAAGGTGGGCATCGGTTGGACGCTTCGTATTTGCTGAATGGAACTCATATCCCGGCAATGGTTGTGCGTCACGCTGGTGTTCCATTGTTCAAGAAATAAGCCAGCCGCTTTTCCATCCCCCTAGCGGCCTTTGACTGGCTCGGCAGTCTCTGGCGAATAACCGAGCATCTATTTTCGACCCTGAGGTCTGGCAGACCACGGGGAACGGTATGTCTTTGCCCTGAACTCAGCAGCATCTGAGGGTTTTTTCGTGAGTGGAGACTCATGGCAATTAAATCTGTTACAGCCGATACGCTGGTGGAACTGGCTGCGAACCAGCCCAACCCTGCCGAAATTCAGAATGCTGACCAGATGGTCGCTCAAGCCATCACGGTCAACGAACTGAATAACCCGATCGTGGGATCTGGAGAGGAACGCTCTTCAGACGCACCACCGGAGCCGCAGAGCGGGTCAAAGCAGTCAGCCAAGAAGTCCTCAAAGCATGAGGTTCAGGGCCGCATAGACGAACTTACGCGCCTTCGTAAAGAAGCCGAAGAGTTTGCCGAATCGGAGTGGAACTCGCGCCAAGAGGCAGAGCGGCGTGTGGCTGAACTTGAAGCACAGATTAAGGCTCTGGATGCAACCCGAGTACCAGAAGCCCCTAAGCAGGACGAACTCAGGGAACCGCAGGAAGCCGATTTTAAGGACATCTCGTCCTTCACCAAGGCGTGGAGCGAGTACACCCTCAAATTGGCTGAGAAACGGGCTACGGAAGCCCGGGAGCAGGAGCGTAATCGCCTTCTAATGGAGGTAGAGAACGAGCGCCTGAAGACCCGGATTGACGCAGCCAAGGCACAGTTGAGTGACTTCGATGAGGTCATTCAGGCTGCACCCCGGGACCGCACGATTCCCGCCCACATTGAACGGGCGATTCGTGAGTCCGACTTCGGCCCCCATCTGGCCTATCACCTCGCCAAGAATGGCGAGGAGGAAGCCCGGATCTTCTCCATGTCCGCTGCTAAGGCACTTCTGGAACTCGGGAAGATTGAAGACAAATACGCGAGTCGGGTGAAGGTGGAATCAACCACCGACCCGAAGCCTCGCACCACCACTCTTGAAACAACCCGCGCCCCCGCGCCAGTTTCGAGCATCAAAGCCGACTCAGGAACGGTCACGACAACTTCGTCGCAAGCGACAAGTTTCGCAGAGTACCGTCGCCTGAGAATGGAAGAGATGCGCCGCAACCGACGCTAAAGCGCTCTATTGGAGCATTGATTCATGGCTAATAACCTTCTGACTATCAGCCAGATCACGAACGAGGGCCTGATGGTCCTTGAGAACGATCTGGTATTCGCTGACCACTGCAATCGGCAGTACGCATCACAGTTCGCTCTCAGCGGGGCGAAAGTGGGCTATACCGTGTCCGTCCGCAAGCCCCCGCGCTACATCGGCACGACTGGTCCTGCGCTCAACGTGGAAGACACAGTTGAGTCGTATGTGCCCGTGACGCTTTCAACCCAATTCCACGTTGACGTGCAATTCACGACCGCCGATTTGGCGACCAGCGTGGATCTGTTCAAAGAGCGTGTGATCAACCCGGCTGTTGCTGCGGTTGCCAACAAGATCGACCGCGACGGTCTGACCTACGCCTACCAGAACGCGCCGAATGCCGTGGGTACGCCGGGGACGCCTCCTGCGTCGTTCCTGTCGTTCACCCTCGCGGGTGCGATTTTGGACGGTGAAGCCGCGCCCCGTGACGGTTCGCGTGTCGTCATCCTTGATCCGTTCAGCATGGCTTACGCGCAGGACAGCGTGAAGGGTCTCTTCAACCCACAGGCGCAGGTCGCTGAGCAGATTGAAAAGGGTCTCGTTGCGAAGCAGTTCGCTGGCTTTGACTGGTACATGGACCAGAACGTCGTGTCGTACACCGTTGGCGCTCAGGGCGGTACGCCGACCCTCGCCAACAACACGTCGTCCTGCTGGTTGGCTTCGGGTACGGCGCTCAACGGTCTTGTGCAGTCCACGGGCTGGACGGCGGCTGCGGCTGCGCGCCTCACGGTCGGTGACATCATCACCGTTTCAGGCGTGTACGCTGCCAACCCGCAAAACCGTGGCGCATACGGTTCTAACCGTCAGCGTCAGTTCGTCGTGATCCCGCCACAGGCGACGATCTCAAACGGTTCGTACAACTCAACCACGGGCGTCTACTCGTCGTCGTCGGGTGGCTTGTTGGACTTCTACGTCCGCAACGTCGGCATCTACGGCGGTCAGTTCCAGAACATCACGGCGCAGCCAGCGAGCAATGCCGCGATTCAGGTCTGGGGCAGCGCGTCGGGCGCGTCGGCTGGTGTCGTCACTCCGCAGAATATTGCCATGCACCGCGACGCCTTCGCGCTCGCGTTTGCTGACCTTGATCTGCCGGGCGGCGTTGACATGGCGGCTCGCGCCGTTGACGAGGAGGCTGGCATCAACTTCCGTGTTGTGCGCCAGTACACGATAAACAACGACTCGTTGCCGACTCGTTTTGACGTGTTGTACGGCTATGCGGGTCTGTACCCGGAACTTGCCGTGCGAATCGCTGGCTAATCATTTGGGGCGTGTAACAGCGCCCCTTCCTATTTCTGAGGTAATTCAAAATGGCTAATCCGGGTCCGGCTTCGGTCACCACTTCCAACACTCAGTTGGTCGCCACGAACCAGACGTATACGGCATCTCCGACTCTTCCGGTGGGCGCTAACCTGCTCCGCTTGTTGGGTTCGGCGCGTGGCGTGAGCGTCGGTGCGACGGGCGATGCGGCTGTCATCCCCATGAACCTCGTCGGTACGTTCAGCGTGTATCAGGTCATCGTGACCAACGCGCAGTTGGCTGGCGTATCGGGTTCGATCGCCACCTCGGCGTTCGGCGTTTTCACGGCGTCTGGCGCTGGTGGTACTGCCATCGTCGCCAACGCTGCGAACACGACCAACACGTCTAACAACGTCGTCAACCAGCGCACGGTCGCTGCGACCACGGCGTTCTCTACGACGGGTCTGGCTCCGTTCACGGCGGCGACTCCTAACCTGTACTTGAACGTCGGCACGGCGGTTTCGACCGGAACGTGTGACGTATTCATTTACGGTTACGACCTGACGTAATCCACAGGGCCGGGTAACAGCGGCCCTTCTTTAAGGAGAAACTTATGCCGGGTGGTACTACCGTCCAAACGGGCAATGTGAAACTTCAGACCATGCTGGGATGGGCGGCGAATACGTTCGCGTATCCTGCTGTTGGTGCAAATACGACTGCGATCCAGACGTACAGCGTTCCGGGTCTTCTTCCGAATGATCTTGTTGACGTTCAGTTGCAGGGTCATCAGGCGGGTCTTTCGGTGTCAAGCGCATGGTGCGCGGCTGCGGGTACTTTGACTGTCCAATGGGTCAACAGCACGGCAACTCCGGTGACGGCGAGTAACTTCCCGGCGTCCATCGTGTTGATCGTGTCTCGCTTTGAAGATGCCAACATCGGTCTCCCGGGATCACCCCCGTGGTTACAGGCAATCGTCTGAACTTGTCCCCCGGGTCACACCGGGGGTCTTTCTAGGGGCTTTAGATGGCTGCTACGACGACATCGGCGCTAGACCTGATTACGGGTGCGCTGCGGAACATCAACGCTCTGGAAGCCGGGGAAACGCCTTCCGCGCAGGATTCCGCTGATGCCCTGATGGTCCTAAACGACCTGATCGAAGCATGGTCAATGGACAAGTTGATCGTGTTCTCGTCGGTGGAGAACGTGCTGACGTTCGTCCCGGGTCAGAATCAGTACACGGTCGGCAACCCCGTCGGCGGCACGTTCACGGGTACGCTCGTGAGCGGATCTCCGACCATTTCGGGTGTGACCCCACCGTCCAACCTCGTCGTGGGCGGTACGCTGACGGACGTGCAGTCGGCAATCCCGTCTGGCACGACGATCGTCTCCATTGGCACGACGACCATCACGATGAGCGCAAACGCTCTCCAGACGGTCTCAACGCCCGAGACCATCACCTATACCACCCCGGGCAATTTTGCCATTGCGCGACCTCTGCGGATCACCAACGCCTATACCCGCATCACCTCGTCGGGTACGAGCCAGTTGGACTACACGATGGAGATCGGCAACCGGGACAAATATGCGTCGTTCGGTCTCAAGAACCTTCCGGGGCCGTGGCCGACGTTTGTCTATTACGACCCGACGTTCCCCATCGGCAACCTGTACTTCTATCCTGCGCCGTCTCAGGCGGGTCAGTTGCACCTTTGGACGGACACGATCCTGACGGACTTCAGCAACCTCAACCAATCGGTTAACCTTCCGCAGGGCTACGCCCGGGCGTTGAAGAAGAACTTGGCGTTGGAGTTGGCTCCCGAGTATGGGAAAGCCCCCGGGGCGCTGCTCGTCAAACAGGCGGCAGAGAGCAAAATGGCGATCAGGAATCTCAACATGGAACCCGTAGTTACGGCGTTCTTTGATAACGACATCGTGCGATCAAAGCGGCGTGATGCTGGCTGGATTATGCACGGTGGCTTCCGCTAATTAGGAGCGTTTGAAATGTCGTATAACCAAGGGCCGGGACCGTCAGTCAGTCAGACCGCAAATGACCCGGTAGCCACGCAGTCCTACGTCAACAACCTGACGATGAACTCGGTCACCTTCCCGTACACCACGGTGGCGACCGACATCGGGACGTGCATCTACTCGGGATCTGGCACAAACACGGTGACGATCGGCTCGGGCTACGCGACCAACGCGATGCTCTCGTTCGTCAATATGTCCGCGAATGCCATGACGATCGCCAGCGCATCGGACACGGTGTATCTGGCGGGTCTGGGTAGCACGGGCAACCGCACGTTGGGTCAGTATGGCGTGGCGACTGCGGTGAAGATGCCGAGCGGCGCGTGGATCATCAGCGGAGTTAACCTGACGTGAGGCCGATTAGTCGCCTCATGGCATCGGGTGGCGGCGGTGCAGCGTTCTCAGCGAACTTTGTCAGCAACCCTACGTTGCCACAGGGCGCTACGTTCTCCCGTGGCACGGTTGCGACCCAGTACAACTCGTCTGGGCTGTTGCAGTATGCGCCGTCGAACTTGTTGTTGCAGAGTCAGGCGTTAAACCTAAGTCCTTGGATAACGCAACCAAATGTCACGCTGACTTCAACAAATACAGGCGTGGCTCCTGACGGTACGTTAACAGCAAGTTTGTGGACGTTTTCTGGTACGTCTAACAATAGCATTTATCAAAGTTATAACACCGCAGTCAATCAAACATTGACTGGATCTGTTTATCTAAAAGGTCAGGCAGGTCAAACCATTAGTGTTTCGTGGCAACCGTTTTCAGGATCGGCGGTCTTTACGGTTTGGACGTTAACGGGAAATTGGGACAGAGTTTCTGCTACCGCTACTAACGGCGCGACAGCGGGTTCAGGCAATTTTGCGATTAGCGTAACCGCAGGACAAACTGCTACCGCAGTTTATGTCTGGGGCGCTCAACTAGAAGCCTCCCCCACCGCCACGACCTACACCCCCACGACCACCGCTGCCGTCTACGGCCCTCGGTTCGACTACGATCCGACAAATGCCTCTCCCAAGGGGCTGCTGATTGAAGAGGGCAGGACGAATTCGCTGCTACAGAGCAACACGTTCACGACCACTTGGGTAACCACCAATGCCACGGTGACTGCCAATAGCGTGGTGTCTCCTGATGGCTCGGTCAATGCGTCAACGATCGTTCCTACAACATCAACGAACTCGCATTTGATTGGTCAGTCAATCGCGGTAACGGCGGGATCGTGGAACGTCAGTTTCTATCTCAAGTCAGACGGGTACACAAAGATTGGGATTAGAGAAGACGCTATTACTGGAGCGTCTGTTGCCGTTGATTTGTCTATCGGCGCGACTCTTTACACGACAGGAACAAACACGACGAGCGTAACTTCAGTCGGCAATGGCTGGTATCGCGTTTCCATGAACTACACGGTTTCAGCGAACGCAAGCCACACCTATTCAATTTACGTCCTTCCCGCTTCGTACACCACCGGATCGTTCTACGGCATCAACTGGGCTGGAGATGGAGCGTCTGGCGTGTATGTTTACGGGGCGCAAGCGGAGGCGGGTGGATTTGTTACCTCTTACATCCCGACCACCACGACAGCGGCGACTCGAAACAATGAGTCTCTGACGATAGCGAGCATCCCTTGGTACAGTTCAACGGCGGGTAGCGTCGTTATTCAGTTTGATACCAACGGAATTCAATCAACAGAAGCCATTTACCCGGGCATCTTTTCGTTCAACAACGGCACGTCAACCGTTCGCATCGGGCAATTCGTCGCCTACAACAACGGCATCTCAACGCTCCAGCAGGGTACGGCAGGGCCGTCCGTTGCGGCGACTGGCAATACGCTTTTGGACAACACCGTCTACAAAACCGCATCCACATGGACGGTGGGCAATCAGTCTCTATGCGTCAGCGCAGGGACTGTTTACTCGGTGGCTAACGCATCACTCCCGGCGGCAACGCAGTTGTATTTGGGGCAGTTTGACAACCCGTTGAACGGTCACATCCGCTCCTTTGCGTACTACAAGACCGCTTTCACCAACGCCCAACTACAGAGCGTCACGACATGATTGAATCTCTACTGACGGCCTTCTTCTTTGAGGGCGGCGGCGTTATGGAACTCAGCCGACCGGATCAGTTGGCGGATCACCGCACTCACATGATCTGGGAACCGCGATACGTCGTGGGCGCTGGGTTTGATGCCCAGTTGTCCAAGCACGTCACCATTGAAGGCGGGTGGCACATTCAGGATCTGAACTACAAGGGTGACACCGACGACTATGTTCGGCAGGTGTTCATCACCATCAAGTACCACCCGTTCGCGCACTAAATGTCATTCAAAGGTTCTGACTTTGGCTTCGTCGGCGGTGCATACGAAGCCCCGGTTACCCTTCAGGACGCCCAGCGGCTCATCAACTGGTACGTTGAGATTGACCCCAGCACCAACGCCAAGGAGCCTCTGGCCCTGCGTGGATGCCCGGGCTTGAATTCGATCCTGTCCACGATGTCTGGCCCCGTGCGGGGTATGTGGGTGCTACCCGGGAATACCTCGGCTTTGGTGGTGACCGGGAACACCCTGTTCCTCGTCACCCAGACGGTGGCGGCGACCACGACCAGCCTCCCGCAGTTCAGCGTCTCAACCGTGGGTACGCTGCTGACCAGTTCTGGCCCGGTGTCCATTGCCGACAACGGCGTCTTGTTCGGCGGCTTGGGCGGGTATGCGGTCATCGTGGATGGGACGTATGGCTACCTGTACCGCCTCTCGGGGACGGCAGGGTCAACGACGATCTCGGTCACCATGACCAACGGTCAGTCCACGATCGCGTACAACGCTGTCAACTATCAGGTGATTGCCGGGGCGACCGTCTGGGACGGTTCGTGGCTGAGCGTATACCGTCCGTTCGCTATCCCGTATGGCACGACGGTCACCTCGGTCAACTACAACGCAGCCACCCTGACGCTCTCAAACCCCGTAGCAGGGTCTACGAGCGCCGCTACGACGGGCGCAAGCGGTACGGGTGCAGTTGCCACCATCACGTTCCCCGTCCAGTCCTACGCCCCCACAGTCGGTCAGACGGTATCCATCTCAGGCGTCACCCCGACGGGGTATAACGGCAACTGGGTGGTGACGGCCTCAACCACGTCATCGGTCTCGTTTGCCTCCACCACGACGGGCGCACAGACGGTGGCGGGGACCATTCTGCTACCGCTGAACAATTACGTTGAGACGATCAACGTCAACCTTCCGGTGTTTCAGCAGATTGTTGACCCGGCATTCCTCGGGGCTGACCGGGTGGTGTTCAACGAAGGTTGGCTGATCTTCAACCAGCCCGGTACGCGCACCTTTTACACGACCGCGCCTGTCCCCTACACCGTGTCTTTCGCGGGGGCGTTTTACGCCCTGAAGGACTCCAGCACGGACAACCTCGTCACCCATGCGGTCAACACCCGTGAGTTGTGGCTGATCGGTGAGCGCACGTCCGAGGTCTGGGTCAATGGCGGCGGGGCGAACTTTGCCTATCAGCGCCTTCCGGGCGTGGCCCCCCAGATTGGGTGTGCGGCAAAGCACTCCATCATTCGCGTGGGGACTAACCTGATTTGGCTGGCTCGGAACGAGCAGGGCGACAATTTGGTGGTGACCAACGAGCAATACTCGTGGGAGCGCATCAGCACCCATGCCATTGAGGTCGCCATCTCGGGCTACACCACGGTGGCAGACGCCTTCGCGTATGGTTACGAAGAGGATGGTCACTTCTTCTACGTCCTGACGTTCCCGACCGCCGACACGACGTGGGTTTATGACCTGTCGTCCAAACTCTGGCATCAGCGAGCGTCGTGGGATAGTGCGGCGGCGATCTATCACCGTCACCGCAGCAACGCCTTTATGAATTTGGCGGGTATCCGCATGGTTGGCGATTACCAGACGGGGCAGATCTACCAGATGGGTCGTCAGTACTTCACGGACAATGGGAACGTCTTGAGATGCCAGCGCCGCACCCCCCACGTCTGGTCACCGCAGAATCGACAGAGGGTGTTCCAGAGCGCGATTCAGGTGGAGTTCACGCCCGGAGTTGGTCTGCAAACCGGGCAGGGTTCCGACCCGCAAGCCATGATGCGCTGGTCCAACGATGGCGGGTTCACTTGGTCAAACGAACATTGGTCGTCGATTGGTCAAGTCGGGCAGACAAGGAATCGCGCTACTTGGCGGCGACTTGGACGCGCCAGAGACCGGATTTATGAACTGAACTTCAGCGACCCGACCGCCCGAGACATCGTGGGCGCGACGCTATGGGCCGAGACCGAATCCGACGACCCCGAGGCGGCATGAGTACCTACACGACAATCCCGGCGTTTGAGACTGCGCTCTCGGTCAATAAGCAGACTAACAAAGTCTGGTATTTCTTCTGGAAATCCTTGGTGCAGGGCCAGCCCCCGGCTGCGGAATACTCGGTCACGCTGACCAGTTCCCCGTTCTCTTTCGTGGCTTCCCAGCGGGGCTTCGTGATCGTAGACGGTGGCGCGGTGGTATTGATCCAGTTCAGCCGCAACGGGACGACCAACTACACCACAGGGCAGACGCAGGGCGTGTTTCCGGTCTCGGCAGGAGATACCCTGATCATCCGCTACACGACGGCTCCGACCGTCACCTTTGTACCGCAATGAGGCTCTAAATGGCTGCTATCACCTACAAATTCACGACGGGCGCGTCCACCAATCTTCAGGTGGTTCGCGCAGGGCAGACGGCGAACATCAAAGGCTATGCCTACGTCGTGTCAGCGGCGTACCCGGTTTTCGTCAAGTTCTACTGGACGAACGCAGCGCCGACCGTTGGCACGACGATTCCCAACCTGACGATCCAATGCCCCACCGTATCCACGGCGGGTAACGGCGTTCAGAGCATCCCTGATGGCATAACCGGAAACGGCGACCTCTGGGTGGCGATTACGAAGAACGCTGGCGACTCAGACGCTACTGCGGTCGCTTCGGGAGACCTGATCCTGACGCTGTTCCTTGAATGATTGACTTCATGGTCATTGCCGCTCCACGCTCGGGAACGGGCTGGATCTCCAACTGGCTGACCACGGATTCCACGTTGTGCTACCACGGTCTGTCGGCTCGCAAGCCAATGGACGAGTGGGAGACGATCCAGAGCCATCGGATGCTCGGGACGGCAGAGACGGCGCTCTGGTGGGCGGCAAAGAAACTGAATCGGTCTCCCGCGAGGAAAGTGATTCTTCACCGAGATCCGGTGGAGATTTGCGACTCGATGGGTATGCCCGAGATGCTAGCCAACGTTGAAAAGATGCAAGAGTCGCTCGGTTCAATTGACGGTATGCACATTCCTTGGGACAAGATCTTTGATGACCCCAAGGATGCCTATGAATACTTGTTGCAGCGCCCCTACGGAACCGCAGAAGCCGAAAGGCATGAAGAACTGATCCGACTCCAAGTGACGTGTATGCCCAAGCGGGTCACGTTTGACCGTCAGGCATTTCTGAAAATGAAGCAGGAAATGCTATGGAATTAGTTCCATTACCTTTGATCCCTACCCGGGAACAGATTGAGAAGTTGCAGATCGCAGGGTCTGTATTCCCTCAGTTTGAACCCGTCACGGAGCATTACTTTTCGGGCGGTATGTACATCCGAAAAGCCAAACTTCCCGCCAACCTACTGGTGGTCGGCAAGGTACACAAACACGCGCACTTTTTCGTTCTCTGCGAAGGTGAGATGAGCGTTTGGACGGAAGAGGGGATGAAAATCATCAAATCCGGTGATGTCATCTGCTCTGATCCGGGGACGAAGAGAGCGTTGTACTGCCTCACCGATTGCGTGGCGATGAATGTTCACAAGACCGATAACACGGATCTTGTCGAAATTGAGCGCGAATTAGTTGAAGAAGATGACAGCGCATTATTTGATGCAGTCAATTTTCTAAAGGATAGGTCGTTACCATGTTTTTCGCGATAGCAGTCCTTGGCTCTTCCATTCTCGGGGGAATCAGTGCAAACGCAGCGGCGAGCACTCAGGCATCGGCTTCGGAGGCGGCAACTTCTGCCCAGCAGCAGATGTTCAATCAGGAGTATGCGAATCAACAGCCATACGTCAATGAAGGCTATCAAGCCTCCAACCTGATGAACTACCTGCTCGGGATCGGACCAAATCCCAACGCGCAGCCTGTCAGTCAGAACGGCGGGAATGGCAGCGGCATTGCGGGATCTGGTGGCAACGATTACAGCAGCAACAACCCGTATGCTCGAGGCGGCAGACAGAACGGTGGCTTAGATTCTAGTGGAACGAATAACACAACCACGAACACGTCTGCGCCCATTAGCACCCCAGCGGGAGGTTATGGGTCGCTGCTGACGCCGTTCACCGCTGACATGATGAAGCAGTACAGCCCCGCCTATCAGTTTCAATTGCAGCAGGGCCAGCAGGGCGTCCTGAACGGCGACGAAGGGTCGGTGGGCGCGCTCTCGGGTGCGGCTCAGAAAGACCTGATGTCGTACAACCAGAACGCAGCCAACACGGCCTTTAACAACGCCTTCAACCAGTACCAGACACAGACCGGAAACATCTATCAACGTCTGGGTTCGCTGATGAATTTGGGTCAGTCGGCGGCATCAAACTCGTCTACGGGCGCGTCCAACTTTGCGAACGGCATCGGTCAGTCGATGACCAACACCGGAACCGCATTGGCAAGCGCATACACCGGAACGGCGAATGCTGTTAACAACGGCCTTTCCAACTATATGCTTGGCAGTCAGTTGAGCAATGGTGGTGGTGTGGGCTTTGACATGAGCAGCAACCCCAACGCTCCCGCGCCGCAATACTCGCCAACGAATTAATGGCGTGGCCATCAATAAATTTAAGGGTCTGACATGGATTCATTAACTCCAGTCGCAAATCAAGTTCAATATCCGGACTTTCTGAAGAGTTATCAGAACGTCTTGGGCATCCAGCAAGCGAAGCAGAACCTTGCTGCGGGTCAGTTGGGCTTACAGAAAGCGCAGCAAGACATTGATACGGGTTCATTGATTCAGCAGCAGGAAAGGCAAAGGGCTACTGCTGCTCAACAGACCCAAGCGGAGCAGCAATTACTGGTCAAGGCTTTGTCTGAGAACAAAGACCCAGACGGCAATCCGCTTAAGGATGAAAACGGCGAAACGCTGATTCCCAATTTCAGTCGATTCGCAAACAAATATTTGCCGCTGACGGGTCAGAAACTGACTCAGGATGCGGTCAGAACGCATTCAGACAAAGTGGGTTTAGCGAAATCCGCTTTGGAATTGGACAGCGGAATTCGCAATTCCGCTGGTGGCATATCAGGCGCATATATCGGAAATTACGAAGCGTCCAACAAAGACATTCACAACGCCTATGACCAATGGGCTGCGGATCATCAAGAGCGAATTGGGGTCGCTCATTACGCCACCAATTTAATAGACGGCTTTGCTCCACCCGGTCCAACTCGTGACAAACAATTGGATCGTCTTAGGAACCTTTTGACCGATCCCGGTAAATTGTTTGAATCGCAACAGCCGCATATTCAGGAGTACACCACTCCGAAGCAGACGGTCGGCTTCTATAACGACAACCCAAGATCTGCGACGGGCGTTGGCGCACTCGGCCCTGAGGTGCAAGTGGGTCTTCCCAAGAACGCAACTGGGGAAGAAGCCGTTCTTGATCCGCAAACGAATACCTACGTTTACGTCAAGAAAGACCCAAACGGCAACATTATCTCCACGCGCAGGGCATACGAGCAACCGTCTCCGCAAGGCGGGTCGCCAACGCAGCCCACCGCTGGATCTGGTGGTGGCCCGAAGGTTCCAAATACGATGCGTCCTCCCGCATTCTCAGCCCCGGGCGAAGGCGAGATCAGGACGAATGCAATTCATCATATTGCAGACGTTCGCGCTCAAGGCAACACCGTCCCGAACAATCGTTCCAACTTCGATAAGGTTCTTGACCTGTCCTACAACACGAAGACGGGTACGGGCGCGGATTGGTTGCAAGCGACTGGCGGCGTACTTGGAACGGTGACGGGTACAGACACCAACTCCAACTACCAGACGATCAACGCATTCCTTGACCGAGTGGCTGCGGATCAACGCAAGTCGCTTGGATTGCCCGAAACGAACAGCGGCATGGCAGACGCAAAGTCGTCTTCCCCGTCGGTGGCGATGAGTCCGGTCGCTCTGCGTAACAAGGTCCGCTATATGTCGGGCCTCAACGCAGCCACCGAAGCCTATCGAAACGGATTGGATTCGTTGGTCGGCAGCGGCGTCAATCCTGACGTGAGTCAGGTGACGAACTTCCAGAACTCATGGGCGAGAAACTATGACCCCATGATCTTTGAAGCCCAAGAAGCGTTACGCCGTCAGGCGACGGCAAAGAAGGGAAGCCCGGCTTACATTGAAGAAACTCAGATTCTTAACGAGTTCCACCGTCAGTTGCAGTCCTTGCCGAAGGCGCAAAGAGAAGCCATCCAGCGCAAGGAACAGAACCTTGAATTGCTGTCTCATGGCAAACTTCCCAACGGATAAAAAATGGCAACTGCACGTTCGCAATTTTTCGGCAATGCAGATCCTGCATCCGCTGATGATGGCGGTTGGGATAGCCCCAATGGCTTCATTTGGGATTCGTCTGTAGACGACAAGCCGATTGTTTCTCGCTCAGATCTGTTCAAGGGCAATTACAAGCCTGACAAATCTGTTGAAGACACGGACACGCCCCTGCTAAAGAGCGGCAAGTTCATCCTGAACAACCTGTATGGCGGCGTTGAGACGCTGGGCTATGAGGCGGCTCATGCGGTTACAGGCATGGCTGGCGGCTTGGTGGACACCGTTACCGGACTGAACCGTACCCCCGATGACGTGGAGCGAGAGAAAGCAGGGAAGCCGCCCAAGAAATGGTCAGCAGACTGGTGGCACGACAAGGCGCACGACGTTTTGGATGAGAGCCTGAAGGGTTACGAACCGGAAACTCCCGCAGGACAGGCGCAAGCCCAAGCGGTTGATACCGGACTGGGATACCTGTCTTGGCCCTTCCAAAAGTTGGCGCAAGGGTCAACGTGGTTCGCTGGCGGCACTCCGCGAGATGAAGCCAACCTCACGTCCATGTTCGGGATGGCTCTTGCTAAAGGTGCGCCTGAAGTCCGTGCTGCGGCTGCGGCAACGGGAGCAAGGGCAGGGGAGGCGGCAGCAGCCGTTGCGGAGCATCCTGCGGAGGTTACATCGGGCGGCAATGCCAGCGTCGGCGCTGCGGAAGCCCCACCCGACTTGACGGGTGTTAGTCCGGATGTGGCGAAAGCCATACGCAGAGCGCACGAAGATGGGACGGTCAACCGTGAGATTCGGGACCGTCACATTGATGCGGAACAGTTGTTGCGCCCGGATGATCCGAATGCGCCGAAGTTCACGCTATCGGAGGGTGAAGCCTCGGGCGATGCCCAGCAGTTGTCAGATGAGCGGAATTTCCGCACCGACAAAGACACGCAAGACCCGGAAGGCAACCTTCGTCTTGTTAAGCATCAACAAGACAACGCAACGGCCCTCGCCAATTCGATCACGGAATTGCGTCGGGAGACCAACCCGGGTGGAGTCCAGTATTCAACGGCAGAGCATGAGAACTCTGCCATTCATGCCATCAAGGAATCGGACAACGGTCTATTGACTGGAATTCGACAAGCCTACGATGACATGGAGAAGTCCAACAACGGCCTTATCGTTGACGAACCTGCATTCAAAGATTGGCACGATAAGGTTGTTGATCAATTGACGCGAGAGCGCAAACTCAACACGAGCGAAGCCCAGACGGTTGTCAAATACATTGAAGACGAAATGAAGTCCAATCCGACGCTAGATAGCGTTGGGCATGAAGGCATAAGAACGCAACTGGCTGAGTGGGCAAGGAAGGGTGGATCTCTGGGTCATGCAGCAGGGGTCGCTTACGATCATTTAATGGAGGCTCCAGTCGCGTCCGCTGAAGGCGGCGTCGCGCGAGATCTGGCGACCAAGGCAAGAGACCTTTACAAGAAACGTCAGAAGATCATTGAGCAGAATCCTGCCTATAAAGCCGTCGTCAATGATGGTGTAGAAAAGGTCAATGGCTTGCATGACCTGACCGAAGATTCACCACTCGCCAATGACAAGAATGGATTCTTTGACAAATACTTCATCGGCAACAAAACGATGGCGACGCCAGAATTTGTTCGTCGCATGACATCCATGTTCAAGAATAACCCGCAGTTTATGGACAGCCTTCGCAGCGGCGTATTGAATCGTTTGCGCGATGCTGCGGGTATTGATGCGGAATCTAACCAACTCAAGAATGGATTTAATGCTGCGACGTTTGACTCAACGGTTACGGGATTGCGATCCAAGTTCAAGTCGATCTTTGATGCGCCTACCCAAGAACACATTGAGCGCACTCGTCGCAACGCCAATCTCGCTAACGCATCCCCAAGCGGCGAATACATCAACCGTTCTGCGACGGCCTTGGCGCAAGAGCGCGCAGGGTCAATTGAAACCGGACAGGCGCAGCCCGGTGCTGGCGCAATTACGGTCGGAAAGATGGTTGATGCGGGAACCAATACGCTATTGAGCAGAACGCATCCCGCAATCGGCGTTGCCAAAAATATTTATGACACGTTTCGAGGCGCAAAAAACGCTGAAAACGAAGCGGCACAGGCGGCGGCGGCAGAACAAGCCCACGCAAATCGCATCAGCGCAATCAAGCGGAAGTTTGTAGATGACGCGCTCGCTCCAGCCGCTGGCGTAAACACTCCTTCAAGGTGACCTGAATGACAGTCTTAGCCCCCGCCCTTTACTACCGCGACTTTGACAACAGCGGCAACCCGTTGGCTTATGGCTCGGTCTACACCTACGCTGCGGGAACCACCACACCGCTGGCGACCTACACCGACTCAACGGGTAGTACGCCCAACACCAACCCCATCATCCTGAATGCCCGGGGCGAAGCGTCCATCTGGATTCCGTTCAACACGGGCTACAAGTTCGTGGTGAAGGACTCGCTAGGCAACACCATCCGCACCGTGGATCAGGTGATCAACGTCCAGCAGACGAGCGGCTACGGTGGAACGGACACGGGTACGGCGACGGCTTACGTCCTCACCTATGCGGCGTCCTTCACCAGCTACGCCAATGGCGTGACGGTCACGTTCCTTCCAGCAAACACAAACACCGGGGCGGCGACGATTAACATCAACGGGATCGGGGCGGTTTCCATCACCAACTCGGACGGATCGGCCCTACAGGCGGGTCAGATCGTCTCGGGGCAGTTGGTCAGCCTCGTCTATCAGGGCACGTCCTTCCACTTGCAGTTGACGGGTACGAACCCGCTCGTGCTGCCGTTCCTCAATACCTTGATTGCGGCGACCACCATTTCGGATGGCGCAGCCAGTCCCACCCAGTTTCCGGTCGGCTTTCGACAGATCCCGCAGAACATCCAGAATGCGGCGTACTCAACCGTGCTGGCTGACGATGGGAAGCACATTTACCACTCGGACGGCTCGGCCTACACGTACACCATCAACAACGCGCTAGCGTACAACATCGGGGCGACGCTTAACTTCGTGAACGATGCGTCGGCGGCGGTCAACATCACGATCGCCCTGTCGTCTGGAACGCTGCGTTGGTCGCCTTCGGGTGGCACGGGTAACCGGACGTTGGCGCAATACGGCAAAGCGACCGCCCAGAAGGTGGCGGCGACGGTCTGGTACATCACGGGCGTGGGTCTGACGTGAGCGGCGTTTTATCAATCATCGGTACGGACATCGGCGGCGGGTCGTTTAACCCCATCATCAGCCAGTATGTAAACAACGGAACCTATACGGAGACCATCCCCACAGGCGCCTCTAACGTCACCATTGAACTTTGGGGCAACACGGGATTCGGTGGTCACGGTAATACCTCGGTCGGCTCACAGGGCGGCGGCGGTGGTTCTGGTGGCTACGCCCGGTCCACCTACACCGTGGGTTCGCTTGGCGGCGTCGGCAAGACCTTTACGATCGTCGTTCAGGCGGGAGCCAGCGGCGCGAACTCAACCATCTCGGCGGGTACGGTCACCGGATTCACCGCAATGGCAGCGCCTTCAGGCGGTAACGGCGGCGTTGGTACGACGGGAACGGACGGCGCAGGTGGTTCCGCAGGTGCGATCGGCACGGGCGGCACGGCTTCCAACCAGACGGGTAACGCAGGTCAGATGGGCGGCGGTCTGGGCGGCGGGTCGGGGTCAGGAGGCGCTGGCGTCGTCGGCGTCAACGGTACGGGCAATGCTGGCCCGAATGGTACGTTTACCTTAGCGAATGCTCCGGGTTTGAACGGTTTAGCGATTTTCTCATACACCTAAAGGGGATTCCCATGTTGAATGCAGCAATTGGCCTCACGGTCGGCTTGGTCGCGGGTGCGTGGATCGCGTACACCTATTCCTCAAAATTGATTGCCGACGCGCAAAACTCGAAGGCGCGAGTGGAAAACGAACTGGCGGCGCTCAAGGCGGCGGCTACGGCGGTGAAGACCGACGTGGAGAAAGCGGTCTGATGGACATCATCCCGGGTCATCACATGGACCCGGACCTGTTCACCCAGATGATTCGTCACGACGAAGGTGTCAGAAACCTCGTTTATGACGACGCTACGGGGCAGACGATTGGTCCGGGGTACACGGTCAAGGGTAACCCCACGATCGGCGCAGGGCGCAACGTAGGGCCGTCTGGGCCGGGTCTGCGGGATGGCGAGATTGATTCCATGCTGACCAATGACCTGAATTGGTATGAGGATCAGGCGGCGACCTTCCCGTGGTACGCCAACCTTGATCCCGTCCGGGCGACTGTTGTCTGCTCGATGGTCTTTAACTTGGGTCTGCGGTCGTTCAGCCAGTTCCACGACACGATTTCGTGCATTGAGAAGGGCGACTGGGAAGGCGCGGCGTCCAACATGATGGCGTCTCGGTGGGCGCAGCAGGTGGGTTCACGGGCCGAACGGCTGTCCGAAATGATGCGGCTTGGCGTACCCATTCAGAGGTGATTTATGGCTCTTGATCTCACGACCCCGTGGGGTGCGGTCATCAATGCGGCGGTGGGCATCATTGACAAAGTGATTCCCGACCCGGCGCAGAAGGCGGCGGCGCAACTCCAGATCCTGCAACTTCAGCAGAACGGTGAACTGGAACAACTCAAAGCGCAGACCTCTTTGGCATTGTCCCAGACCGACATAGATAAAACGGAGGCGGCATCACCGTCCTTCTTCGTTCACGGTTGGCGACCCTTCGTGGGGTGGATATGCGGCATCGGCTTAAGCGTCCAGTTCTTGATAGCGCCCATTGGTGTTTGGGCGGCCGCCTTGATGGGCCATCCCACCACGTTCCCGACTCTAGACCTCGGTACGTTGATGACTCTGCTCTTCGGTATGCTGGGGCTGGGGGCCATGCACAGTTACGACAAGGTGCAGGGGACGGCGTAATGGCATTTGAGGACACCATCAAAATGGTCAAGTACACCCGGCGGCGGGATGACCGGATGGTGGATGCGATCAAGCAGTTCTTGTTTCTGGCCCCGAATGTCCTGTTCCTGAAGGACTACACGGACGAAGCGGAGGCGGGGCGGTACGTTCTCGTTTCTCGGGAATGGGAGCGCACCTTTGATCTGAAGTCAGATTCGGTCGTTGGGAAATCGGACCATGACCTCTTTCCCAAGCCGATCGCGGACGACCTGCGCCGCGATGACATCCACACGCTCCAATTCGGGCGGGTGGTGACGAAGGTCAACACGGGCGGCAGTCGGTACAACGGCTGGAAGCCCACCCGAATGGCGCTAATCCCGCTCAAAGTCTTGGGTGAGGATCGGTACACCTTTCTGGCGGGATTTGCTCTGCCACCGTTTGCGGCGTGGACGGAAGCAGAATGAGCGTTGAGATGAACGGCAACCAGTCCTTTCGGGATCTGGTCATCATGGGACTGGAGCAGGTGAACGACGAACTGCGCGAACTGAAACGAGGGCAAGCCATCATTGAACGGGAGAGCCGAGAGGCGATCTCGGAACTCCGTGTCATCGTCGCCCGGTTAGAGACCAAGATTGCGATCTACTCGTCTCTGGGCGCTTTGGTAGGGTCGGCGCTGATGACGTGGGTCGTGGAAACCTTCAAACACTGAAGCCGTGCTAAATTTTTGTTAAGCCGTCGCCAACTCATTCAGCACGGCATCCCGCAGGGCGGTGGCTTCAATTCCTCCCGCCATCTCGCACAGGACGCCCAGACACCGCTCGTAGAACCCCTCAAACTGGGCTTCGTCCATGTTGTGGAAGGCGATGCTGCCGGGGACGGTTACGACCTCCCCAGTTGACCGTAGGGCGATCTGCTGCACCAGCCCAACCCTAAACTTCAGTTCAATCAGGAGTTCCTCTGTCGAACTCCACAGCCCCGTGGCGTCCATGACCACAGAGAGAAGGGCGAAGAACTTGCGGTGATGACGAATGTTCCTTGGCTTCCAGATCTCCACGCGCACCATCGTGTTTTGAGCCACCCGGCGCAGGAAGGTGGCTCCGTCATCGTCTGCCGCGATTAGCCCTGACGGTGACCGCTTCATCCACAGTTCAGCCATTACGATCGCGTCCCGTCGTATATTCCTTGCGGTTCATTCCTGCCCCCGCGCACGGATCCGAGCGGCAAATATCTCACCGCCCTTAACCGCTGACTTTTGCTCACACACCTTTGCACACGCCTCGCGCTCCTCGGCCCTTGCCCGAGCATCGACTTTCGCCATAAGCGCGTGAAGCGCGTCGTAGAACGTTTGATGCAACTCGGCAAACGCATATCTGGCTGCTTCATCGCGGGTCATGGGTTGTCCTCCTCGCAGCGTTGAGTGACCGCCGAGACTCGAGCCGATTGACGAGCATCCAGATCAAGATCGTGGCAGCGATTCTGAAGACCACGATGAAAGCGAGGGCGCAGAACGCCAGTTTTATGATGGTCATGCCGTCACCTTCGTAAACAAAACTTCACGCGCCATCCGAATGATGTCATCGCGGGTCATGGTCTTGATCCTCTTCGACTAGTTCACCGCGCAGGATCTTCACGTCCCGGGGCGCATCAATCCCAATTCGCATCTGGTTCCCGCGATTGTCCAGAAAGTAGACCTTCACATCGTCACCGATCTGGAACCAGTCCCCGGGCTTCCGTGTAAGGACGAGCATCAGTTGTTTCCTTTGCCAGCAATCGTGCTGACCATTTGGATGCGTTGACCGATCCAGCGCATGACTGGAACTGCCATAGAGTTGCCCAACGCCTTGTATCGAGGGCCGTCCGATGCTAACTTGTTGCGGTAAGGGATTAACGTGTAATCGTCTGGAAAGCCCTGTAGACGCTCGCACTCGCGCGGCGTCAGGCGGCGAACTTGCATAGCACTGGCAACGCCCTGCAACCCCGTCGTGTCCAACGTGTACATCGTGCCATCGTCTTTCCAGCCAGCGCCGTTCTGGGTTTTGTCGCGGCTTGAAATATCAGCCAACGCGATCGGCTGGGTAACTGCCACGGACTGCGGCACCGGCTGCGCTATTGCCAGCGTCTGATTCTTAGTTAGCGGCATCGTGTGTTCCTCACAAAGACCTCCATGCTGCCCCCCCCCTTGCTGCCACGGGAAACTAATGGTCATGCGTCACCACAAAGGTTTCTGTCTCCGAATCCAACCGCATTCCTTTGCCCGTCAAGCACCGGGATAATGCGTCCTGAGTAGGCGTCTTGTCCGTTAAGCCCCCCCCCATGTGCGCGCCGTCTGTTAGCGCACCCACGGTGACGGGTATCATTTTGGCGGAGTTTCGGCTGAGTCCATCGGTGCTTGGGTCTTTGTAGTCCCGGGCGTTGAGTGGGCCACAAAGTTCAACGCCTCCTTCAGCATCAACGGCAATTCCTTCCCGCGACGTTCGGCGCGGCGCAGGATTCCCGCACAGGCTTTCGCGCTCAAATAAAACCGCTGCGGCACGTTGCCAACTTCGAGCGTTTGCGACAACGAACACACGGCGGCGTCTTTGGGCCACTCCGAAGTACTGAGCGTCAAGAATTCGGTAGGCGAACCCATACCCGAGTTTTGCCAACCCTCCAAGCAAGGCTCCAAAGTCCCTTCCACCGTTGGACGACAAGACACCGGGGACGTTCTCCCAAACCAGCCACTCGGGGCGGTACTTGTCAGCAATTGCAAGGAAAGTGAGCATGAGGTTGCCACGCGGATCAGCCAGTCCTTTTCTAAGTCCTGCGAGTGAGAATGATTGGCAGGGTGTTCCTCCCACAAGAACGTCGATTGATTCATCGGGCCATTCCTTGAATTTGGTCATGTCGCCCCAGTTGGGGACGTTGGGGTAATAATGCGCCAGTACGGCTGAAGGGAATTTTTCGATCTCGCTGAACGCAACTGGCGTCCATCCGAGTTCGTGCCAAGCCACGGACGCAGCCTCAATGCCAGAACACACGCTCAGGTATCTCACCGTCGTTCCTCCGCTGCCAGTTCCCTCAGGTAGCGGATTTCCTTAGGTGGACGCCCGGTTCGCTCCCAAGATTCCTTTCTTAACGCCACGCGACGTTCCCGGGTTCTCCAATAGTAGTCGCGGAAGTAATCCGTTCGTTTCATCCCCAACACCATGTCAAAAATAGCCATGCAAATTTGATCAGTTTGACCACGACCCAGACGGCGAGCGCAAAGAACGCAACGCCCCAGATCCAATTGAAAGTCTCTTCATAGCGGTCTTCCCGCCGACGCTGCCAGTCAGACATTGAGCCTCCAAAGCATCATGGATCGGCCCCGGGAGTTGGTCTTGGTCCCGCACGGGATCAAGAACCGCTTGGCGCACAGATCCGTTCTGCGTTTGCGGACGGTTGAATTGCCGAAGCCCTCAAACTCTGGGAGCCGCTCCAGTTCCTCGTCGGTCATAGGACCGTGCAGAAGGAACGCTCCTAGCACCCGCACCTGTAGGTCGGACAGATGCGGTTGGACGGCTTCAGCAGCCTGTACGCTTGTTACCCAATCGTTCTGACGAACTAATCCTTGTAATCCGTTCATACGCCACACATCCCTTCGCATTCGTTGCCAAATAAGTCAAATAAGTCAATTTGCGCCTTGTTCACAAATTCAACTTCGTCTATCGGTTTGCACGATCTGTGCATGAATTGTTGGTTTTCAAACTTCGGCATATTTCTGATTGCCTTATCGACAAACACCACATCTGCCCATTCCTCTGGTGGGCCGTCTTTGATTTCTTGCCATTGTTTGTCCGAGTGGAACGGGCATCCCAAGCAACTTGATTTGGGTGGCTGCGGGTATCCGTTACGTTCCATCCACCGCAGACAATCGCTTCGAGTCATGCGGAGATCAATGAGCGGCCAAGTGTGGATCTGCCATTTGTTCGGTGATGGCTTCATCCGCTGGACTTCATCAAGGCTGATGCCGATCAGGACTTCAACTTGACCCTTTTTGCCGAGGAGTTCTCTCGCTTTCCGTCGAACGGGCATGATTTTGTATTCTCTTGTGCATTGCCTCATGCCCATGGCTCCCGGCATGAACCACGGAATGGAGGCATAGCGAACGCGAGGTTCGCTTTGCTTCAAACCCCTGACTGCTGAATCACGAATGTTTCCAGCCGTGACGCGATGAACGGGGTAGGGCAGTTTCGTTTCAAGCCAGTCCAGCCAGTCGTAGACCGCTTTCGGCTCCCATTGGGTGTCGGCAAAAATTGCGCAATCCACCATTGGAACCTCACCGTGGGCAATCATCAGCGCGAGGGTGCTGGACTGAACGCCAGCACCTAATGACAGGATTCGTTTCATCCGACGATCCTTTTGTAGATCTCGCGCACCAGACGAATGTCCTCTCGGCAATGCGCGACCACATCCTTAATGCGACCCTCTTGCAAGGCTTGGTGTACGTCTGCGCCACCGTTCTCTAGCGGGTCGTTGCGCTCCAGACCGAAGGCGAGTTCCAGATCCCGCTGCTTCACCCGGTTGCCCCAGCCAGCCCATTCCACCATCGTGTCAAAGCGACGAGCGGCGTACTGACGTTCAACGGGAAGGGAGATGCTGAACTGCGCCCCCACGATTCGGGCGCGTTGCCAGATGTACCGAAGGTCAAAGCCTTCAATGTTGTGACCCACCCAGAGGGCGCGATGCTCCCAACCCAAGCCGTGGGGGCCGAGTTCCGACTCCACTTCGGCGCGGAGCATCATTTCAAAACCTTCAATCAGACTGGCTTCGTCGTTTGCGGTCACGACGTGCGGTTCACCGTCATTCAGGGCGAACCCGATCGCCACGATATGGCCCCACAGACCCGACAGGGCCGTCTTGGAGATGGCTTCGGTCTTGGCGATCTCGCCGTGCGAAGCCCACCACTCCTTGATGGACTCTTCCTTTTTGTAGTTCGCGGGTGGTCGGATGTCGGCAGTCACCCGGGCGATAATGTCTTCTCGGGTGGTGGCGGCAGTTTCAATGTCCAAATAGATGTTCATGGTCCTTCCTTAGAACGGGATGTCGTCGTCGGCAAAATCAACGGCAGAGGCTGGCGCAGGTGCGGACTCAGCCGGGTCCAATCGCGCCATGATCTTGTCGCGCAACCATTGAGGGATCTGGGCGTAAACCTCGTCCGACCAGTCATCAATGCTGAACACCAGCGGCTTCTGCTCAAGGGCAGCGGTACGGGCGCGTTCGCGCTGGTCACGGCTGATGGACATCACGCCCTTCACGTTGGCGTAGATCTTCCCGCCCGACTCGTTGTGGACAACCATCAACTGACAGGCTTTGCCGACGAGGTTGGCAATGTCGAACCCGGCCAGTTCCTGTTCGGTGAACGCCTTGCCCCGCCAGTTCTCAAGGTCGGCACGGAGGGCGGCTTTCTCAGACAGAGAGAGCGTGTACATTCGACCAATGGACATCGGCCCTTCAATTGACTGGCCGTCCTTGGTGTACGCGACACGTTCGTCGGGAACCTCCCAGCGCAGGTAAACTTTGTGCTGCGGTCGTGCGCCCTGATACCCGGGCTGAAGCCCAAGGTCGATCACGGCATTGCAGAGGGCAAAATGCGCCCCCGGCGGCAATGCTTTAAAGTCGTTTCCGGTTGATGCGTTTTTCGCAATGATTCGTGCCATTTCACAGATCCTTCAGGTCAACATTGACCCACTTGCCAAAGACCACCCGCCGCTTGCGCGACGGGCGTAAAACGAAACGGATGGCGGCTTCAATGGCTGCGCCAACAAGCAACAAAGCCAACAGGAGGGCCATGTAGAAGCCGAGGAGCAGGAGGTCATTAGTCATGGCTGACTGCCTCCACGAAGGCCGCAAACGCCTCCATAGCGCGTTTAACAGCGGCTTCTGCTTCCCACAAATCACGTTCAATTTGCTCAAACGGTGACAGTTCAGGGCTGCGGGTAGCATCAGCGACGCCCGTCCAATAGGCGTCGTGGGCGTCCGTGTTGGAAAGGTCAGGGTGTTCAGCCACCCAATCTTTCATGCGGCTCATGGCGCGACCTCCTGCTGAAGGGCGGCGAGTTCCTTCTGGAGATTCTCAAGCCGCTTGCGCTTGACGCCCGTGCGGTCAAATTCAATTTCGTCGGCGGCGCGGGGCGGCAGTTCAACGTCCACCCATTCGCTGATACGCACCCAGTCGTGGCTTGATGGCGCACGATCCCAGACGGACTGGAAACTGGCTGTTCCGTCTCTGTGGTAGTGCTGGAATAAAGCAACCTGATATTTCATAGCATTCCCTTGTTCGTTTGATTCGTTGATGCCCCAGTACCGTGGGGCGAATGCGATTAGAATCCATTAACGGAATTTTTGCAATACCATTAACGGAATTTTTTAGTTATGGCTTCCGTCTCTTGCCGAAGTTCCATTAATGGAGTCTAATCCTAACTTATGGAAATACCAATTCTTGCCGACGTGCGGCGGCATCTATCCGCAACAAAACGACACTGGCCTGAAGTTGCACAAAGAAGCGGGGTTCCGAGGACCACCATCCATAGGGTCGCGCACGGCTACGGGAATCCAACCGTGAGAACCGTTGGGAAACTCTACGCTTTTTTTCAATCCTCGGACTATCAACGCTTTAGAACCGTGATTGAGTCAAAGAAAGCGGCTCAGAAGGGGGATGAATGAGCATTCGGCTGATGGCTGAAGTCTGGGAATTGGGGGGTCTAGATCCGTCCCAGAAGTTGGTTTTGCTGTCTTTGGCAGACAACTCCAACGACGCCGGGGTGTGCTGGCCTTCGATTGCCAACATGGTTCGGAAGACAGGCCTATCAGAGCGGATGGTTCAGTACGCCTTGGCGGCGCTGGTTGAGCAGGGGCATCTGAGCAGGAACGATCGTCCGGGGAGAAGCACGGTCTACACCGTGCACCCCCGCAACCATTGCACCCAGAACCATCAAGTAACCATCATTGAACCGTCAAAGAAGAAGTCGGCTGCGCCTCCGACTCCCGCCAAGAAGGGTTTGGCAAAGGTAGAGAACCTACCAGCCGTTGTGCCAAACCTTGACGCCGAGGCGTGGGACAGGTGGCTGGAGTTCCGCAAGGAGATCCGCAAGCCCGTGAAGGCGGCTTCGCTAGCGGCTTTGGCGAAAAAATTGGCGGCGTTTGGTGATGAACAAAAAGCGGTGGTGGAGCAATCCATTGCCTTCGGCTGGGTCGGACTATTTCCATTGAAGGAGAACGAGAATGGGCGACGAACGATGGGCAGAGCGACAACAACCTACGAAATCCACGCGCAGCGGCTCGAAAATTGGGCAAGGGATAACGGCGTTCTGGGGCGCGATGATCCAGATGTACGGGACGAGGTGGTCGCAGACTTTCTCAACGGAACCCCTCGCCGCTTGGCGGGAAGCGTTTGAGAGCCTGAACAACGACGAAGTTCGGTATGCCATTCGCATTATTGCGAAGTCGGGCAACCCGCACCCTCCGTCGCTGCCCGAAGTGGTGGCGATGGCGAAGAACCAGATCCGCGCCCACCCGCCCAAGATTGAGGTTACGGAGGGCAACTGCACCCCGGCAGAGATCATGTCGAATCGTTGGTTTATGTCCCGGGCCATGAAGTCCCGCTTTGTGGGCCTAGACAGCCCTGATTTTGATTTTCGAGTGGGGATTAGGGCCGGGATTGAACGACCGACGCTGACCGAAATACGGCGTCGTGCCGTGGAAACCTGCGAGTTCCACCGGATGCTCCAGCAGGAAAACGATCCAGAAGCCACCCCAGACCGTCTCTGGCGGCTTTTGGATGACATGGCTGAGTCGCTATACCCCAAAGAAGTTGCGGCGGTCTGGCGGGTTGATTCAAAGCCGAACTTTGTGTCGGCGGGGGTTATTTCGTGATTTTAGGCATCGACCCGGGGCTGACGGGCGCGTGGGCGCTCTTGGACTCCGAAGGTCGTTACATAGCAGCCGATGACCTTCCGGTGATCCGTGACCAATCCACGGCGTGGATAGACGGTCCCGAGTTCCATGCCCAAGTCTGGGGCCGAGCGATCGTGGGCAAGTCCATCCATGCGGTGGTGGAGCGGGTGCATTCCATGCCGAAGCAGGGAGTGGCTTCCAGTTTCACCTTCGGGTCCGGGTTCGGGTCGGTGTTGGCGGCGGTGCAATTGCTCCCGGCGTCCATTGAACTGGTCACCCCATCGGTTTGGAAACGTGACCTTGGGCTGGGTAAAGACAAGAGCGCCAGTCTGGATAAGGCGCGGTTGCTTTATCCGCAAGCGAGCCTGAAACGGTCCCGGGATGACGGTCGGGCAGAAGCCCTGCTGATCGCACGGTGGGCTTATTGGAAACGCTTCAACCGGAGACCGTGAGAATGGAGGAGCCGTCAAGACGATCCTTAAGCCATATGGCTCCGGACGTAAAGATCGTTCACTTCCGTCTGGAGATCTGGGGGCGTTGGGCGAAAGATCACGTCCCGGGCGACTGGCCCGAGCGCACGGTCATCGGGCGTCTGATGGAGGAGGGGCCGGGAGCGGGGCAGACGACGGCTCGGGTGATGGAAATCCCCGAGGGCATTGCCGAGACCGACTCAGCCGTGGCGCACCTCGCCGCGGACGAACGGAAGGTGGTCGTTCGGTTCTACACCCATTGGGAACCGCGCCCGGTCATGGCCCGATCGCTACGCCTGAAGCCCAGAAAGTTTGACGCAATTCTCAACCGCGCACGATGGCGACTGGTCGGATGGTTCTCGCGCCCAACAAATATTTGATTGCGTAATCAATTACAGATAAAACAAAACCATTCACACCTATCGCCAGAAACAGGAGATCCGATCATGGCGGTTGATAAGCATCCTTCGCGGCATCCTTCCCCGCCGCGCGTCCCGCCGAAGTCACACACGACGGCTGGCACGATTAACAAGATCCCGGCCCACGACGGCAAGATGCAGGGCGGCGGCACCTACGGGTTCCGTCACGAAGTCGAGGTCCACCCGGACGCGACCACTAGCACGATGGCGCATCACTTCCACGACATGGGCGCTAAAAAGCCGCACAAGTGGTCGGCAGACAAGGGCTACGCCACGATGCACGAAGGTCGTCGGGCGGGCAAAGAAGAACCGAATGAACCCGCTGGTCACCATATGCCCAAGGCTTCGCGCCCGGGCGATGAAAAGCACGACGACGAGCCGGGTTGATTTCCAATGAAACACCGTCGCGACCGGGGTGAAGAACACGGCATGAAGCGGTACGCCCGTGGATTGCGTGACGAAGAGGCTCAATACAAAGCCCATCGAGAACACGCCAAATCGGAAGCGCACCGATTGGCAAAGGCGGCGGGTGGCACGTTCTACGAAAACGTTGAGCCGCCCCCGGTCGGCGGCAGAAGCCTTCAGGTTGTGAACCCAGCCGCTAGCGAAATGGCGCACCACTTTGAGGACGCAGAGTGAAAGCCGAAAAGAAAGGCTACGCCGAAGTCCTCGGTGAGGCTGAAAAGCACGAAGAGAAAGAGAACAACGCTCTGGAACACGCCGAGAAGGCGCTAGAGGCGTTGGAATCGGGTCAGCATGAGTTTGGTCACACCCTGACCAAAGCGGCCCACTCGGTCTCTAAACACGCCCAAGAAGCCCACAAGTCCCCGCATCCCCACGAAGCCGTCCAATGTCACAAGATGGGACACAAGTGTCACGGAATGGCTCGGGACTATCATGCGACCCACAACCAGTTTGAGGTGTCCCACCACCACCATCTAGCGGCGATGGCTCACCACGCCCATGCTCACGGGAGCGCCCGGTAATGGCGTTCTCCATCGTGCAGGGCGAACCGACAACTGGGATATCGAACCCGGCCACGTTGGCTCAACCCGGCCCCACACGTCAGTCTGACGCCATGATCGGGTCGCCTAAGCCAGCAGCCCCGCAAGAAGGTGGCGGTACGCCGATCTTCGGCTATGGCGGTCTTGCAGGAACCCCGGGTGCGAACCCGACCGCCAACTACCGTCGTTTTGACATGGACGGCGGTGAAGGGTCGATGGGTCATCATTGGGCAGGTGTGGAGCGCGGTCAGGAATGATTGCTGCGCCTCGGAACCTTCCCGTCAAGAAAGAAGGCTTAGACCTTACCGAGAGCAAAATTGACATTTTGTACGGTCGGCTACGGATGCTGGGTGACCGCATCCTCGTCCGTCCAATGGATCCCAAACTGTCAGACGTGATCGTCGCCTTTTGGCACGGCAAGCCCGTGCGAGGCGAGGTGGTTGAAGTCGGCCCGGGTGAGTACCCCAATCGGTACAACCGCGACCGCTCCAAAGTTTGGAAGTCCAAAGTATTTCGGCCCACCGAAGTCCGCAAGGGCGATCTGGTGGAACTGGGTGGGTTTGACATCAGAGGGTACGCCTTCCCTCGCATTGTTCTGAATGGTGTCGAGCATTTGATCGCTTCGGAAAAAGATGTCTGCGGATACACACGACCCGGAGAGTCCGTCTGCTGATTCAACAGCAGATAAACAGCAACCTGAGAGGGTGATCGGGCGACCGTTCAAGCCCGGTCAGTCGGGTAACCCCGCCGGGCGCAAGAAAGGCTCCCGAAACCTGTTCGCTGAAGACTTTCTGGCTGACTTCCACAACGCATGGGTGGCACACGGGCAGAACGCCCTGCTGATCATGGCTGCTGAGAAGCCAGCCGAGTTCGTGAACGCCGCAGTCAAGATCCTTCCGAAGGTGGTGGAAGTCCATGACCCAGTTGGCGAACTCGATCGCGCCATTACCGCAGAACTTCTTGAACTTGTCCGCAGACGAGTTGATGAAGTACGCGAGCCAACTCGAAGCCCATCTAGAGTCCCTGAAAGCCATCACGAGGCTTCAGGACTACGCCCCTTACAGTAAACAGAGAGCCTTCCACGCAGCGGGTCAGACGGCCCGAGAACGGCTCCTGATGGCTGCTAACCAAGTCGGCAAGACTTGGAGCGCTGGAATGGAAATGGCGATGCACCTCACGGGGTTGTACCCCGACTGGTGGGAGGGCAGACGCTGGGACAGACCGATCGTCGCGTGGTGTGCGGGTGTGACGGGTGAATCCACCCGGGATAACGTCCAGCGCATCCTCATGGGTCGCCCTACGGCATTTGGGACGGGAGCGATCCCCAAAGCCCACATCAGCGACTACAGCACCGGGCGGGGCATTGCAGACCTGCTGGATACCGTACAGGTGAAGCACGTCTCCGGTGGAGTCAGCACCATAGCGTTCAAATCCTACGGGACTGGCCGCGAGAAGTGGCAGGGCGAGACGCTGGATGCCGTGTGGTTTGATGAGGAGCCGCCCAACGACATCTACATTGAAGGGTTGACCCGCACGAACGCCACAGGCGGGATCGTCCTGATGACCTTTACGCCCCTCTTGGGAATGTCCGAGACGGTGCGACGCTTCTTAATGGAGAAGCCACCCGGCACGTCGGTCACGTCCATGACCATTGACGATGCCGAGCATTACACGGCTGAGCAGCGCGAGGCGATCATAGCCTCATACCCAGCGCACGAGCGAGACGCCCGTACCAAGGGCATTCCCAGCATGGGTAGCGGTCGCGTGTTCCCGCTGGGACGGGAGTCGATACAGGTTCAGTCGTTCCCGATCCCAGACCATTGGCCCCAAATCTGCGGCATTGACTTCGGTTGGGATCATCCCTCCGCAGCGGTGCGGATGGCTTGGGACAGAGACGCAGACTGCATCTACGTCATGTCCAGTCACCGCGCCCGGGAGCAGACGCCAGCGATGTTTGCCGCAGCGGTACGACCGTGGGGCGACTGGCTACCGTGGTCATGGCCGCATGACGGTCTGGCGCACGACAAAGGCTCTGGAGACCAACTGAAGGCGTTATATGCCGCGCAGGGTCTCAAGATGCTGCCCACCCGGGCAACCTTCACGGACGGCACGTCAGGCGTGGAGGCGGGTATCGCTGACCTGCTCGACCGGATGCAGACGGGTCGGTTCAAGGTGTTTATGCACCTGAACGACTGGTTTGAAGAGTTCGGCCTCTACCACCGCAAAGACGGTCTGATCGTCAAAGAGAACGACGACCTGATGTCTGCGACCCGGTACGCCCTGATGATGATTCGATTTGCCCAAGTGAAGGGCTTCAAGCGGCAACAGACTGTTCCGCAATTCAACACGCGCCAGTCGCACGGCTGGATGGGTTAACGAGTGGCTTACGATTTAGACGAGTCTGCCAAGACTGAACAAGACATTATTGTCGAGTGTCAGGAGCGATTCCGTCTCGCGGTTGCCGCTGAGACCGAGAACCGCAAGGCGGCTCTGGAAGACATTCGGTTCGCTAACGGCGAACAATGGCCCGACGAGATCCTGAACGGTCGCATGGCAGACGAGCGTCCGTGCCTGACCATCAACATCACGGATGCGATGCGACGCCGGGTCACCAACGCTTTGCGCGAGAACCGCCCCCGCATCAAGTATCACCCGGTCGGCAACGGCGCCGACGTACAGACGGCCCGAGTTCGTACCGGGCTGGTACGCCACATTGAAGAGCGGTCAAACGCCGAGTACGCCTATGACTGCGCCGTGGAGTCTGCGGTCACGGGCGGTTGGGGCTACCTGCGGGTGGGTACGGAATACGTTGATGAGCGATCCTTTGATCAGGATCTGATGATCGAATCCATCCGCAACCCCTTCACGGTCTACTTGGATCCGGCGTCACGGATGCCCGATGGCTCTGACGCCTCATGGGCGGTCGTGTCGGACATGATCCGCAGGGACGAATACCGTCAGAAGTACGGTCACGTTGACGGTGACGGTTGGCGGCAGATGGGCGACGGCGACAGCAACGCCGACTGGGCGAACAAGGAAGAACTGCGCCTCGCGGAATACTGGCGCATCGTGCGCCGTGAAGAGACCCTGTACCTGCTCTCAGACGGATCTGCAAAGTTCGCTGATGAGATGCCAAAAAAGGACGTGATGGAGGCTGTTGGCCTTCAGATCGTCCGTGAGCGTTCCGTCCTGCGCAAGCGGGTGGAGTGGCATCTCCTGAGCGCAACCCGAATTCTTGATAGCCGCGATTGGCCCGGGAAGTGGATCCCGATCATCCCGGTCTACGGGCGCGAGTGCGACATCAACGGCAAGGTTGTCCGCAAGGGCATGATCCGCGACCTGCGCGATCCCGCCCGGATGTACAATTACGCCCAGACCGCCAAGACGGAAGCCTACGCCCTCCAGCCCAAAGCCCCGTGGCTCATGGTGGCGGGTCAGATGGAAGGGCATGAGGCAGCGTGGCGTGACGCCAACCGCAAGCCGATCGTGGCCCTTCCGTACACCCCGGTCCAACTGCCCGACGGCAGCATTGCCCCGCCCCCAGAGCGCCAGATGCCCCCGCAGCCCAACTCAGGGTTCGCGGAGTGGGGCGAGAGCACGAAATCAGACTTTCTGGCCGTGGCTGGAATGGTGGGCGAACCGGATCAGGACGCCCAAGGCGAAGTGGTCTCTGGCGTCGCTCTGAAGCGTCGTCAGGGTATGACCGACGTGGCGCACTTCGACTATGCCGACAACCTGTCGCGGTCGCTGAAGCACCTTGGGAACGTCCTGTCGGACCTGATCCCGCACATCTACGACGTACCTCGGATGCAGCGCATCATCGGTGACGACGGAGTGCCGTCCATGTCGCAGATCAATCAAAAGGTCGTTGACCCCATGACCCAAGCGGTCATCAAGGTTAAGAACGACATGACGGGCGGGGCGTACGACACGGTGGTGGACACGGGGCCGGGCTACCAGACCAAGCGCGAGGAAGCCGCAGACGCAATGCTGCAACTCCTCTC
>Ga0208387_1000097_pt1 | contig 29989 bp, 38 predicted proteins | sample CryBogCBH27Jul09_FD_184611 | JGI IMG/M metagenome (GOLD analysis project Ga0208387, IMG submission 184611) | Freshwater microbial communities from Crystal Bog, Wisconsin, USA - CBH27Jul09 (SPAdes) | ecosystem: Environmental > Aquatic > Freshwater > Lake | place: Crystal Bog, Wisconsin, USA...
CCACCTCCATTGGGGCCTGCACATTGGAAGCCGCCACCACCGCCACCGCCGCCGCCAATTGCAACTACAGAAACAGAAGTTACGCAAGCAGGAGCAACCCAAGAATAAGTGCCGGGTGTTGTGTAAGACTGTGAACTTGGAGCAATGGGCGTAGTAACACTATTACTATTGCCACTATAAGAACCATATCCAACAGAATTTTGTGCTCTAACTTGGAATGTGTAACTTGTAGATGCTGTTAAACCTGATACTGTAATTGGGCTACTAGCTCCTGTAGCCGTAATGCTTCCGGGGCTTGATATAGCTTGATAGTTTGTAATAGTTGCGCCACCATTAGAAGCAGGGGCTGTAAATGCCACTGTTGCCGTAGTTGCGCCAGTTGCTGTTGCCGTTCCAATAGTGGGTGCGCCGGGAACAACAGCAGAAATAGTAGCAGTTGTGTTTGAGTTTGCATTTATACTGCTAATAGCATTAGTCGCTGTAACTGTAGCGTAAAGAGTATTTCCAACATCACCTGCAACTAATGTATATGTACTTGATGTTGCACCGCCAATAGCAGTGCTTGGGCTTCTATACCATTGATATGTGTATGTTGGTGTCGGTACACCTGTCCATGTTCCTGTTGTAGTCGTTAAAGTTGACCCAAATGAAGTTGTTCCCGTAACAGCAGGAGCAACCGTATTTACGGGTGGTGAGCCATAACTACCACCAACAAAGGAATTAAGAATGCCACTCATGTCACATTAGTCCCTGTTAATAGCCATTGAGTTGTAGCAATCTTGATACAGTTTGCTATGCCATATTGAGCCAAAGTCCTAGATCCAGTTCCACCACCTTGCGCCCAAGTTAATGTGTCTGAAGTAATAGAGATTGTCACTGCATTTGCTGACATATTAATGAACTGAATCACTGTGCCAATTGGATATGCAACTGAAGCATTGGCGGCAATAGTGAAAGTTCTTGCATTTGCATCGCTTGCAGGGTGGAATATTGCATATCCAGAGTCTGCCAAAACAGTCGTGTAGTTTGCGCTTTGGCTATTCTGGGGAATATTTTGGTAGCCCAGAGTGCCAGAAACAGGCAAAGTTACAGAAGTTGCCGCAGTAACGGTAACAGTCGTTGCAAATGCACCGCTGAATGTTAAGTTTCCACCTGTTGTGAATGTTCCACCAGTAGAAAGATTACCGCCTACTGTGATTGTATAGGAGCCATTATTAACACCTGTACCGCCATAAGTGCCACCTAAAGTTCCCCATGTGGGTGACCCTGTACCACCAGATAGAAGTGGCTGTCCAGATGTGCCTGCGGCAGTGAATAAAGTCGTACTTGCGGCTGATTGGTAAGGCACGACACCTGCTGAACCACCAGAAATATTTGTGGCATTTCCTATAGCAGTTGTGTTATAGGCTATAAATTCAACAATATCTCCCGCGCTCGTGCCTGTTGCAAGAACAACGGTCGTACCATTTGTTGCCGTGTAGTCAGCACCATTTAAAAATGAGCCGTTCAAGTATACTTCAACGTATCCAACCGTGTAGGTCACAGTGAATGTAGTTTGACTGGCACTGGCAGTTATGCTTGTTCTGGTATAAGTTGAGCTTGCTCCACCACCACTGATACTTTTAATGGCTGAACCATTGTTGTAGTACAAAACACCATCAGCATAATTAAGTGCCAACTCGCCAGTAGTCAAATTAGACGTGGTAGGCTTATTTCCAGTGGTTCCACTGTTAAAAAGAATGATTGGGGTGTAACCTGATGCCGCCATGATTAATCCTTAGAAAGTTCCACCATTAATACCTGCTGTTAAGGTATTATTAGTGTAATTGTATGTCAATAATGTGTTTGTGGTAAGGGGTTGATTACCTGTTGCAGTCGCTGAAAATGTCAAATAATTGGTTGCGCCAGTACCTGCGGCCAAGGTCACATTGGTTGCCGTTCCTGCTGTAGCGGCATTCAAATTTGCAACTTGAGTTGTACTGGTAACAGTCAAAGGTGCTGTACCTGTAGCAACGGTCGAAACAAGCGTATTTCCAGTGACTGCTTGCGTTGATGTAATTGCCGAGCCTGTACTTAAAGTATTGGTAGACCAAAAAGTACTTGATGGAATTGATGCATGGGAATCCCAAGAACCTGCGGCTGTTGAATTACTCAATAAACTTACAGTTACAAATGCACCAGCTTGAACAGTAACAATTGTGGTGCTTGAGTTATTCTTGACAACAATAGTTCCACTACTTTGGTTGTTGTTAAATGTGAAATCTGCTCCATTTGGAAGCGTAGTTGCATCAGGCAATTGATAAGTTTGGCCACCAGAGCCAGTAACAACATAATTTGGTACTGAAGATGCTGTAAGTACAGTGGTTGTACCTGCGGCGGCTACGCTTGAATAACCTTCAAAAATTGAATTTGTATTAATATTGCCATTAGCATCTTTGACAACAACACCGCTTACGGCATTGGTAGTATTGCCTAAAGCAGTAGCAACTCCAGTTCCTAAGCCACTAACACCAGTGCTAATTGGTAATCCAGTGGCATTAGTTAAAGTTGCAGACGATGGCGTACCGAGTGCAGGCGTCACCAAAGTAGGGCTTGTGGATAAAACTACGTTTCCAGAACCAGTGGTGGAATAAGAAGCTCCCCAAGATGTACCTGTAGAATTAGGTATTCCTGAACTAGGATAAATCATCCCACTAGGTGCAGATTGCCATGAGGCGGTACTGCCATTTGATGTCAGTAAGTACCCACTTGCTCCAATAGGCAATCTGGCGGGCAAATTAGACACATTCCCAATTATCAGGTCACCTTGAGTGGTAATAGGTGAAAGATTTGAAAATGCAGTGGATGCAGTTGTTGCGGCAGTTCCACCATTAGCGATGGGGACAACGCCAATAGCAATTGTTCCAGTGCTTGTAATTGTGCCGCCAGTTAAACCAGTTCCTGCTGTGATTGATGTAACAGCACTAACCCCTGCCACGGCTGTATTTACAAAGGCAGTCGTTGCAATTTGTGTAGAGTTTGTTCCGGCTGTAGCTGTAGGCGCAGAAGGAGTTCCCGTGAATGTTGGGCCTGCACTAAGAACAACACTTCCTGATCCAGTGCTTGTAGTTGTTCCAGTTCCACCATTATTAACATTTAACGTACCGCCCAATGTTATAACGCCAGTTGTTGCAGATGCAGGCGTTAATCCTGTGGTTCCACCCGCAAAAGAAGCTACACCCGCAACACTGCCTGAAATTTGATTCAGAACAAATGCTGTTGTGGCTACTTGTGTAGTATTGGTATTAAGGGCGGCTGTAGGCGCTGTAGGCGTTCCAGTAAGCGCAGGACTAACCGCCAATACCACCGCACCAGTTCCAGTTGTTGATGCATTAGAGGCTGATGTAGCGCGTCCATAGGCATCAAAAGTAACTGTAGGCAGGGTATAAGAGCCTGCTGTTACTGCGGTCGTTGCAAGGCTGATTTGGGGGCTTGTAGACCCATTGGCAACCGATATTTGACCACTGACACCAGTTACTGACACGGTGCTGAGTGCTGTACCGCTAATGGCTAACAATCCTGTGCCAGTAGTTCCTACAAGGTTTTGTAGTACCGTGGACAATGAAATTGTGGGGTTTCCAGTCGTGCCATCTGGGTTTGTAATTGTTAAGCCAGTACCTGACGATGCAATTTGCACATTGGTCAGTGTTGATCCGCTTGTTTTAACTTGAATGCCATTGCCAGAACTAATCAGGGATGACAAGGCACCTGTTACAGCAATTGTGTAGCTACCTTGTGCGCCACCATCTGTAAATGTTAGACCAGTTGATACTGCAATTTGGCGGCTATTGGCCAAACTAGTCTGTTGTCCAACAGTTAAAAACGGTTGGGTTTGTGTAGGCTGTACAGAAATCGCACCAGTTGTCGTCTGGACTGTGACACCATTTTGCACAATCGGCACTGATTCCAAACCCGTGAGAGCACTGGCTAATGGTAATTGCGTTATGGTTACATTTGACATAATTAGCTCAATGAAAGGTTGTCAAGGTTGCCATTTTGGGCAGGATTTGAAGTGGTTTGCTCAGGAGATATAACAGCATTTGAATACTCGCCAGTTTGCAAGTTATTATTTGTTGTTGCCACATCTTGATCTGGTCTTGGAAAACGAATGTTGATACGTTCAGTCTTCCGAGCCGCAAGTCGATATGGGTCTTTCTCGTCAGCACAGCCTTCGTTGCATACACGCAAACCGGGAAAGTTTGGATCGTTTCTCATCACCGCATGAGGACGCTTCATCTTGCACCGATCACAAATCGCAATCGATATTGTAGACATTCCACGTGTATCAAGGAATATAGGCATAATTACCTCGTATACACAGAGATATTAGGTGCAAAGTATTCTGGTGATTTGTCGCGTTCTTCTTGTTCGACATCATAAAGATGCTTATCTGCCATCTTTTCAAGATACATGATTCTTTGAATGTCAACTGCAGGAAACTCCAAGCTCATTTTGTGAGCTAGTAAGTTAATTACAGCCTCATACCAACGATTCGGTATGGCCAATTGCCCCGAAAGGGCACCAACGTCTTGGATATAGGCTGAATACCATACAGTGACCTGCACAAATGAAGTAGAGGGGACTGGCCAAAGCGCCAAAGTGGGATTTGGTATTGTTCTTTCAAAATAATATTGAAAAGGTTGGTTGGCAGTAAAGTTTTTGTTAGGCAAATTGGTGTAATCGTCCCTATTTAGACGTGACATCTCAATTTCTGTGCTCATGTTTCCAAAATATAGCTCTCGCAACGCCAATGTAGTGCCATTAAATGCCAAAATACGGTAGTAAATGACATTGGATCCGGGATCTATGTCTTGCCAAATCCATTGGCCATCAGTCACCGTGACTGCAGTAGCCGTATATAGCGTAGTCCAGTTTGTATTATCGCTCGAAGACTGTAAGTAATAGCTCCAAGTAGACGTTCCCCCCCCAGAAATGTAGGGCATGATGCCAATTGAGCCTATATACTGAGGATTACTTGTGCCGTAATTGATTGCAAAGTTTCCATTTGCGCTTGTTTGTTGGCAATATGTACTGACATCTTGGTCATACAAGTTGGAAACAGTACCGCCTGCGCTAGAAGTATAGCTACCAGAAGGTTGCTTCATTTGCCGATATAAGACGTTTAGAGCGTCATTTGCACCCGCAGGCAGGGTGTACATATACTGGTTTGCATTACAGCCTATAACGGTCTTAGAAATGGCAAAATACTGTATTCCACGGTTCATCATGTGCGACAAAAGGAAAAAAAGGTTTTCCCTAGCCGCTAACTGAAGCTCAGAACTTATCTCTTCGGCCAATTTTCCGCACCTACGCGCCGCATGATCAATTACGGTTTGTACGGTAACTACGGTTTGACCTACTGTTCCTGAGTATGCCATTTAATTTCCTTACCAACCGGGACAGTTCCAACGCTTTAGTGATGCCTTAGCTCTTGGCGCATCTCCACTTGCGTGTTTTACTACCCCAGACATTCTTGCACAAAATGAATCCTTGCGTGAACCACCTTGGGGCTGTGGAGCCTTTAAATGGCTTCCTGTCTCACGGTTGTACTTAGCCCTGCCTTTAGCTGTGAGTCCCGCGCCTTTGTCTGTCGATAGTTTTTCACCTCGTCCGACAGCCAATGACACGCCACCACCATCTTTGTGCTTTGCAGTTTTAGCTGATTCTTTGAAAGCTTCAGCAGTTGGGGCACCCTTTGAACCAACTTTTCGCATTTTTTCATGAGATCCATGGGCAATCCTCTCTTGTTTTGCATGAATATTGGCATACAAGCCGCCTTTGGCCATTTTCTTCCCCTCATCAGCTTTGACAAATTCTTTGCCGACCTTCTGAGGAACACCACCAAACCCACCTTTTGTGTGGGCGGCGGCTTCCATCAGCCTGTGTTGAGCAGGTGATTTACTTGGCATATTAAGCTTGTGACTCTTGCCAAGATAAACGGGCAAATGCAGTACCGTTTGAACCAATTTGGCTAACCGTTACATACAAAATATCAGGACCATCAGGATAAGTTCCCGCTTGGCTTGTAGGCACAGTGTTTGACAATCCACCACCCAATATGCAATTACCAAAAGGTGCAACTGCAGTTAAGTCTAGAGTTGTTTGGCCTGCTGTATTGGTAAAGAATGCCGCAATGGACTCACCGCCAGTGATGGTGGTTGCTGTATTGGTATTCGTAGCCACTTGCACAATTGAACTTGTATTGGTGTTGTTTTGTGTTGGAGAAGCAAAAGAAGTGAATCCACTTGTTCCACCAATAACACCATTCAAGATGAACTGAACAAGATAACTTGTAGTAGTCAACATAGCAATCTCACGCATTTGCAACTGCAAGCGATTGATAATCTCTTTGACCCCCAATGTACCCACAGTGCCGTTATCCACCGAAGGAGCCACGCGAATAGCCATAATTGGCACAGCCGTAGTGCTTGAAGTAGATACAGCCGAAGTCATACCGTAGTTAAAAATCAACGATATGTCATTGGTAAATCCACCGTCCATAACCACTGATGAACCCCAGTGAGATAGTTGAGCGGCAGTATCAGGAGATGCATACTCAACAGCAATTGGAGCAGTTGCAGAATAGGTAAATGCAGTAGCGGCGGCACCACCTGTTGCGCCCCTTGTAGCGCCTGTCAGAGATGTAGATGTCAATCCAGTATAAGAAATATACTCAATGACTCCAGAAGTACCATTACCAATAATACGAGCACTTCCACCTGCAGGGTTGAATCCTGATGTGCTACTCACATTAATCGTAGTGTCAGAAACGCCAATACTTGATGTAATGGTTGTCAATGGCAATATACTGTTTTGCTCATAGTGTGATGGCAAGTTTCCTGAACGCATATATGCTTGATATTGCACATTGTTGTTCTGGAATCCATAAACATAAATGATTGCACCACTTGTTGCCCTAAATCCAAATCTAGCTACACCTGCACCGTACCAAGAATAGTCCATGTAGAACATTTGTATTTTGGTCAAGTCTAGGTTATATCCAGATGGATTAGATGCAGATCCAGAACCATCACACACATCCCACCATTGTGATTGTGGAATCTTAGTCTCAACAACCCTTGAAACTAGAGCATTCGCAATGGTTGCACCACGATACTCAGGAGTTATATAAAGTTGTGTGTCGCTAGTGATAGTCAAAACTCTGTAAGTTTGGCCGCGAATGGTAATATAGTCACCAACCACCAATTGGGTTGTAAATTGAGTACTGCTACCAGTTACCAATGAACTGTTTTGTGTTGCAGTAACTGTTCCAGTAATTTGGTTAACGCTATTACGCAATACGCAATATAGTGTTTGGCCATCAAATTGGAAGAAGATACCGTTTTGGCTATCAAAGAATCCAATCTTGTTGCTTGATCCATACCAAGAATATGGGCTAACGTGAGGGATAGAAGGTACAGTAGATGTGGCTGTAGCCGCTGTTGGAGTTGACAATGCGGTATAAGTAAATGTCAACGCTGTAGGTACACTGGTAATTCTAAAAATACCATTGTAGGCAGACTGATCAAATCCATTAACTTGCACATAAGTGTTAATAGTAAAATTATGAGGAGTCTTACTTGTAACAGTTACTGTTGTTCCAGATGAAGTTAATGAAGTAAACGCAATCTGTGGTTTTAAAATAGTACCAGTAGAGAACTGAATACCTTTACCAGACTGGTATCGGAAATAACGTCTTGTCTGTCTGAACAGTTGCTGATTAGGAACGCCTGCACCCGCAGTAAAGTTTACAGAGCCATCATAAGCATGGCAATCCACCCAACCCACTGGACGGGCATAAAGATTAGATTGACCTGCCGTGTTAGCAATAGTCGTAGATGGTGTTCCATTCACGTTTGTAAACGTGAAGGTTGTTGCTGAAGGTGTTGTTGCTACAGTTTGTGCGCCATTGATCTGTGTTGCAGTCGATGGTCCTGTTGTTCCAGTGATGTAAATGGAAGAACCTGCTGACAAACCATGTGGGAATGAAGTTGTACAAGTTACTGTAGAACCAGAAAATGTAAATGCAGTCGTGCCAGTCAAGGCAAAAGCGCAATTTGAAAACGTGTAGCCTTGATAGCAATAGGTAGTAGCCGCAGAATAGTTGTTGACAGTAGTAACTGGATTGGCAACTTGAACGGTAATAGATGTACCTGCGCTAACACCTGCGACTACATATGCCCAACCTTGAGCATTAGGATCAATTGTGTCCTCAATAAAGAAAGGCGTACCAGTTGCAACAGTCACATTTGATGCAAACGTAATGACTAGCTGATATGTATTAGCTTGATTGCCTGTAATAGCAGACACTGGCAATGCCGCAGAGGGCAAATAATACAATGATTGACGATTGTTTTCTAGAGAAATTTGCTCCCACTTGGTAGGCTGTTGGCCATACTCAAAGTCGGTATCAATCAAGGATTGGGGCGTAGATACACGCATTTTGTCTACAGCATCATAGGCTCCAGACCTTTGTGCCTGCTGAAGACGTAATTGATTGTCAGTATTTGACGTTGGGCCAGTGTAAACTGATAATTCAGACATTATTCCACCTATAAATCATGAAGTGGGAGCCGTAGCCCCCACTTTTCTTACTTTTTGATACTGCCACCACGCTTTTTAGGTGGTACAACTGTAGTTGATTTTACAGTTTTAGTCACGCTACCTGATGGAGGCGCTCCAAATCCCAAAGCATTCTTGACCATGTTGTATCCACTTGTTAGCGGCTTCAACATCATGTCACGCATTGCTATATTGTCGGCCTTGTCTTGTTTTGCAACAGAGTCATAGCCTCCATGAGATTCGTCAGTGGTAGAGCCACCACCATCAAACTTTTTTACGTGGCCACCCTTCTTGAACACACCCGACAACTCATTGATCCGAGTAGCTCTTGAAGGAGGTTTGTTAGCTTGGGGCATTACCACGGCAGAACCCTGTTTGTTAACAGAGCCCCCCGTGGCGAAGTGCTTTTTTGCGTGGCCACCTCGCTTGAATCCACCTGCATTAGCTTCTTTCACCTCACCAGTTTTGGTGTGTGATTTGCCCTTGGGTGTAGTATCAACATTGTAGTTGGTGAAGTGACCTTCATTGCCTTCAATGGTGCCCTCTAGATCAACCATGCCGCCTTTAGCATAGTGGTGCTTCTTAGCCTTGCCACCGTGCTTGAAACCGCCGTCATTGGCCATATCAACTTGGCCTGTACCGCGAGCTTTTCTATCAGGCATTGCAGTGTGCAAATCAGTGTTCTCGTAGTAGTGCTCATTACCCTCGATAGTTCCACCCATGACTGACTTGCCACGTGTTTCGCTCTCGTTGGTCTCACTAGGAATACGTGAACCAATTGCACCGCCACTAGCGTACTTGCCGCCTGAACACATAGCTTTATGGTGCTCCATCATCTTTTTGTGATGAGCAGAACCACCTTCTTTGTGCATTTTGGCATGGTGTTTAGCCATGTGCTTGTGGTGCTCAATAGAGCCTTCAGGATGGCCAGATTTATGGTGAACCTTACCACCATGCTTAAAACCACCTGCATTGCCCTCTTTGATTTCACCAGTACCGTGTGCTGTATCACGACCTGCACCAACAACCTTGGTTTTGACAAAAGGCTTTTGGTTGTTTTCAATGGTATTTTTTGTTTCAAAACTATCCATTTCCTTCCCGCCGTCAACCTTGCCACCCTTGGCATAATGATGTTTAGATCCACCAGTTTTGCATTTTTCCAAATGCTCCATGGCTTTATCTAGATGATGAGCACCGCCACCTTCTTTGTGTTTCTCAAGGCAAGCTCTGGCTTTAGCAAGATTCTTCATGCGCTCAGAAGCAGAACCACCTGCGGCCATACCTTTGTGGGCTAAGTGAGCAGGCATATGCTCGTGATGACGCAACTCTTTTTCAATCTTCTCAAAGCGTTTGTCTTCAGCTTCTTGCTCTTTACGAGTTTCGATCTCACCGCCGACAGCCTTGTGAGCCTTGCCACCTTTTTTCATCAAAGGAGTAGCCATTGCCTTGCGGCGCATAGCCATGCTAGGACGCATAGGAGCCGCACCTGCCATTGCAGGAGCCATGCCCATAGGACGTGCCATAGGCATTCCGCTCATTCCACCCATAGCGTGGTGTTCCATTGACTTGTGGCCGTGCTCTTCCTTGCTTTCATGCTTTTTGGAAACATGACCGCCTTTTTTGAGCTTCAGAATAACTGAAGGCTCGTCAGTCATCATTTTGGGCATTTGGACGAATCCAGTTGCACCCTTCATTGCTTTTGCCATGAATTATTCTCCTTTAAGCTTGGGTGATGCCAAGCAAACCAGTTGCTGTAGCGTTAGGGCCAACCTGAATTGCAGTCAAACCTAACTCAAGTACCAAACGGGCTAGACCGTTCAGAGTGCCGCCGGGTGCATAAGTGCCGCGCACATCAGGTGTTACTGAGGTAGAAGTAAACTGGGGAACCAAGCTCATACCAGAGGTAATTGTTGTGCCGCTAGTAGCAACATAAGTACCTGCCAAGTAGTTGGCTTGAGTTGTAGACAATTTACCAGTTGTACCGTTAATCTTTGTCCACCAGTAAGTAGTGTTCAATGAAACTCCGGTCAAAGTACCCAAAGCACCAGTCAACTGAATCAAAGTACCACTCTCAGGAGCATAGGCCACGGTGATAACGCCGGGCGTAGCTGATGTGAAGTTAGTAATTGATTGAGTATTGTAGTTAGTGGTGTTGCTGTAATAGCCACTCAAGTAAGTACCTGAATCAAATGCAAGTGATCCAGTAAACTTGTTAGAAAGGATATAACTAGCATCGCTCATACGAGCAGGCAAACCGAGGATATTTGTTGTATCAACAGACACTGCAACAGTGGTTGCGGCTGAATAAGCAACTGAATAAACTTGGAAGAAAGCCTTGCGACCACTGGTAGTTGTTGATGCAACAGTACCAGACTGAATGATTTCAGTCATTGATTGGCCGTAATAGTCATAACCAGTGATAGTTATAACTGAATTGGTGGGTGATCCTGATGCTGTGGTTACAGATACTGCACGTGGATAGTCAAACTGAATAACAGAAGTACCATCTGAACGAATAACAGTAGTTGTTCCTGCAGTAGCAGAAGCAGTGGCAAGTGCAGTACCACTATAAGTGGTTGCAGTTGTAGGTGTCTTGGCGGCCAATACAGCGGCAGTAGTGGCAACAGCAGGAGTTGTATCATATAGATACACACGTCCCATTGGGCCAAAGCCAACTGACATTGGGGAAGGATTCTGAAAGGCGCTGTTGGCGTTTGTGCCAACGTACGCAGGTGCATTGCCTAGAAATAGGTCATCTGAAAATTGGGGCATGATCTTTACTCCATGAAAAGTTGATCAATTAAAAAAAAGGGGAGAGGTTTTGCCCCTCCCCACTTTGGCATTAAACGCCTGCTGTACCAAACAACGCGCGTGGATCAGTCCAGTTAGGAATGTAACGCTCAGTTGCTTTATAACGCATTGAATCAGTCTCGAAATCACCTTCCATGGTTTTCTCCAAACGTCTACGCATCATGAGCTTCATGCCCTCTGGCGCATCAGTCTGAACCCACCATGCAGTGGCAGAAGTCAAGCGTGACAATACGGCGGCACCCTCGTCTAGCAACCCGATTGACTTGATAGGATTCAAGTCATTGTTTGCTGTACCAGTACGGAGAACTGATTTCAACAAAACTTCAGCTTGGAAGATGTTACCGGGGGCAACAACCAACTGACGGGGAACCAAACGGATTTTCTTACCATTGTTGTCCACAGATTGACGGATTTGAATCAACATCTGTTCAAGAGATGTTTGGCTCAAAACTGCGGCTGAAGACAATTGGTTAGAGAATGTACCGTTCACGATTGGGTGAGCAGTGTTAATCAACGACACGCCATCACCACCAAGATAGGAACTATTGAAGGCTCTGTTCAAAATGTTTGCACAGAGAGTTTCTTTAGTTTCAATCAATGATTGTGCTAGGTGACGAGCATACACTTGACCGATACGGATGTGATCGCCATCTTCCACCAACACTTTTGTCAAGGCAAAGGCTAAACCAAAGACTTGATAAATATAGCGTTGTAGGAAGAGAACTCCACCCTGTTGGTAGCTGACAGGTGTACCGTCAGGCAACTGGGGAGCGGCTCCAAATCCATATAGGACAGGCTCTTCATGGTAGTTACGTGGAATACCGTCTTCTTCACGGAAAACACGTGACCACTCGTCTTCACGTAGGTCATAGACTCCATCAAAGCATTCGTTGAGAATTGGTTCAACAATACTTCTAAAGTCCGTACTTCGCATTGGTGCGGCCATAATTTACTCCTTATACGACAGCAGTAGTTGCCGCAACAAATTGAACATATGGTAATTGCACACGGACAACCGTGTATGCATCACCCCAAGCGTTGTCCACCAAAGGTGCAAGATCAACAACGCGCATTTGGCCTTGAGCGGCATTGGACTGAGCAGATGCTGAAGCCAATGTACACTGAGACAAACCAGTAGTTGTTGAACCACCAGTAATTGCGCTGAAGTTATACTCGCCACCAATAGAGGTTTGAGCTAGAGAACCATCGGCTTGGATTTCATAAACGATGTTTTGGTCGTTATAGAAATAAGCAATACAAGATCCAGTGATGAATGTTGTGTTTGCAGGCCAATAGTTGGACACACGGCGGCGACCAGTAGAATCAGTCCACTCAACGCCTGCGAACGCACCTGCGACTTGGTAGCCAGAGGATGCGGCGCTATTGCCGGGTGTAGCTGAAGGTACGATTGTGCCGTTAGAGATTCCAGACAAACCAGTAGCAGTCAAAACTGCGGCGGTCACATAAGAAACAGGTTGGCCTTTCAGAATACTGACGGACAAACCAGATTGAATCCCATTAGCTAACGCTTGAGCACGATCCAGACCAGAAGGGTGAAACGCAGGGCGTAAGCCAAAGGGAGCATTCGATGCTGACATAAACTACTCCTTTTGTTAAATAAACCTTACCCGTAAAAGACGGGATTAGGCACATTATTTTTGCTTAACTGTCTCAACCCATCACCTTCGATGTCAGCCAACCCACGTCCAGAACTATCTTGAGTTCCTTGGAGTTGCTCAACTTGGACTCTGATCTTGTCAGCTTCTTCATTGGGCAAGTCGTGGTGCATATGCAACATAACCTCTTGGTACATATCCATAGGGATCTTAAACAAGAGCATTTCATTACAAGCTACATAACCAACGTGTTCTCCGGCCTTGACTTTGTAACCCTCGAATCCAGATACTTCTTCCGATTTAACCGGAACATATCCTAATCGCATACGCTTATCAATGCTGTCGTAACTGTTAGTAGATGACAACCAACATACGTGCCATCCGGGAATGGATGGGGCTTTGGGTAAAGCACTTTGCGTCCACTCTTCGCTCCACATTTTTTTACGTTCATGCGAACTAGTGAACTTTTCTTCTGGTGCCAGTCGGGAGTGATCTTCAGTTGACCGATTCTCTCTACCGCCTGCATTCAAAGATTTTTTTAGACGTGATTCCATTTGCTAGATCCTTTATTGTTTGTTGCGTGATTCTTTGATATATCGCTGTATCATCTTGGCCTTTTTAACAGGGTCATCCCACATTCCTGCGTCCTTCATAGCCCTTACCTGTTCTGGTTCAAGTATGAATTGCGCCCTGTTAGTAGAACCGTTGACGGTTTCGCGTCCAGTTCCTCCCACAACACTCCTAGGTCTCCTTGCAGATGGATTTGCGTCCATAGTGTCATTGTACCTATGGTTAACGCGCTTTGACAAGCGTTTGTCCAATTCCGACCAATAATCTGGATCAGCAGGATTCCAACCTTCTTTAACTAGGTCTTCATCAATAACTTTTGCTATACGGCTGTCAGTATCGTGGCCATTTGGGTCGTACCATTCGTTCCTTTCCATCCAGTTAGCGGCATTGCGCTGTACTCGTGGATCGGGCAAACTATTGTTTTGCTGAGGCTTGATAGCGGCTTCTTTGTAACCTTTTAGGTCACGGATCGCCATCATCGCTTCGTCCCTTAACTCTTGAGCCTTATTGAAAGCCTCGCCGTCTTGGGAAGACATAGCCTCTGACATCTTCATCTTGGCATACTGCAGGCGCAACTCTTGGTCTTCTACGGCCTTGTCAATACGGGCAAGATCAGCACTGTGAGTCTTACGCTCAACAACAGCCAGACGCTCCATTAACTGTTCGTTTTGCTTTCGGAGCAGATTAAGTTGGGCTTCCTTCTCAGAAGTTGTAGCCTTGGCTATTTCCTTCTTGTATTTGCGTTTGTTGCGTCTAGCCTCACGGATGGCTTGTGTGTCATCAGGATGGTCATCTCCACCATCTTCTGGGACATTAGATATGTCTTTTGGACTATCTTCGGCATCATCCTCGGGGATCATACCCTCGGGTACATCAATCACGGCAGACCCATCGGTCTCTTCCTTGACTGTGAATTCTGGTTCTTTAGTTTCAGTTGTCATATATAGGCTCTCATGGCTAAGGGATCACCGATTACTTTGGCAATTACTTCATGGTCGTTGAGGATCATAAAAAGAGCTTTGTCTTCATGAATGTCCTCACCGGGAACTGCTACTTCCCATCGATCACCGCCCCATTTGGGGACTCGGATGTAGTCACCTACTGCACACCATGAGCCTTCTGGCCATGGATTCATAGTGTCTCGGTTTTTAAACGCCAATGGCCCGATCATCAGGACTTTGGCTACCATGTTTTGCCACTTCTCAGTCTCTTTTGTTTCTTCCAAAAGAATAATCCCTGAACCTGTAGTTTTCTTCTTAGTACGCTTTAACTGAACTAAAATTCTTCCACCTAATGGCTCTGCTCCGGGATTTACAACTGGAAATGCCCAATTTATCTCAGCTTCGTTAAAAGCTACCGTGCTATCGCTCATTTTCTCTATCCTGTTCTTGTTGTAACAAATTGTTAATAGTATCCAAGACCTCTTGGAGACCAAGATAAACACCAACTGTCCTTTGGTACGATTCCCATGACGAAGCGTTTCCACACCCCAAGGAGAAAGCTATTTCAGCTTGTCGCGCCTTAATGACAGTGATGATCTGTGAAGTTGAAATCATTTATTTTTCTTAGCTTGTGCGAGTCCTCCTTGTGGTTTAGATGGGGTTTTTGATCCACCTTTGGGTTGATAAGATGTGCCGTCAAGCTTTTCGCCTTGGGCAATACGTTTGTGCTGTGGAACGTCCACAGACTTTTGCTCGTTATCACTAGACATTTTGTCCTCCTAAGTAAGATTGGGCACGGTCTTGTAGCTCCAATGCAGTTTTTGCCTGCTCATGTTGCAATTTATCCCCGTCATGGGATAACTTTGCAGATTCAATACGTTCTTTAGTAAGATTGTTCTCAGTATTCATGGCAACACCCATTTCTGTCTCTGCGGCGAACTTGTCCTCGTCAGCCTTGAGTTTTGCAGATTGCAATGCTTGGTCAGCCTGCAACTTAGCCTGAGACAATGTCATATCCATCTTGTCTCTCTGTGCCCTACGCTGAGTCTCAGCCATAGAGGTTTGGATCAAAGCTTGAGCTTCTGGATCTGGCGGTACTGCCTGTTGTTTCAACTGCTGTACTTGTTGCATCATCTGTTGGAAGATAGGCATGACGTATTGGAAAGTCAACTGGGAGTCTTGTTTCACGTGTTGAGCGGCTAGTGCATAGAGCTTGTCAATGCCATGTGTCACCTTCTCATCGTCATAATCCATGTGTTTATGCTTCAATGCACCGTTAACATACTCATTCATGCGATGCTGATACCATTTGCCCAAGTGATCTTGCACGTGCTCAACCATAGGCTGTAGCAATTGAGGCATGACTAATGGATTATTGCCACCAAAGACAGGATCTTGGTAGAAATCAATGTGGGTTTGGATGTGCGCTAGGTGATCTTGCTCGTCATAAGCCTTGGCAGGCTCTCCACCCATCATCATGATGTTCTCTTGCGAGGCATCAATCATCTTGTCTTCAGGCTCCATGATCATCAATTCATTGATCTGGGGCACTTTCATCTGCTTTAAGAAGCGTTCTAGTACCTTTTTAGTCTTGAATTGGTCTGGAAACTGTCCCATCAAGGCCATTACAGCCTGAGTTTGAGCCATTCTCTGCGTTTCAGAGAAGATATGTGGGTCAGAAACAGGAATAACGTCTGTATTGCGCTTGAAATCATCCCTGTGGATGTCTAAATCAGCAACAACTTCGCCTTTTCTCTGCTCGTCAAGATACCAACGGTTCAATCTGGCCAAGACTTTGAGCACACGCCCTTGGGATTCATGCAACCTAGCGTGAATTGCTGAGTAAACATGAGCGCCCTGCTCAATCAAGGCTTGGGCAGTACCCACAGGCATATTGTTGGTAGCGTCTGCAATCTTCTCTTCAGAGGTAGATACAACGCCTTTGGCGGCTTCCGTTAGCCAACCCAATAGCTCCATAAGCACTGCGCTTGGAGGATTGAATGGCATGGGCATAGCAATCTTACGTACGTCATCTACGCCCGGTGCGCCCTCGATCTCAGCCACCTGAGTGACCTCAACTTGCTGTGTCTGCCCTGACATCCTTGCGCCCTTGATCTTGAGCATGGTTGCAGAGTTATTAATGTGGGCAGAGTCCAATAGAGCACGTAAAGCACCCGTCAAAGCGGCACTCAGTCCACCAATAAGGTGAGGCATTCCAATAGCGTAAGCACCCCTCCAAGGGATAAACTTAAACTCGATCAGGTAATCGAGCTTTGTCATTGTCTCATCGCCCTCTTCCCAGTTCCTGTAGAGGCCAACGACCTTTTGGTCTAACTCATCCACCATCAAGATGTAAGGAGCATTCTCGCCCTTAGTGCGCTTGTCCTCGTCAATGTCTAGCCATGTATAGATGTGGTAGACGTTCCTGACTCCATCATCATTGTTTTCCCATTTCTTACCCTCAATCTTGGCGTTAGCCTTCTCCGAGTAAGTCTCTTCAGGTGTTTGCGAGGCGCGAATCAAGTCGATGTCACGATAAAGTCCTGCCTTTACCCTGCGCTCGAACTCCCATGATGTGATAGTGTTAACTTCTGTTACCCGTTGTGCGGTATAGAAGTTGGCGCAGGCGTAAGGCAAGTAGATATTGTCAATAGGTACAAATTCAGTACAGGGACGTTTTTTGTCTTCGTCATACCACATTTTGAGGTACTGTGAGCCACCAAGAGGAAGTTGGGTCAGTAACTGCTCTTGTTCGTCCCTGAACTCTTCAATCTGCTCAGTCAACTGCCAGTTCATGTAGTCACGCTTACGCTCTGCTACTTTGACTTTTTCGTCATTGACTTCGCCAATAATCTTTGTGCGGGTTGGGCCATCTGGTGGGAAAAGCTCTTTAATGGCTCTAGACGCAAAGTCTACGCAAGCTTCTGCCATGATAGGGTGAACGACTTTAGAGGCTCCTAGGAAGTTTGCGCCTCCGGGTGCATCCTTACCCATACCAGTCCGGCGTAAGCCCTCCTCGTACTGTTTATCGCGCTCCTCGCGGCTCTTCTTGTCATTGTCAATCAAGTCCATGTAATGCATGGCTATCTTGTTCAAGTCATAAGGGTCAAACACCTCTGCCAAGTTCTGGTAAAAGTCTTCGTCCTCATCAGGAGATGAATAGTTTTCTAGGTTAACAACGGCCGAACCATCAGCCTGCTCTTCAACGTCTAAGTCTTCATCATTGATGTCAACGGCCACACTTCCATCTTCATCAGGCTCTGATATGCCTTGAATGAATCGGTTGTAATCTTGTGGTACGGGCATTTGAGTAGCCATAATTATTTCCTTTTGAATGCTTTATTTTGCAATTCCATTTGCATTGCGTCAGAATTCTTTGTTACCTTAACTTTGCCGCCCTTTTTCTTGCCAGTCAGAGCTTTCATCTGTTTTTGATATTCGCCAATTTCGTCAATCAGTTGTTGATCAATAGGCTGTCTAGGGCCAACCATGCCAAATGATCCAAACTCTTGTGGCGATTGCTTTGGGTTTGCCCTTACTGCCTTAACTGTGTCAGGGAAAGACAACTCATAAGGAACAGGATATGGCGAGGTTCCCAAGAAAGAACCGGGGATGTCATGCGAATAAGTGGGATGGCTAGAGTAATCCAATGGCTGATCTGGCCTCATCTCACCAATTGACTTGCCAGTTACGCCTATCTCTAGATTGCGTAAGCTAGGCTCAGTGATTGCATGGGCAATGTCTTGGCCTCTAGGTATGCCAATCTCTTCGCTTAAAGTAGGCTTCATCATTAACTGATTGAAGTGCTTTCTAAGCTTGGGATCCATCTGCATCTGCATATAAGCATTGCCAATGTCTTCAACAGTCTCAAAGTTTGGTCTTGGGCCTTTAGACAACGGGCCACCCTTACGAATCAATTCATTGAGCTTTTCTATCTGCTCAGGAGTCATGCCAGACTTTGCAATAGCATTCAAATTGGCATCAGCAAGGTGTTGGGCATAGTAGTAGCTATTTGGCCCCATCATGACATAGTTACCCAATACTGGGGCGTTATATGCCTGCGAAGCTTCTTTGGCTAAGTTCTGTACGCCTTGTGCAGGGCCAAGTCCAGATGCCCAGAAGACATCTTTACCTTGTCCATACAATGGGCCGCCATGCTGTGGTGATGGAGACTCCAACTCGATGTCACCCACTTTGTGTAAGGTCTGGTTAGTAACAGTAGGATCACCTTTGATCCCAATCATTACCTTGCCCTTATGCTTGGCTAGGTCAACCATCTCAGGGTCAGGCATGGGTGTATCGACTCGAATGTCTACAGGCAAAGACTTCTCACGCATAAATTGCTTGTTAGACTTGCCTGCAACACCACTGACTTCACCTGTGACTTGTGGTGCCATGCGTTCAGCAATAGCTCTGATCTCACTAATAGTCTTTGGGGCGGCTCTTTCAAGCATCTTGGCTATAGCTCCACCACCCGCAAACTTCCTGTCGCTCAACTCCATCATCATTGCGTCTGGATTGTCGCTAATGTGAACCTTTCCACCACGCTTGAACTGTGGCGTTGCATCAGGCGTTCCACTTACTGTGCCCAAGTCAACTGGTGCTTGTGTATCTTTTGGAAGATAAGACTTCAATTCTTCGTCAATTGGCGCGTTCTCTCCATGGATTTGCTTGAGATTGTTATATTTGTGAATCAAAGGCATTACGGTTTCATAATCTTCTGTTGGCATAAATCTTGGAAGATCAAAGCCACTTGCCTTGCCTATATCTTGTGCGCCAGTCATTACTGTATCGTGCAATCCAGTATTATGTAGATCACCCACATCACTCCAGTTACCTGACTTTACAAAGTCTTGAACAAAAGGGAGGTATTGCTCGTTAGGAGCACGATTCTGCTTGCCTTTGATTTGAGTAATGTCAAGATTTTGTGGAATGTTTAAATCATCAAATAAATATTGAGCATGGCTCAATTTTTCTTCTGGACTGGGTCTGTAATCAATGTTATAAATCCAATTTTCAAAACGTCTGTTAAATTCGTCTTGAACTTCTCTAGGTTGTTTATGAAGATGTTCTTCAGTAGGATTTGATTGTGCAACTTCAATTGTAGTATGTGGATTGCCTTTAGGGTCAACCAATGAGTAAACCTTAGCTTTCCCACTCTTAATGGCTTCCCATCCACCGTGACCATAATAGTCGCTACCTGAGTCACCAGATTCTGGTATCCAATCAGGATGGCCTTCTGGTGGCTCGTATCCACGAACCGAGTGACCCATGGCTTGTGATTCTGCGGCAAATTGTCCGGGTTGATCTAACTGCACCCACTTCATTCCATTGGGATACTCTTTATGCAAAGTCATTTCATCAAGCTTTTTAGCTTGAGCTTCTTGCATCTTCTTAGCTAATGCTAAATCATAGTCAGCAGTCTTGCGTACTGCCTGCTCTATGCTAATGTTTTTCAACTCTTCGGGTTTCAAACGCCCAGTAGTTAAATTTTCTTTCAACACATCTAATACGTGATCAAAGCCTAGGCCGCCAGTTTGGGCTGAATAAACACGAGTATTTGGATCGAGCTTGTTTACAAATGGGTTTTCTTCAAGAAGTTCTTTGTTGTATTCTAAATCGTGAGAATGTAGATTTAGTTGTTTGGCCAAAGCTTTAGAAAATGTATCATCTCCAACAATTTGTTCTTTATCGTCATTAGCAATGTTTCTAACAAAATTGTTTTCTTGTTCTGGGCTTAGATTCAGACCTTTGTCTCTGATATGTTGTATTAACTTTTGATTTAAATCATCATGCGCTTTTAATGATTCTTGTTTGGCTTGCTCAAGTTGTGCCAGTCTTTCTGGCGCTTCTTGTATGCTTTTGGCTTTTTTAGGATTAATTGACATATCAGAAATGTCTTCCCAACTCTTTGCCTGCGTTGACTTACCCATTCCTTTAAGAGGAAAACCTTCATCAACTCGCATTTGATCTAGTAGCTCATTGACATCTTCCAATGGAACATGAGCAACGTGCTTTGTACTTAATTCTTTTTCATTCTCAGCTTCAGTTCTTAATCTATTAGCTTCACGCTGAAAGTTTGCCTGTCTTCTAGGATCTGGTTCGCTTTGTGCCCTTTCAGTAAGACGATCAGCCTTTGCAATGTCTTTGCTGTACTTGCTGTTAATTTCATTGATTCGATTGTCAATCATTAACCGAATTGGGTCTTCAGGCGTACCCATTTGATTCTTGACGTAGTTGGTTAGATTCTTTTCAATCCAGTTGTTTAAGGCAACATCTTTTTGTAAATTATTTTTGCTATTATGGAAAACTTGTTGTGCTTCAGGTGAAGACTTTTTCATCTCTTCTGATTGAATATAGTCTTCTAATTGGTTCAATAAGTCTTCAGGTTTTCCACCACCTGCTGTTGTTTGCTTTAATCTTTTTAAATTTTGCTCAACGCTGTTGTTTAGCCAATTACCACCCTTGGGCTTGATCACAAAGTTGGCTGTAGGTGCTCCATAAGGGAACATCTGTCCGGACAAGAACCGCTTATTGAGTTCCTCTCCTGCCATCTTTCCAACGGCTTTAGCGCCCTTTCCTGCCACATTAGCTAGGTCAGGCGCATAAGGTGCCACATCTAAAGCAAAGTCTCTTACATCAGGCGCTAGGTTCTGTGTACCGCCTAATCCACCTGCGCCAGTAGTCAAAGGCTTGCCATATGACCTGTTCTTAAAGAATTCAGCGCCAGACTCTAATGGTAATAGGTTGGCAAAGTTAAAGCCTCTTGGCTTGATCTCTTGGCCATCAACTGTAGGGTGAGCCATGAATTCAAGTGCTTTTGCTAATGCGCCTGTGATTGGCTCTTGTGGCGATGCCTTTAGTTCAGCCATGTAAACCTCGTAGGGTAAGGATACGCTGATTATGCCAACAGTTAGACAAAAGGTCTAGATTATTGAGCATAAGGGTTGCCTTTATTCCTAGACTGGCCAGAGTCTACATAATCCTCTTCATCATAGTCATCAGGTCTTGGGCCATCTACATCCAACCATCCAGAGTCCCTTAGATACCGCAAAGCCTGAGTAATGGCATCTACGTAGTCATCATGTGCAGACTCAGGGAATGAACAGATCTGGCTCACCATACCCTCAGCCCAATCACGAACGAAACCTTTATTCTTACTTGACTCAGGTATCCAGACTCTGCCGTGGGCAATGACTGGGCTTACCACGTTGAGGCGTTGCACCTTGTCAATGCGGCCGGGGTTATAGGCTCTAACGGGTAAGTGCGCCCTTTGCAGGTCTTGGATCAACTGAATGCCTGCTGACTTATCCTCCACCAGAATCAAGTCTATGCGCTTCTTGTCCTTGCCCTCACCATAGACTACCTCGTACTCTTGTTTGACCTTTGGGCGTAGATCTGGATACTGCAGGCGGTCTTGCCAACAGTCAATCACCATACAACTCATGGCACCATCGGTAGGCTTGAACACGCCCAGAGTCACACACGCTGTAGCATCATTGACCGTCTTTTCTGATGTTGCACAGTCATAAGACTGGATAATGTACTCGAACTTAGGGTAAGCCTTGCCGTTTGGCCATAGCTTAAACATACTGCGCTTGATGATTCCAGTGTCCTCGGGATCGAGGATCTCAGCATAAATCTCCTGCCGCCCTAGTTTGGTGCCTTCATACTGCAGAATCTGTTTCCTAAAGCTTGGCGCTAGGTTGTCAATATTAGTGTAGGTTGAGGCGGTAGTAACGCATACATCATCCCCATCCCTGCCTACCAGATCAACAATCAAGTCCTTTGGCCGTGGCGTTGTCGTACAGATTATGCGAGTCTTGGCTCCCAAGCGCACCGAGAACTGGATCTGATCCCACGCTTCCTGCAGGTAATCCCATGCCGCCAACTCATCACACCATGACCCATGCCACTGTCCACCCCTGAAACGCTCAGGCTCTGATGCGGGAATACCCTTAATCAGGCTACCGTTGATCAGGATGATTTCACTGAAGCTCTTGTTGTAATCTTGTATAAGTTCACTGGGTATGACATTGATCAGTCCAGAGTCACCCTCAAAGCAAGTACCCCGTACGTCAGCAGAAGTCGGAGCGGCCACTAACCATCTAGTCTTTGGCTCACTCCATGCCCACCAGAATATTTGCTCACTGGCCATACGAGTCTTGCCTGCACCCCTCCCTGCAAGGACAAGGTGTATATTGAACCAGTCGCCCTGTGGCGGTATTTGGTGCTTATGAGCCTGTTTGAGCCATAATAAACGCTTTGCGTACGCTATTTGGTCTAAGTCATCTAAGTTGTCAAAGGCTTGCTGTACGCTTGGATCGAGCAATACATCGAATACATCACTCATTAATTGACTTCAGTTCGATGTTCTTTATAACCTCGTCCATCATTTCCTTAGCCCGAATCCTGTGCTCATGGACAACAGGGTTTTCAGCGTCCCCCACAACTTCTGTCCTAGCAAGCTTAGGAATATGGTACTCAACCACCGTCTGAAACATATCGAAAGCTTTGGCAGGGTTGGGCTTGATATCATGAGTAGGGTCACCATTGGCCACCGCATCGAGCCACTCAGTGAGCCTGTGCGCGTTTCCATCGACAAAGGTAGCTATGGCCTGTCGAGCCTCGTTTGTAGCCTTGTTGGGCGTTCCTGCCTGTCTACCGCCCGTCTTCTTGCCTACAGTCATAATCGTCCCTCCAAGTAAATCTATTTCAGATAAGTAAGTGTTTACTAACAACCTGCTATTTTAGCCTTGCATGACCCTTCTGTTGAGTCGGTTGATGTTGTCTTTTTGCTCTTCAATTGTTTCGTTAGCCAATGCTAACTTGTTTTCTAAGTATCTTATCCTGCTTTGAGCATACTCTACCCAGTTCATCCAGTCCATGCTTGTAGACTCTATGTCTTCGACTGTTGGTACTTTTGGCTTTGGTGCCTTTGTTGTCTTTGCGTCTATAGTCTTCTGGCTTAGTGCCTTAGACTTGTATGCCTTTGTCGGCGGCTTGGTTAGTTCTTTAGTAGTCATTATTTGTTCCTATCCTTTAAAGCGCGCGACAATTCTTTGGCTAACGCAAATATATCCTGACCTTTGCAGAAGTTTGCAATCTCAAATACTTCGTCATCGGTTAAGTCCACCCATATTGATGGCGGCTCGTCTATTGACTTCAAAGGGCACTTAGGGAGTATGTTCTTTGCCCAATCCATGCGGCGAATCATGCGCTCGAACTCTTCGTCTTCTTCCCGCGATATTGTGGTATTCATACCGTCTCACCTACACCGTGCTCTTTTTCGATGTCTCTAGCCAGTTGCCGCCAATCTAGGCTATGTCTGTACAGAGCATAGACTCGGTCATCAGTAAGTGGGTCTTTATGAAACCGTGCGAGCAATTCTGTTTTGCGCCGCACATCTGCCTCATATTCAATGAGCAGTTTACGCAATTCACTTATCTCTGACTTCAGCGCTTGCGTTTCTTCCGAGCTTGGCAAGTGGATTGTGTAAGTGGTCATGGTCGGTCTCCTTTTAAATTAACGGCCTCCATGACTCAGTATTTTAATCGATTGTTAACAGTCAAGTCAACTAAAAGTTTAATTATTCCACTATTTCTGTTGCTAAAATTGCCTGCAAGCCTGCCAATAACTGTTCGGCCTCTGCCTTTGTGAAGACAACAAAATTAGAGCCATGGCTATGCTGTAGGCTTAACCAAGCGCCGCCCTCGTTCCAGTCTGACAGTGATACCCTAACGCCGTCTTTTGTCTTGATGATTGTTTCGTTTTCTAATGTCATGATGGTTCCTTTTGGTTAAATGTCGTACAAGTAAGCGGCTGTCATTTCGTCAGCGTGGTCGGCATAATCACCCTTTGCGAAATCTTCTAGTTCGCTCAATTCATATTTGTCCAAGTCATAGGTGACATTGGTGCCTGATGCATCAAAGACGAACACATCAAAGTATTGGCCGTAGCCATCGTTACATACGTCATATGCTACTGTATAGCCATCTGTATTAACTTGGAATTTAAAGTCTGTGGGTTTAATCATTTTGTTTCTTTCAAGTAACCTGCTCTGTTGCAGTACGTTAATTATAAGTTAAAGTAAATACCTCATGCAACTGTAGGGTTATTTAATTTAAAAATGTTCCGTCATTAACAGACTCGTAAATTCCCAAAAGTGCAATGTATTCACCATAAGCCACAACACGGTCAAAATCTGATCTATCTTTAATTTGGTTTGTACCATTGGTGGACACAAATTTCCAAATGTTTTCCATTTTGGATATTTGAATTTTTAGTTCGTTGAGTAAAGCTTTTTTGCTAAAGTGAGTCATGATTGTTTATTCTTAATTAGTTTGGATATGACAGTTAATGCCTTGAGCACGAAGATGTTCCACTAATTGCACAGCATCCTCATAGAGCATAGGTGCAGTTGGCTTGCGATAACTTGCTATAACAATGTATTTCATGGTGTTTCCTTTAAGCCCCCGAGGGGGCGTTTGGTTTAACGTGATGTAACTTTGACTGAGAACACTGCTGTGACTTTGGTGTTGTCAATGATCACCTCGTCAGGAATGTTGTAAATCTCTGCAATGGCTTTCCAATCGGTAGTCTTGCGATTGGACTCAATGTATGTGGCCTTGAACAAAGCACCTTCGACAACCTTAGCACCACCCATGGATGCTTTGTCTTTGATTTCGTCTTTGATCTTTTCTGCTTGTGCAGTTAGCTCTGCAATGCGAGCAAGTAACTCGCCTAGTGTGTCTACGGGAGAGAGAGTGAGGTCGTTTGCATTCATGATGTTTTCCTTTGTGTTTCAGATAACCTGCTTGTTGCAGTGATTGGAATCTTAACACAAAGTTAATGGCTGTCAAACACCTATTTATATTGTCCTTCTACTCTGTGGGGTTATTCAACAATTTAGCTACATCATCAGCCAGATCATCCTCTGTAAACCCCCAGTGCTTAGGGAATCCCTTTGTGCCTAGCCCGTGTACGCCCGTGTTGCCTCTGTGGTGCTCTGGGCATAGCGGTAGTACGTCTATGTCTTTAGACCGCCCCCAACCGCCTGCCTTGCGTCTAGGGTGGTGCAATTCAGCAGGCGTTCCCTCATAGCCCATGCGCCTACAGACAATACACCCTAGCTCGGCTACCGAGTTCATGTATTTCTTTTCGGCCTTGGTGCTCATACTGTTATCCGATCCATTGCTCGGTCATTTGCTGACTGCGTTCTCCACACCTCGACTCGCGCCTCTGCCGCAATGAGTTGCCACTTTAGTGTCTCCTCGATAGCCATGGCCTCTTTAATCGAAAGTAAATGCGCTTTATAGTTTGGATGGCTATACGCCTCCCTCTCCTGTGCATTGACCGCCTCAATGCCCTTTGTAAGGGCTTCTTTGCACAGTTCTGCCTTGATTGTTTTGCGGTACTCTTCGAGATAAAAGCGATCTGCCTTGGCTTGAGCGTATTTGACCGCATTCTCGTACATAAAGTCGATTGCGGCATTTGGGTCTATCTTGGTGGTCATACGGCACTCACAGTTCCATCTCTGTAAAACAACCCGTCAAATCGTCTTGATGGGTAAGCAAAATGGTCATCGGCACCCTGTCTTACTGCAGGCAACCGAGTCTCTTTGCCTGTATAAACCTCATAGGTGTACCTGCCTTCCCTCTTTGGCAATTGCTTCTTAACAAACCTACCCATTTGATCTAGCCTAGATACGCCAGACGGCGTGATTGTAAAGTTATAGCCAGAGCGGTTGATGAATCCGTCATTGGACAACGGCTGAATAATAGCTCGGTCGAATATTGACGGTGCGTCTTTATACTGAACCGATTTACGCCAAGTCCCTGCATCCATCGGTAGCATCTCAATTTTGCACAATGCTTGGTGAATCTTTGATCCAATTGTGTATTTACTTTTCATGTGTTCTTCTCCTTGAGTTTGGCTTCAATGGCATGGGCAAATGCAACATGGTGAGGCACTGCGCCATACACTTGGTCTTGTATTTCATCTATTTCTTGGGGTGTTAGTCCTATCCATGTGCGTTTTTGTTGGTCTTTGTACAGCGGGATAGCGTCGTCATCACCTTTGTTTGTTTCAAACCAAAGAGACAAACCCGTGTCATAGCCAAACCAACCCACGCAGTCTTCAGTTAGTCCTACCCATGTGCGTTGTTTGAGGCGTTCAATCTCTGCTCGTAACTCAATATTGATTTTGTGTTCTTCAATACCTTTGCGAATTAATTCGCTAGTCACCTGCGTTTCCCGATGCTCCCAATCGCTGTACAACATATTGGTGCGTGCAAGAAACTCGATCTTCTCGTTAAGCCGTTTGATTTCCGCATCTTTATCGTAGTAAGAAAGAGTGCAGTTATCGTAGTTTTCGCAACAAGTATCAACCATCCCATTGGGGCAAACAGTTCTATTCATGTGTTCTTCTCCTTTTGTGTTTGGTATGTAATGTGGATATGGTTCATTGACCAATTCCACGCCTTGTCCAGTTTCATACGCTTTAACAGCATCGCTGTTCCACATAGGCTGTTTCATATGTTGCGCTCCTTCAGCTTGTCTTCAATTCTTTTGTAAATGTGCCACGGCAAAAATTGATCGGGCGTTATGGTAAAGCACTCTTTAACTTCTTCCTCTGTCAGTCCTACCCATGTGCGAGTTTGTACGGTTGACATAGCCCAATCAAGCCATTCTTTTGCGTCCATTTCGTAATAGCCAACAGGCCCAACAGATGCCAACTTCTCGCCAAACCTGATTGCGGCTTTGTGCCACTGTTCATTTTGGTATTTGTCCGCCCACGCATTTAACTCATCAATTGTGTACCAAGGGCGTGTATTTTCATCCATTGTTCTTATCCTTCAGCTTGGCTTCAATTTCTCTGGCAAAGTCATGCGTCCACGCTCCATAAACAATACGCCATTCATCACATATTGGTTTTAAATCTTCTTCTGTCAGTCCTACCCATGTGCGTTGTGGTGCAACATAATTTGGCCCCGCCATGTGTTCGTGAAATTGTTCCCATGCCACAGGCTCATCTTTTGTTTCTAGTTGTTCTTTATAGGTAGATTTAGATGCCATGTTTTGCATATCTTTTGTTAGTCCTCCATACTCAAGGATTGCTCTAGCAAACAATACAGGAAAGTCAGCGTTGCCAGTCGCTTCAACCAACCCTTCCGCTTTGCCACTCATGTGCAAATAAATGTTGTGTATTTCTTCGTCAGTCATTCTTGTCCCCTTAACTCTTTGATGGCGTTTGAAGCAAAGTGATAATAGTTATGGTTGTCATTGTTACTTTGCGCCTCATGTAATCCCATAAGTAAATCAGCACACGCCTCACGTTCTTTTTCTGCAATAAGTTTGGCAAATCGTTCAAACACGGGAAACAAATCTCTTTCTACCCATGTTATATGGTCAAACATTGCACCTGAATGTATAGCCATCTTAATGATTTCATCTTGTGTCATTCTTGTCCCCTTGCTCGGATTAGTTCTGCTATTGCTTTAGGACTGCCTTGCCACGGTTCTTCTGCAATTTTTGCACAAGCCTCACGTTCTTTTAGTATTGCTACTTCGATTTGTAACTCTGCGTTTTTCAACATCATTTGTCTGCCGTTTTCCATCAAATAATTTGCCAAATACAATACATCGTCTTTTTTGTATGGCATGGTTAATATTTGATCTGCAATATCAAATAGTTCTTCTTTAGTCATTTTTAAATCCATATAAAGCGATTAATAAAGCCTCTGCCCTGCCGTTATATTTCTTTAGGCGCAAAGGTGCCTGCGGGAAAATCTCCCTCGCCATGTCTAAACTCTGCTGTTTGTCAGAATTGAGTACAAGCGTTTTTTTCCAGAGTTGAGGGGTCACCATTACCATCTCTGTTTTGAAGCGTCTAGCGAGCGATAAAGCCCCTCCAAATGCCATTCCGAACTTAAAGGTAGAACTGACTCCCTGTTTTGGCATGGAATGAACTTTCTCTATGAATACTTTGGTATCCATGCCATCTTTGGCTTGGCACATTTCATCCCAGATGCGTTCAGTGTCTAAGATGCCATCTTCGTTGTGGTGCATATCGCCACAAGACCAATAACAGCCGTGATGGTCGATCATGCCCCAAGCGCCCGTAAGACCGGGGTCAATCCCTACGTATAGCATTTTTCAACTCCTTGATGCGATCGGCCACCGCCTTGCCCAACCCAATCCACTGTCGCGTAGGATCCATTTCCATCATCTTGACCTGATGCCTTGCGTGATCTATCGCACCCGACATCATTGCCATCCGAGCATAGTGATCCACATAAATCTCCCATGAGACAAAGTGCTCGGTTGATGAGCCAGACTGGGGCTTCGTGTCCATGTTTTACCCTCTCCAATAATTCCTGTGCTTGGTAGTAGTTCAAAATTCATCTTTCGGTTCGTAAAAGTTTGGCTTGGCCAAGTTAATGCCATTGATTTTGGCTGTCACCTTAGCCCAGTCAGCAGGGTCAGCCCATTGATGAGCAGAGCACAAAGGTTTACCCATGTTGATTGACCATTTGTTGGGGCAACCATTGGCTGAACACATCAATCTTGACTCTTCACTGTTGTCTTGCATCAGAATCTCCCCTTGAACATTTTTCTCAACTCCTGCATTTTTTCTAGCCCCTCAGCCTTTGCCCTGTCGTACTCAGCTTGGTTAAACTCTTTGGGCTTATGCTCCAACTTTATTTGGTTGGTTGGAATATTTGGGCCTGCATTGCACAACTCGCGGAACTTAATCGCTGAAGGGATGAACTCAGAGTTAAGGTGTTGGATAGCAAAATCCATTGATGGTCTGTAGGTTAGGAATTTTCCAATCTGTTCTTTCCAAACCGATCTAACCACTTCACTGTTGAGTCCATCAAAATGTCTCATAAAAGTTGCGCCAAAGATCGCGCCCAGTTTTGTAAAAATGTAATCAAGACCCTCGTCTTCAGAACAGAAATCATTTTCCGAGTAATCTAACATTGCTATCTCCTTGAATGAGTCCACGGGTTAACCCTGATAAAACACGTTGATTAGTTTGACCTTGTTTTGTCATGCCACCGTTTTGCTCTTGCAAATTCTTTTCGTACCAAGCAGTCTTGAAACTTGCCCAGTTGGACAGGCAACAGTACTCAACTCCTTGTTGGTCAGAAAGGTTTGATTTGCGAAACTCGTTCTGGATTTGTGACCAAGCAGTCTCAGTCATCGGAAGTTTTTTGGCTTTCCGAATTTGTAACCAGTCAGACCAAACTTGTTGGTCAACGGTGAGTGGGCAGGCAACGTCAGTTGCTTTCTTCTCTACACTGGGTATTGTGTTATGTGTTTTGTGTATTGTGTCTTGTGTAGCATTGCCTTCGGATTGCGTTTGCAATGCGTTCGCATGCCATCTTTTCTTTGCAGAACAACGAGCTTTTTCTGACTTAGCGTTGACCTTAGAAACTTCCTCTTCA
>Ga0208387_1000098_pt1 | contig 29738 bp, 41 predicted proteins | sample CryBogCBH27Jul09_FD_184611 | JGI IMG/M metagenome (GOLD analysis project Ga0208387, IMG submission 184611) | Freshwater microbial communities from Crystal Bog, Wisconsin, USA - CBH27Jul09 (SPAdes) | ecosystem: Environmental > Aquatic > Freshwater > Lake | place: Crystal Bog, Wisconsin, USA...
GTTCGCAGCAGACAAAGTAACCGCAGTAGATGTTGCAGTAATGCTTGCCGTCTGAGTTGTGATAGGTATAGTAGCTAAAGATATGGCGGGTGTAGTCAAACTATTACTACCGTACCAGTAATATATTGGGCCACCAATAGGATTGAATATCAAGTCTTGTCCGTTGTTGTCCTGTGACCATAAGCGAAGTGGTATAGATTGAGTAGCTCCATTACCCCATGTTCCACCACCCCAAGCTCCTGCGCCCCATCCATTCTGAACTTGTGTAAGCGCTGGGCCTGTATTGATCTGGTATGTCGCTACTACGGCTGATCCACCGCCTGATCCTGACGCATTGGCAGTCGTTGCCGCCGTCACGGTATAAGTCGTAGGAGATAATCCCACAACAGTAATTTGATATGAACCACTCAGCGTAATGCCGTTTACAGTCGTAGCACCGCTAAAAGATACAAAGTCGTTATTAAGATAACCGCCATTTGTATCTGTAACCGTTACCACCCGTGAGCCGTTTGTTGTGGTAAAAGGATTGGATCCAAGAGTAACTACAGATCTGATCGGCGTGATATCGTAGTAAGCACCACCAAGCTGAGCATAGAATTTAAGGTTTGTTCCTACGCCGATATAGGTTAGGTAAGACAAAGTAACCCAAGACCAAAGAGAACGGCATACACCCAAGAACGCAGAGGTAACAACTGGAACCCATCCGCCTATACTCTCAGGCATACCCTGGCGGAAACGGACTAAGTTAGATTCGTACCATCCCGTCAAATATCCAGCCGCATTGTTAACCCCTAATAGCTGAGTAGCGTATCTGGTATTTTCCCTGTTAACCCCAGGACGGACAACAATATCTTTTAACGGCACGGCTATTCCTCTTAAGCAAAGACTGATGCCGCATGGTTGGTTAAAGCAATGCGATCCTCTAGTCCTATTGTCCCACCATTGATCCTCTTGGTCAACGCTACCCAGTCTTTTTGATCTGCCAAAACATTACATCCATGCGTCTTCCAAAACCATCCACCAGACATGGCGGCGTACATAGGCGTAGCCACCAGATCAGGTTGAGCTACAAAGTCCATATTAATAGCTTGTCCACAATGCCAATAATTGTCATGCCCCGTGAGTTGGATAACCCCTCTGCCACGGAAACGATAACCATCTCCGCTTGCCTCATCACGGTTGCCCATACGCCCTGAATAGACTTTATTAGCAATTTTTTGTGGATTATGTGCGTAGTCGTTCACATTTGAGGTGTTGAAACGGGTTGGCCATAGCTTCATCAATGTCTCAGCCTTGTAGTTTAGATTCTCCTCCAGGAGTCTAAAGTTACCTGATTCATGTGAGCATTGGGCTATAAAGGCAGAAACCTCTTCTTTGGAGTTAATGCCAAAAGCTGCAAGGGTAGTATTGATAGGTTCTACCCATTCAGACCCAATCTTGAGTAAGTTTAATTGTTGTGCCGTTACGTTCATTTAACACCCTTGTTAATTATTTCCCTGACGCTGTTGTACTGTTGGATGCAGGAGTTGAGCTGGATGATGGCTGAGTCCCCGTCTGCTGCGATGGCGATAAGATCTTTAACAGTCTGTCGCTCAGTGTCGGATTCTGGGGCTGAATCTCTGGAGCCAGGGGCGGCATTTGGATTGGCTTGTACGCTACAGGTGGACGGGAGGCGCAACTCGCCAGAATCAGCACGAGCATTAAGACTAACTTGTTTGGACTGTACTTCATCTTTGGCTTTCCTTAAGGCTGAATTTGCTATATCAATCTTCTTGCTTAACTCTACTTCTTTTGCTCTGGCTTCTGTGTTGAGTCGTTCGATTTCCACTCTGTCTTCCTCAACTCTTTGCTCATATCCTTGATGATGAGCATAACCATACACGCCACCAAGTGCACAAAGCAAAGCCAAAATAAGATAAGGGTTAGGTAGTCCAAACATATCACCTCAAGTCAGCTTTTAAGTTTGCTATACGCTCACGCTCTTCCTCATCCAAGACAGGTGGGGTTTTAGGCGGAGGCGGTGGAGTCCATCCAGATCCAGATACAAATGATATTTCCTTAACAGGCGGAGCTACATAAGCATCCTTACCAGCCTTGACGTTATTCATCATAGCCGTTGCCTCATTGGTCAAACCTTTGGTCATAACACCACCGATACCGCCTACGATCAATAGGACGATATCATTGAGCATCTTGGTAAAAGCCTGGTCTATAGGAGCCATAGCCTTGATAGGTTGGCTTACAAACATCACGCTATAAATAAGGGTAACTACTATAAAAAATAGTATGAGAGTTACCATCACAATAACAAAAGCCCTGACACGGGCTTCTATCTCATCGGCAGTTAGTCGTGGGCTGCTGTTGGGGGTTAGCAGGAGCAGTAGTAGTTCCTTCAATTTTCTTCTCCAGTATTGGGGCTACAAGGTATTCGGGACAGTCTTGGGTGAATTCACAACGGGGATGCTGGCACTGAGCAGCGCCGAAATGGTCTGGGTCTTGGCAGTAATAGCGGTATTCATCGTGACACCCCGCTAATAATAAAATCAATAAAGCGCATATTCTCATTCTTTATCTCTTTGTTTTTCAAGCTCTTTCTTAAGCTTTTCAATCCTTTTCACATCTGCCTGTATGAGTATCCGCTCCTGGCGTATATCCATGTACAAAAGTCCAAGCACGGGCAGAATGAGAACAAACAGTAGCGCCAATATGATAATTGTTATTACATAGCCCCAGTCATTTGATTTATTGCCCACATCAGACCCATAAAGTATATTGCTACTATTGCTACTGCTATTGTTGATGCCGTCCTAAACCAAAGCCGATCCGCCGCCTCTCTCTTCTCTGCCTCGATCTCCCTCCTTCGTCTGAACTGTGCTTGCTTAGCCATTGCCTGTTCGTTGGCAATCGTCCCAATCATCTTGTTCACACGGGTGTACAAATCCTTCAGTTCAGGGGGAACGTGGTAAACCATGTACTCCCTTAGTTCTACCTGCATCTCTTCCATTTGAGATAGAGCCAGAACCCTTTGAACTGCCTTCTCAGTCTGATCCCCCGTAGGATCGTAGACCGTCCTTGACTTTTCCTCTTCTTCTGCAATGTGATCTTTTAGCGTGTTGTACGCTTTAAAGAACGCAGTAATCTGTTTACCAATCTCAGCATAAACGGCAGGAGCATCAAACTCTTCTGCTTGTTTCTTTTTCTTCTTTACCTGTGCAGGAGCTTCTTCCTGCTTTGGCGGATTAAAGAAATTTGCAATCCATCCAAATATGCCTGTAACTTCCTTGCCAATAGCCTTGACTTCATTGGCAGTTTTGATGACATCTTTAACCACAGCCTGTCCCTCACGGAACATTTCACATCCCTGCTTAACAAGCTTGAGGGCGGTGCTGGCTGCGGCAATAAGAGTAAACGGGTCAATGGTTACTCTGCTTTTGGAACTTCTGGAACTGGTTGCTGAGCCTGTACTTCTTTTTGTACCGCCTCGATGATTTGGAATACTTCTTGGAATGGTTTGTTTCCAAGATATACCATGATCTGGTTAACGAGCTGAGCAGATAAAGTTACATTTTGCATTTTGATTCCTTATGGTAGTGTTGATAAAAACGTGGCAACTTGTGCCGCATCCATTGTATTACCATCTGCATCTTTTAATTCCACACCATTTGCCAAGTCTTTTTTGAATTGTTGGTAGTCTGTGTTGTCTGGTGAAATTGGAATCCAGACATTTAAATCTTGATTATGAACAATTCTAGAATTTGGTCTTTTGTCATCAATGCTTTGTAATTGATACATCATAACTCCGCTGAAAAAGCTAAATAAGTACCTGCTGTATTACTAGCATCAATCCATGCAAATTGATTGGCTGTACCACTAGTACCAATGTTGAAATTCATAACTAAATATACACAGTTACCTGCACCAGTAGATGATTGAACAGAAGAAAATGAACCAGAAGAACCGCTTACACTATTGGCAAAAACTCCAGAATATGTAACAGAAGGATTTCCTCTCATTGAAACTGGTAAAGGCACACTACCATATATTTTGCCTGTTGAAGTATATGCACCATTAGTTACAAAAGATCCACAAGCTCCCTCGCCTTGATTTGAAGAATCTAAAGCTCTAAAATAGTACCTCTGACACAACTGTAACTCAGTACCATAAGGACGATAATCAAAAGATGTTGCTTGGGTTCCTACTTCTAGTTGAACGCCTGTGATGTAGAAGGTTGCTCCGCTTGTACCAACTACGTTTACTTGACCAGTTGCACCATATGCAGTTGACCCTGTCCATGCCCCAGCCGATTGCGTATACAAAGAACCGCATCCTAGCGACCAAAGAACTTGCATTCCATTTGAGTTGTTTGTTAGCCAAGCACCAGCCCCTGCAACACCATCTCCAGGAATAGTTATTGAAATTTGTGTCCAAGTATTTGCTACAGGAATTGAATATGAAAAAGGATAATTTCTAGAACTTCCATTGTTTGTAATTGCACCACCAAAAGTTCCAGTCAACGAGCTATACGCCAAAAATGAAAGTGTTATAGTTTTTGCGGAAGCTGTTCCAAAATTTAAATCAGCAATGTTATATCCTTCAATTCGCTGATCTAAAAATAAATAATCGCCACCACCAACCGTAACAGCAGAAGCAACAGTACAAGCTAAATAGTTTGTAAAGCCAGACGCAATACGAGTTGCGTATCCTGTTTCTGTTGTGCTTGGGGTTTGTTGAATGGTAAACTTTGATGCTTGAGTAGCCTGATACGCAAAACGATCAAGCGTGTAAGAACCAGCCGCAGGAGTAGAACTAGCCCCCGCATTCCTCTGGTCAATAACCATCGCACCATTAATAATACGGTTCTTAAAGCCGTAGTACTGTGCTGTCGTTTGGAGCATCCCAGAGGGGACTTGAGTCAACATATTACACCTTTGCTTGTGATGCTACTTGAGCTTGATAGGCAGAGATTACATCCGCACTCCATACTGCTTCGCAGATAGCCTTTACTTTGGCATCCTGAGTGCTTACGTCTTCACCAGGGGTTAGTACCCACCTAGAGAAGTTACGAGCTATTTCATTGCCAGAGTCTGTTATAACCTGAGCTTGGCGTACTTGTACAACACCGTTCTCTAGGACTTCGATGCGATCTATTATGGTTGTTGATGCGAGTGTCATGTTGACTCCTTAGAAATTGGCTTGATAACAAAAATAAGTAAGAATAGTAACTCTTGTTGATGTTAAAGGAGCTGAAACTTGAGTTGCTCCTGTTCCATCTGTATAAATCGGAACATTAGTTAAACCCCCACTTAAACTAATCATTCCAGCTACTGAATTTGTAGAAGTTGAATTTAAAGTGTAATTAAAATATTCATTTGCTCGATAATTTGTACCTGTTGAAAAAGGTAAATTTATACTTAATACACCAGTAGATGATAAGGTTTGCAAATAAGTATCAAAATTTATATTTACATGAACAATATTACCTATTTTTACATATTGACTGTAATTGTTGTAATAAGCAGTATTATTTGTAGAACCAACTTTTAAAGGAGTAGTAATAGAACCTGTCTCATAGTCAGTCAGCGTAGATGCACCAATAGCACTTGAGTTGTTAAAGTTTATCCCCGCATTAGATACAGGAATGTTTATGTTGCCACTTGAATTGACAAGGCTTGCTAGATAAACTGCGTTTGTCATGTTATGCGCTCCTTACCATTGCGCCGTTGAACCAAGTTGAATATGTACCTGAAGCTATATACCCAGGACTTGTTGCTGTGACATAACCGTATAACTCTACATAATCAGTAGAGCCATTAAAGTACACAATAGAACTCACTAATCCTTGATATAAACCCGTGTAATCAGAACCACGTTTATATTCTGTTCCATTTTTATAAATAGAAACTATAGTTCTAGTAAATGAACTTCCACCAAATGCAATATCACCGTTAATTTGATAATATCCTGCTATTGATGGTGTAAATCTATAATTCGTGGTATTGTCATAATTACTATTGGTATCAAATTCTTTAATAGCACATTGAACTTTAGTCCATGTTGAAGTAGTTATAGATTGATTTGTATTTAAATAAGCACTAAAAGCAGGGCCTGTACCTGCAACTCCAGATGCTAAATTACTTTGACCAACAGAAGCCGCAGCATTTGGTATAGCATTAAGCACAGAGCTAACCAAGAATGATTCTGTAGTTACTAAGTCACCTGCTGCTGCACCACTTGCCAGTACCACTGTCGTACCATTAGATGCCGTGTAGTCTGCTGATCCAAGTCTTACGCCGTTTCTGTATACGTTGATAAATCCAACTGTATAAGATGGTGGTGTGAATGTGGTTTGGCTCGCCGTGGCAGTAAATTCTGTTACCGTCCTGTACGCCGTTGTTGTTACATTGGATGCGGGTATACCTAAGTATCTAGCCGATATGTTGCCTGTTGCCGATGGCGGTGCGGCGGTAAAGGTCAGTGTCTTACCATTGACTGAATATGTACTTGGGTCTTGTACTACACCACTAATAGCTACAAGTACACTTGATGTATTAGCAGGAGCCACCGACATTGTGAATGCGGTCGTGCTTGCATCGCCACTGAATGTATCAGTTAAAAATGCAACTTGGTAGACGGGGTTTCCTATATACACGGTGTGTCCTTAGAATGATGCTTGATACGTCATAGTAAAAATAATATAAGCAGTTGAAAGATTATTGTTGCCAAGACTTCCATTTCCTGCCGCAGGATTTACATAAAAAGTTGTTCCAGTAGGTTGATATCTTGTTAAGCAAATTATTGAATTATTCATATTTGTACTCACAATTCCAGTTGCATACCCGTTATTTACACCTGAAAAAGGCAACCCTCCAACACTAGGTGCGGCAGTATTTACTGTTGAAGGCCATGTTATATATGCAGTAACAGTTACTAAATTTCCTACTTTTGTGTAATGCGCATAATTATTTGTTAATGTTAATCCTGCTCCGCTTGCATCAGTAGGTGTCCAAGTCCCTGTTTCATAATCATTAAGTGTAGAATTTGTTAATACGCCAGATGTAGTATTTGTAAATATAACACCCGATCCACTTGTGTTAAACGTCATATTCCCAACGACCGTGGGATTATTAAGCCCCGTAAGCGGACTGGCTAAACCTGTTGAGTCAATGACACTGATTGGCATATTATTGTCCTGGTTGTTTCTGTGCGGCTAATGCGGCTTGATATGCGGCTACTACTTCTGTTGTCCATACTGCCGCACTGATTGCGGGTACGGGTGTTGGATCTGTTGCCGCCGCAGTATCCCCTGGGTGTCTAACCCAACGGCTAAAGTTTCTTGCAATCTCAACACCGTCTTTGGTGATGATCTCTGCTTGACGTACCTGGATAGACCCGTCTTCTAAAACTTCTGTTTTGTCAATTGTTGTGCGTGATGCGAGTGTCATTGTGACTCCTTAAAATGTTGCAACGTATGTAAATGAACCAGTAAAGTGTGGAGTTCCAGAAGGAAGAGTATTGCTATTGTCGTACCTCCAAAAAATAATAGAAGTTCCTGATCCTGCACTTAATCCCCAAAAATATCCTGTAATCGCATTTTCTCTTAATATTCCAGAAGAATTATTTCCGCTTGCTTGAGAAAAAGGAAGGTTTGTAATAGTTACATTAGAGGCACTTGAAGTAGATGCAAAATTAATAAGCATATTTACAGTTACCATATTACCTATTTTGGTGTAACTTCCAGAAGTTGTTGACAAAGTAAAACTTCCAGTACCTGCGGTTAAAGTAGGTGTCCAAGTCCCTGTCTCATAGTCATTAAGCGTACTATTTGTAAGAGCACTACTATTGTTAAATACTATTCCATTAGTACCAGATGCAAAAGTTAAGTTACCCGCTAAGTTACTAATCGTACCGCCGCTGATAGTCGGTGAAGTTATGGTCGGGCTTGTCCCTAATACCACAGAACCTGAGCCAGTAGATGATGCCAACTGACTTGTACCCACAGTGCCAGGACTAGGAGCAATGATCTGTGTGATAAGGGATGTGTACTCAACCCAAATATTGTTTGTGCCTGAAGGCGGGGCAGAACTAAATGTAATCGTACTACCAGATACTGTATACGCTGACCCAGGGTTTTGATCTACGTTAGCTACGTTAACAAGCATCTGATATACCGATGCCACTGGGCGTGACAGAGTAAATGCCGTAGTTGATCCATTCCCGCTGAAGAAGTCTACAGCAGGTGTAAAGCCTTGGTTCTGAACAGTATTGCCAACGTAACTCATATTATGAAATTTGTAAAACTGACAGTATCACATCTGCGGAGGTCGCAGTACCCATTGCCGCCTGAACTGAATCGTTTGTATTTAACACCAATTTACCGTCTCCGCCAAACAAAGCCAATGCTCCGCCTACTGGAACAGTCGCAGAAGAAACAATGTAATAACTGGTGTTGCTTGTAATTGTTGTGCTAGATATAGTCTGAGCAGAAGACATGGTGTATGTTCCTACTCCGCCAATTGCGTAGAAACTATAGTTACCAGATGCCTGACCCGTAAAGTTATTAGATAACGTTACTGTATTGGTAGTTGTATTAATTGCCAATACTGTAGATGCAGTTGGTAGGTTAGTACCTGATACCAATTGTCCAATCTGTACGCCCGTTACGTTAGCCAAGGTAACTGTATTTGCACCTGATGCGCCACCGCTTGAGAAAGCAATCGTAGCTGCCGCAGTACCTGTAGAGGTTAACTGATTCACAATCGTTACTGTACCCGATATACCTGTGCCTGTGATGACCTGGTTAGGTACGATCAAGCCACTTGATACCGCAGTAATAGTTAGTGTTGTGGATGCACCGCTTGTCGCACCTGTTGCTGTAAACGATGAGTTTACAAACAAAGAAGCCGTGATCGGGCTAGATGTGGTGTTACAGATTGTTGCCCCGATAACTGTGGTTTGCGTTACGGCAGATGCGGTAACAAGAGTAACCGCAGAAGTTCCCACATTTTTCTGAACATAGCGTGTAAATACATTACTCATTTTTTTATCCTAATGCAATGGCTAAAGCGACCGCCGTTCCTGCGGGATCGACTTGAAGATTTGATTGTGCCCCAGATACCGTAGTTGCGCCAGTACCTCCGCTTGCTAATGCTAGTGTTCCAGCAACAGTCACAGCTCCGTTCGTGGCAGTAGACGGCGTTAATCCTGTTGTACCAAAGCTGATTGAACTTACCGCTACGCTTGTAAGGCTTGTCCATTGGGGCGCAGTAGCTCCTGGATTAACTGTCAAAATCTGACCCGCAGTACCTATAGCCAACGTACTGAACGCACTGGTTCCAGCTCCGTAAACCAAAGATCCTGTAGCCAAAGTATTTAAACCTGTACCACCGTTCGCAACACCGAGGGTTTGAGTCCACTGCGGAGCACTGCCAGTTGATGTTAATAAGTAGCCTGAAGTACCAATACCAAGCTTGGATAACGCAGTACCTGTCGCATAGTAAGTGATATCACCAGCCGTATAAGTAGTTAAACCTGTACCGCCGTTTGAAGTAATCAATGTACCCGCTACAGTAATTGCACCACCAGTAGCCGTGTTAGGCGTAAGTCCTGTGGTTCCAAATGAAATGGATGTAACTCCAATACTTGCAAGAGTAGCCCATGTGGGTACACCGCTTGAATTGGTTGTCAATACTGAGGAGTTAGCCGTAGCCAATGCCGCCCATGTATTAGCAGAAGATGCATACAAAAGCGAGTTGATAGCTACCGTTGACGTAGGGAATGTAGATGTTGTCCAGGCAGGAGTTGTGCTTGAACCTGATGCAAGCAACTGTCCCGCCGTAGCAGTTCCAGACAATATACCCAAAGCACTAGCGGTAGAGTAAACAATACCACCATTACTTGCGGTCAACGTGGCATTAGTTCCACCATAGGTAAGACCTAAAGTACCAAATGTAGGAGCACCTGTTCCGCCTGATAGCAGAGCTTGACCTGAAGTACCTGCCGTATTCAATGCCAGGGCTGATGCGCCTGAATAAGCAATTGCTCCAGCAGATGCGGTTAAGTTTGCGTTCGTTCCACCAAGGGCTAAGCTAAGCTGATTCGCCCATGTAGGTACGCTAGATACTGTTGTTAAAACCGCAGCGGCTACAGTAGCAAGACCTGTAATCGTATTAGATGCAGATGAATACAACAACTGATTGATTGTTGTAGTCGCAGGATATGTAGCCGTACTCCAAGATGGGGTAGTGCTTGATCCTGAAAGAATGATCTGGTTCGCCGTAGCAGTGCCAGAAAGAATCTGCATCTGACTGGCGTTTGAATAAACTATACCGCCGTTGCTTGCCGTTAAGTTAGCATTAGTGCCGCCGTTAGCTAAAGGCAAAATACCTGTTAAGTTTGAAACAACAGAAGAAGTAATCTTGATAAAGTCATTGGCTACTGTGCTCCAGTAAACAACGCACTTCTCTCCGTTGATAACTGTTACACCCGTTGTCGGGCCAGTTGTTCCACGAAGCGTAATTGAATATCCACCCGTTGTAGCATTGTTAACAATGTACATCTTAGATGAATTGGGAGCATTGATATTCCTGTTTGCCGTCCGTGCGCCTGTGCAGAGTAATTGCATATACTGCGCAGTCGTTGAATTGGGCGAAGCAACAATATTAGATCCAGAGCTACTACCATTAGTAATGGTTAAAGTAATGTCTGAATCATTGGTGATATTGTTCGTGCCCGCAAGAGCGGCATCTACATACTGAGTAATACCAAGCGATACGTCATCACCCCAAGTACCTGATTCAGTACCTGTGACTGGTAATGCTAAGCCGAGTAGTGTTGTGTAATTAATAGTCATCTAATTTCCTAAGAGGTAGGAATCTGCGTCCACGCAGGAGTCTGTGAATTAGGAATCTGCGTCCAATTTGGAGTTTGACTATTGGTAACTGGTGTCCATGTAACAAACATTATGAACTCCTAATCAATGCAGTTGACGAACTATTACTTGGCATTGTAACTGTAAATGTGTTTGAACAGGTCTTATTTGAACCAAAATCAATCACACAAATAGATGCGTTACTTGCCGTAGCATCATAGACCAAAGCACACCTGGCGGTAAAAGCAGCAGGACTCCAAACCACATTATTCCAATTGATATATGCAATACTGTTAACTGCATCGTAGTTAAAAGCAATGCCCGTCATTAATTTACCGCCAGCCGTATATCCCGTCCCAATGATTTCATTGGTACTGGAATAAGCCGTTGTAGATAAATTAAGATTGGCATTACCGTTATACAAAGCCATGTATATAGAATCTGTAGACAAGTTAAATACCCCGCCCGTGTAGAGCTGGTATTTAAAGCTTGTCGTTTGTCCTTGAACTATACTCATGGTACGGGTTGAATCCTAGTTTGCCCAGAACGGTAAGCGTCTTGTCGCTCCAATCCATCTCCCAGGCGTTTTGCAATAGCCAATGCTTCCTTGTACTTATTATCGTAAAAGGCAATTAAATCCTTATCGCCCTTTTGATATGTGTAGGCTTCTACCAAACATCCATACAAAAGGACTGAATCAAAATTATTACCAAGCCAGGACTGTCCTGTTGCGCTTGTGATCGTAGATACGGGTACAGTAAATCCTAAACCTGTTCCGCCAAGATATGTATTAGATATGGTCAAAGAATCCCCAACCACATATCCTGTACCGCCTGAAGTTAAAGTAACAGACGTTACTACACCAGCCGTAACAACAACCGATCCATAAGCGTAAGTACCAGTACCGCCACTAAAAGGTACGTTGTAATAAGTTCCAGAGACATATCCTGATCCTCCAGAAGTAATAGAACCCAACGCAGTAATTTGAGCCTGAATAATACTGTCAGGGTAATAAAAATAATGTAACTCAGTTGAATATGCTTGATCAGGAGTCGGCCCAAGCATAAAGCTAAGATACAAAGGTGCTGAACTCTGAGGGCCAAATAACGCATAGTGCTTTGGTTTATTTTGATAGCTCGAAGTCGGATAGCACTCACGAATAAAGTTTACATCTTTATTCAATAGATATAAGTAATCCGTTTGGAAAACAATGTTTCCAGATACTGCACCAATGTTATTCTGAGATAAAGTAATCGTAGTGCCACTTACACTAAGCACTACACATTGATTACCAATGTTTGTACCGCTTACACTTTGTCCCGCAAATATACCTGTGTTGGATGCAACAGTAATGGTATTTGTGCTGACTGATCCAGTGCCAGTAGTTGTCACACTTGAAAATACCGCCAATGAATAAGGAGCTAAAAAATCATTGGGGCAAGACAAGTATGCATTACCAGCAGTCACATTGCCCGTCACATTCTTACGCAAAGACGGAAACAAAATAGAGTTGAAAACCCTTTGCTCCGTTTGCGTAATAAACGTATTCATGTCAACCGTAGGAAATGTATATTCCAAATACGAATTGACTTCGTTGACGAGCTGACTATAGTTCATGCAAGCGGGCCTCTGGACATAATGCCACGCTCAGCAGCACCAGCACCACGCATCTTCTCACCAGAAGTTTTAACCTCATGGTTGTTGCCAATGGATACAGTTCCATTCAAAGGAGTCCAGTTCTTGCGAGTAGGCATCTTTACTTCCAAGCCAATGTGATCAGGCAAGTCACTATCAGAATCAATACTTCTGGTAGTCACTGGCTTGTTCTTCATAGTATGGGGTTTTGCATACTCATCAGCATAGCCATTGGTAATACCCTTGGCTTTAACAATTGCTGGACTGTCTTTCTTGTCAACAGGAAATTTCTTTGCTTTCATATTAGCCTCCACGCTGATAACCAGCTCTTGCTAGATTACGTCCTTCGGCTTTCATGCTGTCTTGACTAACACCAGCTAATCCGCCTTTGGCGTACTTCTTAATCTTGCCACCCTTTTTGAGTTTGCTCAGATCAGTTTTCTCGCCTTTGTGTTCTTGTTTATCATGCATACCAAAAGCTTTTTTGATTAGCTTTTTATCTTCTTTAATGTCATCATGCTTAGCCATTTTTAGCTCCTTTAAGATATAGAAATTGTAACTGTACCGACCGCAGTTGTGGTAACTAAATTGTTGGGTGTGAGTAGCGGAGGATTGAACTGACCGTAAAACTCTTGTGACCCACCAATAGGGTTCCAACCCCACTGCGTATCCCTAGAACCGCCTGACGGAAATCCTAAAGAATCTAATCCTGACGTTACATATGTCGTATCTGTTCTTGGCTGACGAACTGCCTGTGGATCATCAACTGGGTACATACCCAATTGAAGTTGTGGATGATCTGGATCCCAGCACTCAGGACACACTTTAAGTTGATAAAGCTTGGTCTTGATGACTTCAAACTTTAACTGTTTTAATTTGTACCTAAAGCCACACCTATCGCACTGGGCAATACTGTACTTGCCAGAAGCGAAACGATTACCCATTACGGACTACCTGATCCAATAAACTGTTGTCTAGGCACAAACCTAATTGCCGCCTTCTCCCTGTCCTCGCCCGCAGCTATGTCAAACTGCTCATCATAAGCTTGCTTGAGCATTTGGATACGAGGCATCAATTCTGGGACTTTCATTGAAATGTGGTACGCCAATCCCGCAGCTACGGCTGGCAAGAATCTGAAGTTCATATCTTGGACATTCGGCCCTGCGCCCGCATCCTGCACACGCCGTAAACGCCAATATGCAAAGGTATATGTAGTAGTTCCGTCTGGTGTTGGCCATACTGTTATCGCTGGTAGTTTAGGAACATAGACCGCAGCACCTATTACATACGACTGTGCCGTGGTATTGTTTTGTGCCCTAAAGCAATTTTGTAAAGTGTTACCAGAAATGTATGAATAATAAATAACTTCACCGCTTACAGAACCTAATTGGATATAGCCATTTGCAGCCAATCCTACGGTGCTAGAAAGCGTTATTGTGGTGTCGGTTGCCGCTACTGCTGCCGCCGTTTGAATCGTTGTGAAAGCGGTTTCTCCCGACATCCTTTGTACCCAAACCTGGATAGGACGAGATTGAGTAAGCTTGTTAGGAATAGTCGCATAGGTAGAAACACTGATACGGGTAATAGTCAGATCAGCTTGGTTGGTTGTGCTATTTGCATTTGTACGAACCACATGATCTAACAAATCAATCGTATCTGTTGGCAGTGGATAAGTGTTTAGACCCTGTTGCATGGTAATCACACCCTGGTCTATTGTCCACATATTGATGCCACGATTCTGCCACTCGATGGTCATCAGGTTCATTGATCTGCGAGCAGTGCGCAAATCATAGCCAGAACGCATTTCACGACCAGCCCTCTCCCAAGCCTCCTCTGCTATTTCAGCGAAGTCAAGGTCAAAGGCTGTCGTGCCTGTAGTAGTTCCAGCATTGATAGACATTATGCACTAGGCTGTTCTACAGCAGGTGAGGCTGATTCGACAGAGGTATCTGCAACAGATTCGTCAGAAGCCACGGCAACAACAGTATTATCAACACTATCATCCACGGAGCTATTTGTTTCAGTATCTTCATCAAATTGTTCATGTGGCACATCATCCATAAATGCTGCTACCGCCTCCTGCGGAGCTTCTTCAATCGCATCTTGAACTGGGTAAATCTGTGCATCCAAGTCATTGATAACTCCTTGCAAATCTTCGCTAATAGCGCCCCAAGAATTAATCTGATGTTGTGCTCTTTGGTTCAATTCATTAAGAATAAAAGCCGCATCTTCTTTGCTAATTTGAATCATTTCTTTTTCCTCGTTTTAGCGGATTTAATAAAGTCTGCTTTTGATGGAGCACCTTTAGATCCTGGCTTGCGCATATGCTCGCCAGAACCCTCTGCTATCCTCTCCTGCTTTGCATGGATGTTGGCATAAAGTCCAGGATGATTAGCCATTCCGCCCTTCTTATACTGCTCAAAGTCAGTATTGTCACGGCGTTTCTTCATCTTTCCTTTGGGCATCTTTGAGGGATTCATATCCCCCATACCACGACTTGCCATCATTTGTGCATCCCCTTTAAGGTTTCTGCTAAACGTGCTCTTTGACCTAGCTTGCCAGGTTTCTTAGCTGCTTTAGCAAGTTTCTTGGCTGGAATCTTTTCACCTTTTGGTACGCCCAACTGCTCATGCAATGCACCAGCTCTTTTGATTGCGTGTTGAATCCATTTTTCAGCCATGATAAATCCTTAAGCTTTACCGCCGTGGCACATGCTTTCCTGATGCTTATGTAAATGCTCAACAACTTCGTGATGCTTTACATGACCAGCAGCATGATGACCATAGTGGTGATGGTGATGAACGTGACCATTGGCTTCATGCTCCTTTAAATGGTGAACCATGTGTTTATGTTCTGTGTGGTGTTCGTGATGTTCGTGTTTCATAATAAATCCTTATTTCTTATGATGAATCTTACCGCCATGCTTTTTAGCATTAACGATTGGGCCGTCACCTACTGTATTACCCTTCATCTTTTCCTGAAGAGCACGAGTATGTCCACGTTCTTGGATAGAGTGTTCGCCGTGTCCTTTGTTTCCACCAGCTTTAACTTTTTCCATCTTTTCACCCAATGGGTATTGACCAGGAACATGACCGCCTTTAGCATAATGATGCTTAGCTTTACCGCCGTGTTTCAAAGCCTTTTCGCCCATGTCTTTTGTATGTGGCTCATGCATCTCACCGCCCTTATGCATATGCATATGGTGCTCAGCCATCGCCAAATGGTGATGAGCTAAATGCTTATGGTGAGTCTTTGTCAAACCACCATGTGCCATTCCAGGAGCACCCATAGCGCCAGGAGGCATACCACCTGGAGCAGCCACAGGAGCAGGAGCTGCCATAGGCTTTGGACGATTTCTACTTGCTTTCATTAATGCGGACATTGCCATAGCCGCTTTAGGATTCATTGCCATATCACCACCTCTTTTAAAATGTTTGCCTTTATCGGCTTCCGCAAAATCACGACCCACGGATTGTGGAACGTGCACCTTCTTTGCAAAAGCCTTATTATGGGCTATTGCTTCCATAAAGTCATGTTGTTTCTTACTACTACTTGGCATCCTTGTCAGCCTCTTTGACGAATAAGGAGATCAATTTTTTCTTCAAGCTTGTTAAAGCGTTGGTCAATGTGGTCTGTAATTCGATTAACTTCTGCATTGGTGACATATTCACGAGCAATCTCCTCTCTGGTTTTGTTCAACAGAATATCAATTCTTTTGACTTCTGCAAGTTTGTCTTTTACAAAGAAACCAATTATCCCTATGACTAAAGACAATATAGCATTCCATACAACCATCGCATCCATGTTAACACTTCCACTTTCTTAGGCTTTTATTGATGCGGCTATCTGGATCTTTTGCTGTTTCAGATCCAGTTAGCTCCCTCTTCATTCCTTCCATGCGGGCACAAAATGATTTCTTGCGTGATCCGCCTTCAGGCTGAGGAGGCTTAATGTTATGCCCCTCTGCCTTGAGACTGGCTCGCCCTTTGGCATTTAATCCACCACTGGGATTCTTGCCTTCTTTACGAGTCCAAGCCCCGCTCATTACGCCATTGCCTCTTGAGCAACTACGTTCACTTGAACCGTAGCACCCGCAGAAGATGTAACCGCAACCGTCAAAATGTCAGCTACGTTACCTCTTACGTTTGTTAATACAGGAAAGAAGTTACCCAAATCAAGCTGTTGCAAACCATTAGGAGGAGTTGAGAATGCATATACAACCTCGCCACCAGTACATTGAATTGCACTTAAATCTTGTTCTGCAAATGAGTTATATGAACCCAACGTATTCAAAGCAACAAAGCTTGCATTTTGCAATGACAACTGATTAGTAGGTGTACTAGAAATCAACTCAACCAAACAAGTTGCAGATGAATTTAACAGTAGTGTTGCAGGTAGCAATTGACCACGATCAATCAATCCAATCTGATAGCTGTTTCCAGATGCAGGAGCATTAGCTAAAGGTTGTCCAGTTACTACATCACCAAATGTAATTGCACTTGTTGTATTAGATGTAATACGTCCTGTATATGGAGATACTGCCGATGCGCCAGACACATAAGAACCAGGAGTAGTAGTACCGAATGTAATTGATGCAGTTGTTGTTGGATTAGTTGCTGGAATAGAAACAGACCAAATACCGTTATAAGTAGTTGGGCTTGATCCAGAAATAATAATTACATCACCTTGCTTTAACCCGTGAGCAGAAGCAAAAGTAATCACAGCAGAGTATTGAGTCAAACCAGCAATGGTTGAGCTTGTAGCCGCAGCAATCGCACTGATGGATGGCAGACTAGCCTGATAGTAAACAAACTTACCAACCCATTGATTCGCGGCCCAATATGTAGCCGTAGGAGTAGATGTCAGTGTTGCACCGCTTACCAATTGAATTGGTAAAACCATTGTTGTGGTTGTTGGAACTTGCTGAATCAACCAAGTCTGCGCCGCATATGTTGTTGTTCCAGTTACAGTTCCAGATACAGTACCTTGGTTTGTGCTTAATTGATAAACACCATTGGCCGCTGGAGCTTGAGCTGAATATTGTCCTGAAGCTTGTACAGTAAATGCCTTGTTTAAAGTAATTGTAGATCCGTTAATCACAGTAATAATTGTGCTATTTGGAACTCCAATTCCTGTAAATATTTGACCTACTGCAAAGTTTGTTCCTGCGGCCAATACAACCACGCTAGAACCAACTGCGCCACCGCTTGCATAAGCTTGGCTGGCTGCCATTGAATAGAATGTATAAGTACCTGCGGCTTGAACTGTTAAGTTATTACTTAAAGTAACTGTCGCAGTAGCAATAGATTCAACAATAGTTCCAGGAGGAACGCCTGTTCCAGTTACATATTGACCTGCTGAAATGCTTGTACCTGCGCTGAGCACAATAGTATTTTGACCTGCTGCACCGCCACTAGCAAATGTAGGAGCAACAACAGATGCATTAAACGCTGTCAATTGAGCTGTAATTGTCGTACCAGAAGTTACACCAGTTCCACTCAGTGTCATACCTGGTTGGAATGCTCCACTCGCTACGGCTGTTGTTGTCAACAATGTAGATGATGCTGGTGCATAAATAGAATATGTACCTGCCGCTTGTGTAGATAAGTTTGCACTTAAAGTAACGATAGCAGTTGTTGGATATACAACACTTAAGCCATCACCTGGATTACTTACGGTTCCGTAGTAAGTTACAGCAGAAATTGTTGTTCCTGTAGCAACACCAGTACCATTAACAACTTGTCCAACCGCCAACAAGTTTGGCTGACCTGTAGATGCGCTTATTGCGTTTGATACTAAGAATTGATTAGTACCAGATGCACCACTTACGCTAGTGCTACTTTGGAAAGAATAATTTGCCAAAGCTACTGCCGCATTAGAGATTGAATAATTAGTGGATGTTGATGTAGCAACTTGAGTAAATGAACTAAGAGTTACATACTGAGCTGGGTTGTTAGCATTGGCTGGGTTAGTCACTGCATAGCCATGAGCAGATGCAAATGTAACCAAAGCTTGTCCGCTATTGGGCTGACCAACTACAGAAGATATGGCAGGAGTTGCCGCACTGATTGTTAATGTCTGTGGTGATCCACCAGTACAAGCCGCATTGGTCTGATCAAAAATATCAGATCCAACTGCTCTCATCCTGAATGACATTGCAGGATAACGAACAGAAGATGCGGGAACTGTACGGTTTTGAGTCTTAGCATTATTACCATATGAATAGGTAAATCCACGCTGTTTATCAATTGATCCTTCAATCAATACTGACACACCATAGTGAGTCATTAATGAAGCTACTGCACTACCTGTATCTCTTTGCTCATAGCGTACTGGCAAGTTACCTGTACGGCTCCAAGGAGTAGTTTGTGAACTACCTGTATATGCGCCATTACCTGCGCCAATTTGGTGGAGGATATAAGGCTCGCCATTAAGAACCACACCCCAACGCAAAGCACCAGCTCCGTACCATGCGTATTCCATCCATATCATTTGAACCTTAGTCCAGTCCAATGCATCACGGATTTGTTTGTTGCCGTTCCATGTATCTGCTGAAAAAACAGTATCTACTGGTAAACCACCAGAGTCAGAACGAACTACTACGTTCATTGCATATGGATTGGTTGGCGTTGGTGTTCCATACTGCATAAAGAATATGCCATTGGAATCATCAAAAATACCTACACGCTGATACTGTCCAGTTACAGAAGTACCAAAGTTAACGTTAGATGCCATGTAAAAAGTTTTACCTGGCTGGTATCTATGGTAAGGACGGCTTTGACGAATCGTAATATCGCCTGGAGTATTACCTCCACCAATGTTCATTGATACGCCGCCAAGACCAGGGTTCTGAACTATATAGGCTTGACCTGATACGTTTTGAATAACATTTTCCCAACGCAGTGGTTGAACGCCGTATTCAAAGTCAGCATCATAGATGTTTTGAGATTGAGATATTTTTAACTTACCAACAACGTCACGCAAACGTTGGGGCGCAATGAACTGCGCTGATCCATCAATACCTTCCCAATCCATCGTAGGAGTTTGCACACCCTGATTTGCAAAACCAATAGAATTACTATTGACATTGCCTGATTTAGAAAAGAAATAATTGCGTAATGACAAACCCATATAAACCCCTAATTAAGCCAAAGAAAGGGGCCGTAGCCCCTACTGATTAGTCGTAGTTACCGTATGGGTAGGTAGTTGCGTTACCAACGTTAACTGATGGGTCATTCTGTACATACTGAATAATGATGTTTAATTTACCAGCATTAACAGAAGTCAAACTTGATACAGTCATAGCCAAGTTAACAACCACTTGTGAGAACCATGTAGGTTGCTGACCAGGTTGTAAGTTCTGTACATCTTGCAATGTAGACTGTGCATTAGCGTACTGAGCAGCAGTAAATGTTGCTGTTGAACGACCAATGCTTGAACCTGTAATGGCTGCAACAGTAGCATATGTTCCACCAGTTGTTACAAAGTTGTTTGCAATGTATGGCTGAATAGATGTTACTGCGTGAGTACCGTCTGTAGGCTGAACAATGTTATCAATAAAGATATTTTGGATGTAAGACTGGTAAGGCAGTAAGAATACTGCGCCACGATAGTTTGTACCAGATGCATCAGCAGTTGGAGCCGTTGCCGCTGTTGGGCCTGTATTTACAAATGCACCAGCTTGTGGTGTGTAAATAGTAGCTTGTGAGTTAGGTAATGTGTTAGATGTAACAAATATACCAGATGCTCCACCGTATCCAGCAGTACCAACAGTAGTGTTGGAAAAGTCTAATAGGCAAGATTGTGATAGTAAAACTGGGCCAACGTTACGTTGTGCGCCAAAACGGTTATCGCCCGATAGGATTGGGCCTTCAAAGGTGGAACGTGCCATTATAAGTTTCCTTATGCAAAAGATACCTTGTTAATCGTTGCATCGTCTGCTGGGCCAGTGGCAACAAGGTTGAATTCCCAGATGCATAGATAATACATCAAATAAATAAATTGTCAACAAAAAAGGGAGCCGAAGCCCCCTTTTTTTACTGATCAAAAGATCAATATGTACCGTAGATTCCTAGTGGATCTGACCAACCAAAAGAGTAACGCTCTCTTGATTTGTAACGTACGTTCCCTGTATCAAAATCTCCGTCCATTGAATTTTGCAGGGGTGTACGCTCGAAGTGTTTCATACCGTTAGGTACATCGGTTAACAAGAACCAAGCATTAGGCGCTGTCAAGAAGTGATTGATTGTGTATCCTTCTGGGATAGAACCATTGTTCTCGATAGCGTTAATGTCGTTGTTGTTTGTACCAACACGCAATTTAGTTTCGAGCAAGCGAGTTGCAACGAACTGTAGTGCAGGTGGAACAATCAACTTCTTGGGCTTAGCGGCGATCAAAAGACCACGCTCATCTGTCCAAGCTGCGATCTGAATAACTGCGTTTTCAAGCGCTGTTTCGTTCAGGTCAGCAGGTGTAGATGGTGCGTTGGAGTTTGTTCCACCGTTAACCAATGGGTGTGAAGAGTTAAACAAAGATACACCGTCACCACCAACATAAGCGGAGTTAAATCCGTTATTAAGTGGAGCAGCAGCTTTTACCTGCTTTGTGTATGCCATAGCACGGGCAAGACCCTTGGTGTAGCGAGCAGACAAGCTGTCGTACAAGTTATCCTCAATCGCCTCTTCGGTGATTGCGAATCCAAGAGCAATAGTCTCATGGTTATAGCGAGTTGTCCATGCCTCTTGCGCATTGTCGTAGCTGATGGCTGTGCCCTCGGCTTTGACTGGTGCTGCTGAGAAACCAGACAGTTTTGTTTCCTCTTCAAAAGAACGCTCAGAGGTTTCTGTTTCATAGATCTCTTTGTGCTCTTCTCCGTATCTTGCATACTCTAAACCAAACAATGCGTTTAATCCAGGAAGCAATTCCTTCAATAGTTGTGCTCTTGAAATAGCCATTTAATTGCTCCTTAATTAAGCGGTTTGAGTACCAGTAGCATTGTAGTAAGAATTCAAACCAAAGTTCATCTTAAAGAGTCCTTCTGGGTACTGAGTAAATACTAATGTACTGTTTGCTGGGATGGTAATACCTGTAGAGGATGTACCTGCGGGAGAAACAACTGTTGCTGCCTGTGCGTTAATAGTAACGGCAGTTGCACCAGCCGCTGCTGCGGTAGCTACAAAAGAACCTGTTCCAATGTATTGACCGTTAGCTGCTAAGTAACCAACTTCTGTACCAATAGGCAAAGCCACTGGTAATGCGCTGGTAACAAGTGATGTACCGCCGCCGCCGCTTGTTAAAGTAGCAGTTGTAGCAGTAGCTGTATCACGAACTAGGTCAACCAAACGGAATGGGAATGTGCTGGTTGTTGCATATGATGGTGTGCTTGTTACGGCAATACCGTTATATGAATCGCCAGTATTAATGTTTCCACCAACCGCTGCTGTAGAACCTGAGTAGTCTGAACCATAGAAGTTCAAACCAATCATAGGTGTAGAGATTGAACCTACTGTAATGCTAGTTGTACTTGTGGTAGCAACTGCTTTAAAGAGGACATCTGGATCATCAGTAACGTAAGCAAATGCGTCACCAGCCAATGTATTGGCGGGCCAATATTGACTGAAACGTTTTTGTTTAGATACTGGATCTGTGAATGTACAACCCACGAAGATACCGACTTGACCGTAACCTGCTCCACCAGTTGTTGCTGATGCGCCTGTAGTCATTGTTACACGAGTTACATAGCCACGGGTAATTGCAACCATATCGCCAAAGTAAATATTGGTTCCAAAGTTATACTGAATCGGCAATTGTCTTGTCGATGCTGCATAAAATTGTCCACCAATAAGACTTACTGGCTTAAACCCGTATGGTGCGGGAATTGTTGGATATGCCATTTAAATCTCCAAAAAATTAACTTTTACCGAATGTCACCTCGGAACGTCTGTCTTTAAACAGAGGCATCCTTGGATCACTATTGCGCATGAAAGTATTGTCAACAGATTCCATTTGAGCTTTGTTTTGGTTAGCGTAGTATTCCTGCGCTTGCTTAACAAACTCAGCAGGGATTCTGCAAAGCAATAATCCACCGACTTCAATGCCACCTTTAAATCGTCCATCTTGAACTTCATGCATCATTAACTCAGGATAATCTTCAGACTTGCAAGGCTCATAACCTTCACGAAGTCTCATAGAAATATTCTTAGGATCTGCTTGACCAACCATACTGATGCGGATGTACCTGTGTTCCCAACCTGGTCGTGGATCAGGCATTGGTAACTGCTCAGGTGGCCTCCATGCATCTGGACGTTGGAAAGCTGCACGAGTTTCTACTTCTCTTGGTTTACGATTTTGTTCTGACATGATTAAGCTCCTTTTCTTTCTTTAGCAACCTGACGGGCATAGTCCTCTAATGAGACACCAAGCCGCTTGGCGATATTTACCTGACTCTGGGTTAGTACGATTTTTTTAGACGCTGTACTCCTAGACGCAGGTGCTACTATCGACTTCTTGGGTGGAGGAGATGCATCCACTTCAGTATCGCTATCAAAAGCATCTGGAAACCTAGTACGCATTTCGGAATCAATTCTTCGGTAATACTCTTCGCTCGATGGATTTAAGCGCTCATCTTGCGTGAGTTCCTCGTGTATGGCAAGCGCATAACTGGTCATGCGCCGATCTGAGCCGAACCAAGGATTCTTATCTTTCCAGGCCTCCGCCTTTCGGTCTAGCTGCGCTGGTTGCGTTACCTGCGTTTGTACCTCATTCTTTTCCTCTTGTAAAGGGGTAGGCTTAAAATTATGTAACCTTTCTGCCTTAATCGTAACGGCAGTTAGTTCACTTTGTGCCTCAGCCAAAGCCTCTGCATCCCCCGTCTCATAAGCAGCTTTGTACTTATTTTTGGCAGTTTGGATCTCATTGTCCACAACCTTTTTGGCTTGTTCTAAGAGAGCAGTTTGCCCTTGATTCAATGAACCTTTGAGCTTTTTGTTTTCTTCAACAACGGACTGAGCCAGCTTTAAAGCTTCCTCACGTTCACGATAAGCCGCTTCTTTTGCACGGCGTTCATCGTGATATCCCTTGGTGAAATGTTTAATTCTTTTCTTGACTGATTCGTTGTATGTTTCCAACTCATCATCAGAAAATTCTTTGGGCGGTTCGTCTGCGGGCTTGCGACCACGATCTGGTTCAGGTGTATCGTCAATGATCTCAAGTTCTGGAGTCTCCTCCACTTCGACCTTGCTATCCACCTCATCAGGAAATTGAAATGTTCTTTTTTCTGTTGACATAGTTTTTCCTTATGCTGCTCTTTGAATACCACGGGGGTCTTGCACGGTAGCCTCAACTTGATCGTCTTTGATCAAGCGAAATTCTTTGCCGTGTATCTTGATCCGTGTACCAGTATTGGGACGGACAATAACAAAGTCACCGACTTTGCATGATGGCCCAGATGGGAATCTGGTTGCATCTTTGTATGCATCAGGCCCCATCTTCACTACGAATAATACTGGTGTCAGTACCTCTTCAAAGTGCATGGTCTGTGATGATTTAACTAACTCTCCTTCTCCTTCAAACTTCTCATCCACTTCAGGCAATACCGTCAGCAAATGAAACGTTTTAGGTTCGGGAAGTTGAGTAGCTTTGTCCTCCGCTTTCTTATTAAGAATGCCAGACAAGTCTACGGCTTGAACATTAAAGTCCATAATTTTCCTCCGCAGGGGGCTACAAAATAGCTTACCGATACGCCCCCGCCATATCGGTTCACTTCGTTATTCGTTGTCTTCGTCTTCCTTGAAACGTCTCATCATGGTGTCTATCTCGCCTTTGCAAAGGGACAAGCCCTTGAAAACACCACACATTTCAGAATACTCGGCATAGTCCCTGGCACTTTTGCCAGACAATGCAACTGCATATTGGTCTTCAATCTGCTTGATCTTTACCAATAGATGTTCAAGTATTTTTGCTTCCATCATTCACCTTTCTTTGGTTCAGGCTTCTTAGGTTGTTTAGCCTGTTGCTCTGCTTGACGTTTACGAATCTCATCCATCTGCTTGGCGGAATCTGCCGCAATTTGCATACGCTGCATTTCTTGAGACGCTCTCATGCGAGCCATCTGTTGTTGCTCAGCCAAACTCTGCTCATGTTTTTGCTGCAACATCCTTAAGTTAAGTTGATGCTGTTGCTCTTGCTGAGTTAAGCTTTGCTCATGTTGTTGCGCCGCAGTCTGAAGATTTTGTTGTGTCTCAGCAATCTTTGCGTGCTCTTCAATCGCAGGATTAGGCCCAGCTTTTTGTTGTGCTTGTTGTGCTTTAATCTGCAACTCAGCCTGTTTGATTTGTAAATCACCCTGGACTTTTTGCGCTCTGGTCTGTGCATCCATTTGTGCAATCTGCAATTCTTTCTGTTGCATTTGTACCAAAGGATCTTGAGCTTGTTGGGCTGCTTGTTGTTGTGCCGCCTGTCCTTTGCTTTGTGCAAGAACCTGTTGCGCCGCTTGTGCAGTGAGCTGAGATATCTGCACTTCCAACTCTTTAGGCATATCAACATCTGGCTCTGGCAACATAGCACCAAGTTGTTGTTGAATCTTATTCCTATATTGGAAAGCCAAGTGTTCAGATATATGCGCCATGATTGCGGACTGCATCTGTTGTCCCATAGGACTTTGACCAACCTGCGCCTGAAGCAAAGGATCTTGCATCATCGCTTGGTGAACCGCAATATGCGCATCGTGATCTTGATACATAAACGCTTTGGTAGGTTTTCCTTTTAAGAAAGCCATGTTCTCTGAGATTGGATCTCTTGGTTTTTGATCGTCTTCAGTTGGAACAATGTCCTCGGCGTTCGGTATTCCAATTACATCTAACATCTGTCTATGTAACTTGGGAAGATTATAAATTTGGGGCGCTTGCTGTGCCATCTGCATTGCAGCTTGGTACTGCATAAGCCTTTGCGCCATCGTAGAACTGTTAGGATCACTGACGGGTATGACTTCAACCAAATCATAATCGCTTTGCTTTGCGCTTTTATCCGCCTTCTCTGGATCATATTCATAATCTTCTGGTGCAAAGTCACGGATCATTGGCTTGAGCAGTTTGAATTCCTGCTTCATAGAGTAATGAACCCTGGCTTGTACCGCACTCATGGTCTTAAGCTGTCTCTCTAAGAGAGCAAGCGTAGTTCCTACTGGAGCATTGGCTGACATATCGCTGATATTCATGTCAGCAATTGATCCAAGCTTCCTTGCCTCGTCAGTAATCGTAGCAAGTAGCGAAGCCAACACTTGACTTGGCTCTTTGTACGGCAAAGTCATGATGTTGTCTTTGATTGACCCGCCAGGAACGTCTACATCCCTAAATTCCCCTGGTGCAATTGGTGTATCGTCCCCTTTTACACGCAAACCTCTGGCTTTTAGACCGCCAGGTAAGTTAGCAAGTGATCCTGCGTCCACCAATTGGCGAATAATCATCGTTCCAGCCCTGGCATAACCACCAATCAGGTGAATTAAACCAAATCCGTACGCTCCAAACCCAGGAATGTAGGTATATTGGATGAAATGCTGACGCTTAAGGAACTTTTTATCGCCCTTTTCCCAGTTTCTACGGATAGAAAGTACCTTTCTTGACCCTCTTTCTATCGTAATCACATAAGGTTTTGGTATTTCATCCTCATCCTCATCCCCTGGCATGACACAATCCACATGAATTTCAGCCAAGTGGTATCTATCGTCATCCGTTATAGAGTATCCAGACTCATCCGCCTTCTTCTTTTCGATATCCGTGGGTATATGCATGGGTTCACCCAGCTCTATATCCCTGTAAAACCCAGCAACTTGTAGTTTATGGATTTCGTTTTTGGTCTTTCTCATCAAATGAGTGACCCGCTCGCAGTGCATCACCCCACTTGACCCATACGGCATGATCAAATCTTCTGCGCCTACATACATAGATACAGGTCTACCCAAATTTAAGTCTGGATAAACTTTCTTAAACGCAGATCCAATCAATCCTAGATTAAGCAAAAGCCTTTCATGCTCTGGTCGATACTCTGGCATCTTCTCTACCAGATAATAGTTCATGTGGTTTTGAACCCGCATGGACGCTTCCATCTTGAGGCGATCTATCGCCCCCATAATTTCCGTCTTTACTGGGCCAGCCGCAGGAAACGTTTCAGTAATCGTTTCTGCTTGGAAACGAATGGCAGCTTCTGTGAGCACCGTGCTAAATACACCACAAGCGCCGTTCCAAGGTTCCGTTCTTTCTTCATATTTCATCCCCAATACTTCAAGACCTTTGACATATGTTTCAGCCCAGTCCTTGCGGGAATGGACATCCTCATCCACTTCTTCTATCAACTTGCCCGCCAAAGATTGGAGTTCACCCTCATCCATCTCTTCAGCCAAGTTTGCATCAAAGTCATTCGACAGTTCATGGTGTGGCATTAGATCAATTTCAATTCCACCAATGCCAACCTTCACATCTTCTGGATCTTCTACTTCAATTTCTATATCAGGCTCAACCGTATTGAGTTGAGGTACATTTGAATACAATGCTTTATCTAACATATTAAATCCTTGTAGGCTGCTCGCCCTCTAATTTATAAGCGTTTATTTTTTCAAAATTTACTTCTGGCATAGCCAATCTCATTCTCATCTTGTGAAGATAATAAGATTTTTTTACATACTTATAACTGTTAGTGTTGAAATCATATTGAACACCTTCTGGTATTTCCAAATTATCTGTTTTTATGTCGCTATAAGATCTATCTTCCAATTGCTCAGAAGTTAAATATGTATCTCCCCATTCACGAACGTAGTCGGATGCAAATTGAGGTTTAACTCTCCATACGATTTGTTTTCTATCGTTTTCATCTAGCTCTTTAAAACCTTCATAGAAATTTTTTGCCAGCATTGCTTCGGCTTCTTTGGCTGTATATCCTTCTACCGCATAAGCCAAGGTGTCGTATGAAATTCTAATTACCTGCGCATCTCCAGCAGAATCTAAAGCCTTCAATGAAGCATCTGTAAAAAACTTATTTGCATCATGCCTTGGCAAGTCCATAAATGCCGTGGGTTCACCCATGACACAATAAAATTTTGACTCCATCCATTCAGTCAAACTTCTTGCGCAAGTAGGGCCGCTCCATTCAGAATAAACAACTGGCGCAGCCAGTGTGATTGCGCCCGCACCAATTGTCTGTAAAAAACTTCTACGCTTCATATTCACTCCTAGTAATACGCTTTCTTGCGTCTGAAATATTTAGGTTCATCTTCCTCATCGCTTGGAAGTCTTAAGAACCCACCCTGCCTAAACCTGATCAACGCCTGACTTGAGCTATCTACATAGTCATCATGTTCCGCATTTGGAAACCGTGCCATCTCTTCAATCAAATCATCAGCCCATCTCTTATCAGGCGCCCACACTTTTCCTGAATTAAATAAATCAGCCACGCTATTTAAACGTACAAATTTATCATTGCCACGAGTAGGAGTGTACTCCGATACAGGTATTCCCATAGACCTTAATTCAAACACCAGTGGCGCACCAGCCGCTTTAGCCTCAACAATAAACGCATCAGGTTGCCATTCTTTATATCCCTCTAGCGCCGCTTTCTTTAGTGCAGGAAATTCCAATTTATCTCTATACGCATCAAGGAGAATAATATGCTTATCGGTCGGATCTTCATTTAAACTAAACACACCCCAAGTCGTACACGCAGAATAGTCCGCCCGCTCAGATTTTGTAAACGCCGTATCCCAACTCTGAATAATAAAATCACAAGGAGGCGGCATCTCACTCTTCCATCTCTTCCACGACTCCCGCTTAATAATCGCACCCTCTTCACCAGTCGGCTGCTGCTGATACTGGGCGTTCCATTTATAAACACCAATCTCTTCCTTGACCGACATCAATTCTTTGAGCGGCCAAAACTCAGGCCATAGCGGATTACCTGACGGCATAATCGCAGGTAACTCAATTACCTCCCAATCCTCCCCCGCCGCATTTCTTAATATCTTTCCCGTCAAATCTTTATCCGACCAACGGGTCATCACAATTACTATCCTTCCCCCTGGTTGTAAACGCTGCCTTGGCCCAGACGTATACCATTCAAACACGGAATCAAAAACAGTTGGATCACCCTGGGCTAATCTCGCCTCCTGTTCCGAGTGAGGGTCATCAATGATCATCAAGTCCGCACCCTTACCCGTCATCGTACCGCCCACGCCAATCGCTATATATTCACCCTGAGCATTGGTATTCCACTTACCCGCGGCCTTACTATCCGCCGCAAGTGCTATGCCAGGGAATATAGAATCGTACTGCTCGCTATCAACAAGATTCCTAACCTTACGACCAAACCCCACCGCCAAGTCCGCCGTGTTACTAGACTGTATAACTTTCTTATCAGGATAATTCCCCAAGAACCAAGACGGCAAAAGATAGCTTGCAAACTCAGACTTAGTATGCCGAGGAGCCATATTGATAATAAGACGTTTAAGATTGCCATGTACAACCTCCTCAAATTTCTTAGCCATCACAGCGTGGTGTCTTCCGTGCACAAACCCAGGCCACATAAATTTTACATACTCTAAAAAATTAGCCTGACACTTCTCCCTCGTCAACGCTTCCTTATACTGCGTCATCTGCTTTAAAAATTTCTCCTGCTCATTCACAGGCAACTTAGACAACAACTCTTCAATCTGCGACATCTAATTTCCTAAAGTTTATATACACTGGCCTGACACTCCTCTCCATCCCCTTCATTTTCTTCAATACGCCAAGCTTTATCAGCCGCTCTATTATTTCATGCGTACTCCCCAAACTCCTACTATTCCTGTACTCCATCACCTCCCGAACTGTCGGGCCATATCCATACTTTTTCCAATACTCATCAATAAATATAAATACGTTTGCTTGGTTCTTTGTCATCTTAAGTTCTAAACACTCTTCGTAATTTAGATCCTTTTTGCTTGCAATCATTTTAGTATTTAATACTTTCGTGGGGGGTGACGCACAACGTTTAGTGTGACCCCCTAAAATAGTTCTAATTAAACGCTTTCTTTTGCGCTCCATTAATATTAAATACTTACTAACTTGATCCATCGTTTTGCTCCTCAGTCCTAAAGTCCTGCATTTTTTTTATATATTTTTTTTGGCTATGCTGATTTAATACCAAGGGGGTCATCCTCTATGGATGGTGATTGAGGGAGTGGAATAGTATGCTGTGAAGCTGGGGGACTTTT
>Ga0208387_1000101_pt1 | contig 29283 bp, 44 predicted proteins | sample CryBogCBH27Jul09_FD_184611 | JGI IMG/M metagenome (GOLD analysis project Ga0208387, IMG submission 184611) | Freshwater microbial communities from Crystal Bog, Wisconsin, USA - CBH27Jul09 (SPAdes) | ecosystem: Environmental > Aquatic > Freshwater > Lake | place: Crystal Bog, Wisconsin, USA...
ATACAGGTGGCGAAGATAGTGCCTGTGCCTCGCAAGACTGTCGGGTGAGCGATTCCGCAATGGGAGAACTTTGAAGGCAAACCTAGGTAGGCTAGGTGCGCTTAAACCGCTTGGGAGTAGCTTAAAAGCAACATACTAAAAAATTTAACTAGACTTATTTAAGACTATTGGGCAAACTACATTTACTCAATAACGAGTAAACATTTAAGGGGAAATTAAATGAGAACAAACGACCAGCTTCTAGCAGATTTAAAGGCAAGTAAAGAGTTAGGCTTGCCATTTGTATTGACTGCTGAAGAAAAGGCTAGGGCATTTGGTGATGCAGAGTGGCCTAATCGCGATACAACCGCTAGAATTAAAGAAATGTGCTTACGATACAAAGCTGGCTTGGCTTTATCTAAAAGCGACATTAAAGAAGTAAAAAAACATTTAAGGGGAATTAAATGAAAGACTTTTTACTAGCTTGTTTGTTAGGTGGCATTTTGGGAGCAATGGTTGGATATGCAGTTCCATCTCATGCCCAGACTTTTCTTTTAACTAGCCCACAAGGTTACAACATGGGTACGGTGCAAATTCAAGGCAATACAGCCCAGTTCGTAAACCCACAAGGTTTTATTACACAAACCGCAACTTTGTATAATAATCAAGTGGTTATCACAACTCCAAATGGCGTTACAACTACAGTAATTGGCAATACTGGATATACAACACCGCCAAGCCCATCAACACCAATGTCACCAAGGGTGATGCAGTAATGTTTGACGAGTTCTGGTCGTTATACCCAAAGAAAGTCGCCAAAGGCGCAGCAATGAAAGCCTGGCAAAAGTTAAACCAAGCCGAGAAAGATGAAGTAATGGCACAGTTGCCAAACCATCTCAAATATTGGAAACTAAAAGGTACGGAAAAAGACTACATTCCTTATCCCGCCACATGGTTGAACCAAATGCGGTATTTGGATGAGCTAGACTTTGAAGTAACCAAAAAGCCACCAAGTTTGCCTTGGTATTCGACTGATGAATTGACTCTTGCTAAGGCTAGAGAATTAGGAATAACGCCTTATGCAGGAGAATCTTTCGCCCAATTACGACAGCGAATTTCGACATCAATCAGCCGTCAGGCAGTTGTGTAAATGGCGACACGAATGGGGATTAGCAAAGTTTAGGTCTTATTTGCAGAAATACAACTGGTCGCAAGAAATCATTGACGATTTTTACGAACAGTTTAGACTTGGTAACAAAGGGGAAAAAGGATGTTGGAAAAAACAATCATCGCAGCAACAGGACTTGGGTATTTGATGGTAGGCGTATTGCAATTACGCAAAGGTTCTATACCTAACGCTATGATTTGGTTGGGATATTCTTTTGCACAAGTTGGTTTATGGATGGCACTTAAATGAAAGAATTTGACCCACACAATGCTTATGACACGATTGAGCGCATAAAAAAACAATACGCCCAGGCTGAAGGATTAGCTGCTGGTCTTGAAGCAAAGAAAAAAGCCATTATTGCCATTATGATGAAAAAGTCGGGTGAGCAATCACTTGGGGCGCAAGAGCGAGAGGCTTATGGTTCTGCTGAATATGCTGAATACTGCGAACAAATTGGTGAAGCCACAGCAAACAAAACTCTATTAAAATTAGAAATCACCCAAGCGCAAATGGAGTTCGAGGCTTGGCGTTCAGAACAAGCGACTAACCGAAACCTAGAAAGAATAACAAGATGAAACAAGATTACTCAGAAAACTACCTTCAAATTGCTAAATTACTCAAGGCTTATCACAACGCTACGCTTGTCAAGAACTTTGAAAAAGCCACCAAGATTGCCCACGAATTAGCTGATGAGACTATCAAGCTAGAGTTCAATACATACGACCAAATTAGGAACTCATGGCTAAACTAATGCGAAATATGTTTGCCACGCATACTGACTATGCGGATTTTAAAGGCATCATACCTAGCAATCCATTGTTTGTGCCAAGTAATGTAGATGGCATCTGTGAGCGTAATGGTCATTTCTTAATAATGGAATGGAAACGCCCAGATGAGAAAGTAAGCAAAGGCCAAGAGATATTGCTCAAAGCATTAGCTGAAAACCCACGATTCATCGTGACAATCATTATCGGCAATACAGACAATGGCACACAGATTGATAAATATTTTACTGTTGGCATAGATGGAAAATGCGCCCTAGCTGGTGTAGGGTTTGAACAATTTAAGGCGTTTTATCGCCAATGGTACGAGTGGGCAGATGGCAATATACCGAAACAAAAAGCTGCTTGAAATCGTCAGGCAATTACCTTGCCAACATTGTGGAGTAGAAGATGGAACAGTTGTCGCAGCACATTCAAATCAGCTTCGAGATGGTAAAGGCAGAGGACTTAAAGCACATGATTACCGAATATCGGCACTCTGCTACAAATGCCATGCGGAAATCGACCAAGGAGCGTTACTCAGCAAATCTAGCCGTATTGAAAGATGGGAAGAAGCACACCGCAAAACTATTGGCGAACTATTTGAAAGAGGTTGGTTAAAGCTCTAAGGGGTCGAAACCTAGCTCTGATATTTTAGCTGCTCTGCGCCTAAATGTAGCATCATGTTTAGTCCAAGCATCGGTAATTGTTCCGCTACGACTCATGTGTATGCACTCATGTAACAATGTAGAAATAACCGTTGTCAGCCAGCCACATCGAGCATCAGAAATAGTTATGATGTGTTCATAATCTCCGCCATCATCGTAAAGATATGTTCCCATAGTTTCAGGGTCAGAATCCACAATAAATTTAATTTCTTCAGGCAACGGCAAATTCCACTTATTAAGCGGTTCACATAGCATCAATGCGCTGTATAAATTTTTTAATATTGATGGCGTTAATTTCATGATAAATGCTTGAGTTTTGCGTGAGGTATTACAGTACGAGTATCGGTTGAATGTGCGCCACAAGCCTTACATTGATAACGCTGGTAAGCACCTGTCGTAGTATAACGAAATCCTTTGCTAAGCAGACTAGGCTTGGAACAAGTGGGACAAACAAACCCATCCCTGTCTTTCATCATTATTGTCTTGTTTAAAGGGGTTTTAATCCAAGGTGTGAGGCGGTTATATAGCTTTTCAAGCAATATCACATCCTGAATATTATATTCTTCCATTGTTTTCCAGGCTTTTTTATCGCCATTCATACATTTAACCCAAAGAATATGACCTTCATGGTCTTTCTTTTTACCTAATCCAAGGCGTTGGGCCACATAATCTAACTTGTTGCTTGGAAATCTAAACTGGCTTCTGACAGTCCGCAACAGGTCAATCTGTTTGATTGGCGGTGGCGGTGGCATTTTATGAACCAAAAACTCTTTATTCAGAGTCGGTATATCAAACTTTGAGCCGTTGTAATGCACTACCGCATCAGCTTCGCATAGCATGGCATGAACGCCCTCTAACATCTTTTTGGCATCGTTTCGATGAACTGAATCAAAATAAACATCTTTATTGCCTAGCCATTTAGCCGAGTAACACATCGTGTATGAAGATTCTAATAATTGGGACAATCCCACATTCTGTTGCCAAATACCCCAGACATGGGCTAAATTGGGTGAAGTTTCAATGTCAATTAACAGTATCTTCAAGGTTTACCCCTTATAATCAATAAGTTACTGAATACTAACCTATCTATATGTCATTTGCTGTCAAAAAAACCGATAAAAATCAAGCGAATGTTGTAAAAGCGCTACGAGACTTTGGTGCTGATGTTTATTCTTTGCATACAGTTGGAGGAGGAATACCCGACCTCTTGGTGCTTTACGAAGGTCATACCTTGCTTTTCGAGGTTAAAGACGGAGCAGACAAGAAGCTAACACCGCTTCAAATCAAGTTGTTTGCTAATTGGAAAGGTGGGCATTTGCACAGGGTAAATTCCCCAGAAGAAGCGGTAGAGATTCTTAAATCCTTATGCTAAACACTTATTATCAAGTCTTTGAAAAGGCTTTGCCTAGCGACTTTTGTGATTACATTGTCAAGACGACTGATTGGAATAGCGCCCAAGAAGCCAAAGTTAGGCGCAATGGTGATGAACTAGACCCTATTGCAAGAATCAGCCAAAACATCTGGGCAGATAAAAATTCCCCAATAGGTTGCGTTGCACAAACTTACATAGGGCTGGCAAATCGTATATGGAACTATACACTTAATCGTATAGAGGACATCCAAATGACCGAATACAAACCAAAAGGTCATTACGACTGGCATATTGATAGCTTTGAGCCTGTAAATGGAGAGCAAAGAAAATTATCCATCAGCATCTTGCTAAACGATGAATTTATCGGTGGCGGTTTAGAAATCAACGGAAAATTCAAAGAATCTGTATTAAAATCGAAGGGAGACATTGTTGTTTTTCCGTCTTTTTTAAGTCATCGAGTCGTGCCTGTTGAGTTAGGCACTCGATATACCGCAGTTTCATGGGCTTATGGCCCTGCATTTAGATAGGATTGATATGCCTTTAGACAAATCTGGTAGTTCAGCATCGGTAGGCCGCAACATTAAGGCGGAAGAAAAAGCGGGCAAAAATCGTAAACAGGCTCTTGCTATTGCTTTAAATGTAGAGCGTGATAATGCTAAAGGCAAGCGCAAAGCCAAGCTAGAAGAAGCCTATGGCAAAGTATTGGGCAAAAAAGAAGCCCAACACAAAGATGCCGTAGAAATGTCCACAAAAAAACACATGAAAGGGTAACAACATGAAAAAAATGACCCATACATACAAAAAAGAAGATGCCATGTTGCGTGAAAAAACACCTTCTACGCTAGAAAAACAACAGGCAAAACGCCAAAAAGACAAACCAGCGCCAGAAATGGAAGCAGGTAAAGGCAATATTCTTATTGAGAAAGAGAATAAACGAGCCAAGCGCAGAGAAATGCTTGATAAGGCTATGATTGCTGCGATGAAAAAAGAAGGCAAAGACCCTTACTAAAATCTGTTGTAGAATAAAGTCTTACAAATCAATTACTTGAGAATGTATGGACAATAAAGTGTCGAAATCTGTAGAAAAGAATTTAAACAGGGCTGGAAGAAAGCCAGGAGTGCCTAATAAAGCCACTCAGGAGGCTCGTGAAGCCGTTAAAGCTATTCTTGATAGCAACCTACCTTATATTCAATCGTGGATTCAAAGCACCGCAGAAGGCATCTTTGACGATAAGACTGGAAAGTGGATTGTTCAGCCTAATCCAGCTAAGGCTTGTGAGATTGTTCAGAATTTAGTTGAATACTCTGTTCCTAAACTAGCCCGCACAGAAGTTGTGGGTGATGAGAAAGCTCCTCAACGCTTGGTGGTGTCTTGGAAGAAATAGTCCAAGAGGTAGAACTAGACTACCAACCTCGAAGCGTATTTTTAGATTTCCACGATAGAACTCAGCGTTGGGCTGTGATTGTCGCCCATCGTAGGTGCGGTAAAACGGTCTCTTGCATCAATGATTTAATCTATAAAGCACTAATTGAGGGCAAAGAGGATGGTCGCTATGCCTATGTTGCACCATATTACAGCCAAGCAAAAAATATCGCATGGGACTACCTGTTAAGGTTTAGTCAGCCAGTATTGGCTAAAGCCAATCAATCTGAACTATGGGTGGAACTAATAAATGGAGCAAGAATTCGTCTCTTTGGCGCTGATAATCCTGATGCTTTACGAGGTCTTTACCTCGATGGGATTGTGTTAGATGAGTATGCAGATATGCGCCCTCGTATTTGGGGCGAGATTATTCGGCCTTTGCTGGCAGACAGACTTGGATGGGCAGTTTTCATTGGAACGCCTAAAGGTCATAATGCTTTCTGGGAGCTATACAACACCGCTTCTAACGACCCAAACTGGTATTGCAAGACCCTAAGAGCTAGTCAGACTGGATTGTTGGCTAAGTCAGAGCTTGATGACGCTGCCAAATCCATGACCCAAGACCAATATTTGCAAGAGTTTGAGTGCGACTTTGAATCAGCCATCATTGGTGCTTACTACGGTAAAGAAATGCGCCAGCTTACCGATTTGGGCAGGATTACAAAAGTTGAGCATGACCCAATGTATAAAGTTTTCACAAGTTGGGATTTGGGGTACAGCGATGATACAAGTGTGTGGTGGTGGCAGACGGTAAGAGGAGAAGTCAGATTCCTTGAATATCATGGAAGCAATGGTCAGCCTGTCAGTTTCTATACAGGACTCATTCAAAGTAAAGCTGCCGAGTTTGGCTATCAATATGGGCTACATTATCTGCCCCACGATGCAAGAGCAAAAACACTAGCATCTGGTGGAAAGTCAATAATTGAGCAACTTTCTGCTAAAATTCCGTTAGAATCTATGAAAATAGTGCCGAATTTGTCACTTCAAGACGGAATCCAAGCAACTCGTATGTTATTGATGCGGTCTTGGTTTGACAGCGAAAGGTGTAATGATGGAATCGAAAGCCTCAGACAGTATCAGCGAGAGTATGACGATGATAGAAAGGTTTTTAGAGACAAGCCTCGGCACGATTGGACTAGCCATGCTGCAGACGCATTTAGGATGGCTGCGGTGGCTTGGCGAGAGGAAGAAAGAATCATGACCAAAGATGACCCAATTAAAGGGTTATTTGTGGGCGAAACTGATGTAACTTTAAATGATATGTGGAAGCAACCAGCAACCACCAACAACAGGAGAATCTAAATGTCTGGCATCCAACTTCCTTACGGAACAACCTACGAATATGTTGCACCATCGACTACTGCTCAAGTTATGGGCAATATGGGTGCAGCAGGTGATGTTTTAGTTCGTGTTATTGCTACTGTAACCACATCTTCAACAAGCACTTTAACCATTATTGATGGCTCTACATCAATTCCATTGATTCCTGCTAATGCAGCATTAGGTGTTTATTCATTAACCGTTGAAGCGCAATCGTTAAATGGCGCATGGAAAATCACAACTGGCGCTGGTGTTAGCGCAGTAGTAGTCGGAAACTTCTCATAAGGCTTTATATGTCCGAATTGCGAGCAGAAGTATCACATACCTACTCAGATTGGTATGACAAGATTATGGCCTATGAAAGGTCATTTAAACTTTGGGAAGCAAGAGTCGATAAGATTCTGAAGAAATACAAAGACGACAGCCGCAATAAAACCAACCCCAATGCTCGCTTTAATATCCTTTGGTCAAATGTCCAGACGATTAGCCCTGCTATCTTTGCTCGCCTACCACGCCCTGATGTAAGCCGTAGATTCAGAGATAACGACCCTATTGGTCGTGTAGCGTCAATGATGCTGGAAAGAGCTTTAGAGTTTGAAATTGAGCATTATGGTGACTATCTAGCCGCCATGAAGAACTGCGTTACAGACCGTCTATTGGGTGGTCGTGGCACAGCATGGGTTCGCTATGAGCCACATTTCAGAGCAAAAGCAGAAAAGCTACCCGAGGATGGTTTTGAGATTACCGAAGTAACTGACACCAAGCAAGCCTATGACCCAAGCTATGTTAATGGCGAAGGTGATGTAGGCAAGCCTCTTGAGGGCGAGATGCCTGAGGAGAATATGCTTGATGAGCCAGGCGAAGTCGAAGAAGAAATTGAATACGAATGTTGTCCAGTAGATTATGTCCATTGGCGTGATTTCGGTCATACCGTAGCTCGCACATGGGAAGAAGTTACCGCAGTATGGCGCAAGGTTTACATGAACCGCACCGCATTGGTAGAGCGCTTTGGCGAAGAACTCGGTCATCAGATTCCTCTTGATACCAAGCCAGAACAGACAGGTAAGTCATACACTAAGAATGACGACCAAGCCTACCAAGCAATGATTTATGAAATTTGGGATGCTGAGACAGGAAAAGTCCTATGGATTAGCAAATCACTCGGCAAAATCCTCGATGAGCGTGATGACCCATTGGAACTTGAGAACTTCTGGCCTTGCCCAAAACCACTTTACGCTACGATTACTACCGATAGCCTAGAGCCAATCCCTGATTTCACCATCTACCAAGACCAAGCCCGTGAACTTGACGACCTATGTGACCGTATTGATGGCTTGATTGGGGCGCTAAAGATTCGTGGTTTATACGATGCCAGCGCATCTGAGCTACAGCGCTTGTTCTCTGAAGGCAATGAGTCTAATGTCTTGATTCCTGTCAAGAACTGGATGGCATTTGCTGAAAAACAAGGCTTAAAAGGCGCATTAGACCTCGTTGATATTGCTCCATTTGCCCAAGCATTGATGTCTTGCTATCAAGCGATGGAGCAAGTTAAGGGTCAAATCTACGAATTGATGGGTATTGCCGATATTCAGCGTGGTCAAACCGACCCAAATGAGACTTTGGGCGCACAAATCATCAAGTCAAACAACGCTGCTGGTCGCTTAAAAACTATGCAACACGCAGTAGTACAGTTTGCTACCGAATTATTGGCTATCAAATCCCAGATTATCTGCAAGCACTTCACCGAAGATACGATTGTCAAGATTTCTGGCGCAATGCAACTGACAGAAAACGATAAGCAGTTGATTCCACAGGCAATGGCGCTGCTCAAAGATGAAGTTAGCAAGAATTTCCGCATTGAAGTCACCACAGACTCGATGATTTACCAAGATGAAATGCAAGAAAAGCAAGACCGCATGGAATTCTTGTCATCTATTGGTGGATTCATGCAACAAGCTATTCCTGCTGCCCAAGCAAGCCCAGAATTAACCCCATTACTGATGGAAATGCTCAAGTTTGCTACTACAGCGTTCAAAGCTGGTAAAGGATTAGAGGGATTGATTGACGAAACAGCCGATAAATTCCGTCAGCAAGCAGCGCAAGCCGAAGGACAACCCAAGCCATTGCCACCAGCTATGCAAATCGAGCAGATGCGCTTACAAGGCAAGCAACAAGAGCTTCAGTTGCAATCTCAGCTTGAAATGCAAAAAATGCAAACCCAAAATGAGTTGGAAAAGGCTAAACAAGAGTATCAAGCCCAAGAGAATCAGCTTAAATTCCAGTTGGAAGCACAGCGCAACCAAGCAGAGTTGGAGCTTGAGGCTAAGTTAGCCCAGATGAAGATGAACATGGAGCGCAATACTCAGGTTCTTCTTGCCCACATCAACAATGGTGCAAAGATTGAAGTTGCTCGTATATCTGCGGCAGACGACAACGGTGAAACAGCCTATTTAAACGAAGAAGATATGGCAGCTTCAATGCAACATCCATTAGCCCCTTTAGCAGACGCTATTGTTAAAGGAAATCAGGAAATGGTAGGTCAAATCAGCGCATTAGTTGATACAATTAACCAAAATCACAATCGGCCAAAGCAAGTAGTTCGTGGCCCAGACGGTAAAATCCAAGGAGTTATCTAATGGCATCAAATCTTAAATATTCCAACGGCACAAGAGATGCCCAACAACAAGGTCTAATTACCTATGCTGGCTCAGGCTCTATTATCAATATCTACGCTGGCTCACAACCTGCTAATGCCAATACCGCAATTAGCGGACAAACCCTTTTGGTTCAGTTGGTCGTATCTGGTAGCTTTGGTACTGACTCTAACGGCACTATCACTTTGGGAACTGTAGCTAACGGCACAGCAGTCGGCACAGGCACAGCATCATTCTTCCGCATCACCAAGTCTGACGGCTCAACCGTAGTCATGGATGGTTCTGTAGGATTGACTGGATGCGATATGAACCTGAACAACACCTCTATTGACGCAACACAGGTAGTCAGCATCTCCTCAGGTACGATTATCCGAGCTAACCAATAATGAAATTAGCTTGCTTTAAATGCAAGGCTGAAAAGCCTTTGTCAGACTTTGCCAAGCACCCTACTGGCAAATATGGTGTTTCTACTACCTGTAGAATTTGTAAAAGCATTTATCGTAAGAAATATTATTTGCTTAACAAAGATAAAGAAACGGAACAAAGCACAAAATGGGCAAAAGAAAACGCCCATAAAAAGCGTGCATATAGGTCAAATAGAAGGGCTTTATTACTAAAAGCAACGCCTTCTTGGGCAAATAAACAAGCTATTTTATCTTTATATAAAGAGGCTGATTCAATTTCAAAGTTTGCAAATATTAAGTTTGAAGTAGACCATATTATTCCTTTGCAGGGAAAAAATGTATGTGGACTTCATGTTGAAAATAATCTTCAAATATTAAGTATTACTGCAAACAGACAAAAAGCTGTTAGATACGAAGGTTAATTATGGCTTTAATTATTAAAGACAGAGTTCAAGAAGTAAGCACAACTAGCGGTACTGGTACTTTGACCCTTGCTGGAGCTGTAACAGGCTATCAGTCATTTGGCTCTGCGATTGGCAATGGCAATACTACCTATTACGGTATTTACGCCAACGGTTACGCTGACTGGGAAGTCGGTATCGGTACGGTTACGGTTACAGGTGGCACGACCACATTGGCTAGAACTACTGTATTGGCATCGTCTAACGCTGGTTCATTGGTCAATTTTAGTGGCGCACAGTTGTCGGTTTGGGGTGATATGCCAGCCGCCAAAGGTGCATATTTTGACCTTAATGGCAATCTAACGACTAACTGCTTATTCGAAGGTTTTACAAGCCAAGCAGCAAGTGGCACGACTATTACATTAACTGCTTCATCAGTCCAAAATTGGACAATTACTGGCTCTGGCGGTCAAAATATTCAGTTACCTGATGCAACGACTTTGCCTAATGGTGCGTTATTTACATTCAACAACAACCAATCTTCAGGCACGATTGTCGTCAAAAATAACTCTGGCACAACCGTATGCACCACCCAGTCGGGCGCATATATTGAAGTTATTTTATTAAGCAATTCGATTGCTGCTGGTTCATGGGATTACCATAATGTCGCACCAAGCAATGCAAGCTGGAGTACCAATACGCTTTCTTGGGCTGGCTCATATACCAATGGCACATGGAATGGCAATGTCATCACAGGCGCTTACGGTGGCACAGGAATTAACAACGGAACAAATACCCTGACTTTAAGCGGTTCATATACCCTTAATCAATCCGTAGCATCTGGCGCAGCACCTAGCTTTTTAGGCACAAATTTTAGCTCTATTCCTAATGGCGCATTAACTAATAGCTCAATTACCATTAACGGCAATGTAACTGCTTTAGGTGGGTCTGTCAGCGTAGGAACAGTCACAAGCGTTAGCGGTACAGCACCAGTCGTATCTAGCGGTGGCTCTACTCCTACGATTAGCATGGCTGCCGCAAATAGCACGACTAATGGTTATTTGACCAGCACAGACTGGAACACTTTTAACAACAAACAGCCAGCAGGGTCATATTTAACTGCGGTAACGGCAGATGCCCCATTATCGGGTTCGGGTACAAGTGGCAGTCATTTGGTCATTTCTCAAGCCAGTTCCACAACTAACGGTTACTTATCTAGCACCGATTGGAACACCTTTAATAACAAAGGCTCTGGCACAGTAACCTCAGTCACAGGCACTAGCCCAATTAGCTCAAGCGGTGGTGCAACACCAGCAATTAGCATCAGCCAAGCCTCTACTAGCACAAACGGTTATTTAAGCTCTACTGATTGGAATACATTTAACAGTAAAGCGCCAGCAGTAACATTTACTACAAATTATGTGCCTTTTGGTCAAGGCTCAACAACGCTAAATCAAGCATCAAACTTTACCTTTGATGGGACAACACATTCATCTCCAGTAATGCAAGCATCTAATGGTATTTTTGCCAATGCTAAGTCTATTGTTGCAAGTTATTCCATTCCAAGCGCTGATAATGCGTTAAGTGTTGGCCCAGTAACAGTTGCAAGTGGTCAAACTGTAACAGTCCCTTCTGGGAGTCGTTGGGTAATCCTCTAAAATGTTAGGCTTTAAGCCAATATCGAACCAGCCAATATCGGACATTAGCCTTCCGATAATAACTGGGTCTATTTCAGCCACAGATAATAATGATTCTGCGACCTTAACAGGTCAGGTACTTGTTACAGGCAATATATCGACTACCGATGGTACTGATACTTGCACGATTTACGCCCAAGAACTCGTTTCTGGTTATATCTACACCACCGATAGCAACGATTCAGCCACTCTGACTGGTTCTGTAGCGGTTACTGGTGCTATTTCGGCAACAGATGGCACAGATACGGCAACATTTACGGCACAAAACCTTGTAACAGCCTATATCAACACTACAGACGGCACAGATACAGCGACATTTACTGCCCAAGCGCTTGAATCAGGCAATATTTACACTACGGATGGCACAGATACCGCAGATTTTGAAGGTAATGTAATACCTGGCACTAATACCAAAGATACCCATGACGGTGGTATTAGCAAGCGTGATTACGAAAGACTTAGAGCATTAGAGCGCAAACGCCTAGCTGCCGAACAAAAGCTCATCGAGGCTCGCAAAGCTGATGGCGCATCACGCAAAAATAAATTTAGGGATTTGATTGACCCACAGCCTGTTGTAAGCAAGCAACAAAAAAATAAACTACAATCAAAACAAGAGATTAGGATTGATACACCGTCAGTCGAAGTCACACGCATAGAAGCGGTTATCGCCAATCTTGAAAGACAAGAAAAGGAATTACAACAAGCGATAGCCCACAAGAAAGTATTAGCAGAAACCATTACTGCTATTGCAATCTTAGAAGCTAAATTCAAAGCCGAACAGGATGACGAAGAAGCTCTATTAATGCTTTTATGACAGCACACTCACAATACAAAAAAGGTTTAGATTTACTCCATTTAGGTCACTATCTTCCAGGGTTCAGACTCTACGAATTTAGATGGCATCCTCAAACCATGCAAGCCACAGGCGAGAAATGGGATAAATGGATTAAAGCCCCCAAATGGAATGGCGAAAGGCTTTATGACAAGCACATCACCGTTCAGATGGAGCAAGGCTTTGGAGACATTATCCAAATGGCTCGATTCTTGCCTATGCTCAAAGCATGGGGCGCTAGAACAGTCAGCGTAATGGTTCACGAATCCATGATGCAGTTGATTGGACAGATGGATTGCGTTGATTACATTTCTAGCACACGAACAGAGGGTAAACCCCTAGAAGCGGATTATTGGGTTGGCTCGATGTCATTGCCATTTTTTGCAATGCACTCGCCAAGCTATGTGCGCCAATCATTCCCAATCACTAAGGATAAGATTGTTGGCTCAGAAGGCTATTTAGATGCTGGATTTAGCCCGATAGAACGCAAAGTTGGAGTGAACTGGATGGCATCTAAAGGCCCACTTCATTACATTAAATCCACGCCCATCAAGGAATTGCGCCAATTAGTAGGTGATGATTGCTACTCATTAAACCCTGAGATTGACGATATATTCATGCCTTTGCCTAGCGATGGCTGGAAACAAAACTTCTATAAGACTGCGTGTCACATGAAGTCATTAAAAGCTGTTATAGCGCCTGATACGGCTACAGCGCATTTAGCTGGTGCTTTAGGTGTCAAGACTTTTGTTTTGTTACCTGAAGATGCCTATATCTGTTGGCGATGGAAAAATGCCAGTTGGTATGATTCCGTTGTCCCCTTACGCCAGGGTGACTGGCACAAACTACCACAACTATTGGAGGCGTTATGATTTGTCCAAACTGCGGATGGTCTGAAGGAAACCATGTAAAAGCTAAACAATCTGATAAAGATTATTACCTTGAGTTCTGGGGGTTTACCCTAGGCACTCCTGAAGCTGAAGAAGCATGGAAACAAAAGCAAGAAATGACAAGGCGTGAATCGGCTATGGTTATGTCTGACATTGAAGGCTATATCAGCCAAGTTGATGGCACATGGATTAAAAGCCGTAGCCACCACAGAGACCATCTAAAACAGCACCGAATGATTGAAATTGGAAATGATGTACCAATGCAGCACCGTAAGATTGAGATTGACCATAAATCTGCGGAAAAACGCAAACGCCAGATTGCAGAATTGGCTTATGCAAAACTTAACTACCGATAACTTGGAGAAAACATGAGCGATGACCGCAGAAGTGCATTAGAAGCAGCAATGGATGCAGCCCTTGAACAAGCAGAGGAAAACGAAATTGAGCAAGAACCTGTGGAAGCAGAGGAGACTGAAAGCGAACCTGTTACCGAGGAGTCCGATAAAGCTGAAGTTAGCGAGGAAGATAGCGAAGAACCTGCCGAAGGTGTTCAGGCTGCTGAATCTGAGGAGTCGGATGAAGAACCGCAGGAAGAACCTGTAAAAGCGATTCCACGCCCAACCACATGGAAAAAAGAGTATCTACCAATTTGGGATAAGCTCACTTCTGGTCAGCAATTAACCAAAGAAGAAAGCCTCAAATTAGCAGAATATTCCAATCAGCGTGAATCTGAGTACAAAAAAGGCGTATCTACTTACAAGCAAGAAGCTGATAACGCTAAAGTATTGGTAGAGGCAATCGCCCCATTTGTTCCTGAAATGCAAGCTCAAAACATCAGCCCTGCTGCATGGATTAACAACCTTGGTAGAGCGCACATGATTTTGTCAAAAGCGCCCTATGAGCAAAAGGTAGAATTATTTCATAGACTTGCAAGAGATTATGGAATACAATTAGGGGAAAGTGTTGCGCCAGTACAACAAGACCCACAGTCTTATGCGCTGAACCAACAACTCGCAGCGTTACAGAGCGAAGTGCAACAAGTTCGTGGCTGGCGTGAGAGAGAAGAACAAAGCCGTCTGATGGCAGAAATTCAGAAGGTTAGTAGTAATGCGGAGAAATTTCCGCACTTTGAGGTGGTAAGGGAAGATATGGCTCAATTACTTGAGCGTGGTTTAGCCCAAGACCTTGAAACGGCTTATGCAAAAGCTGTGCGTATGAATGATGAAGTCTTTAAATTGGAACAAGAACGACTCCTTGCCCAAGTTAAAAAAGAAACATCTAAGGCACAACAAGTAGCTAAAGCCAAAGCTGCCGCAGTAAGCCCCAAATCCGTTACTCCTAGCGGTGTGGCAAACAAAGCAGATGGTAAGGACAGAAGGTCACTTATTGCAGCGCAATTAGGCGAAGCAATGGGTGGCAGGGTTTAAATTAACTTATTTTTAAAGGATAAATATCATGGCATTTGCTAATAGCGCAATTACCGATATTATCGCTACTACCATCCAAAGTCGTAGCGGTGAATTGGCAGACAACTTAACAAACAACAACGCAATCTTGCAACAGTTGGACAAGAAGGGCAATGTACGCCCATTCTCGGGTGGTAATGTGATTTTGGAAGAAATCATGTACAACGACCCAAATACCAACAATGCAAACAGCTACTCTGGATATGAAGTATTGAATATCTCCCCAGATAGCCCAATTTCCGCAGCTCAGTACAAAATTGCTCAGTACGCTGATGCAGTTACTATGTCTGGCTTGGAAATGCTCCAAAACAGCTCTAAAGAGGCAATCATTGACCTGTTAGATGGTCGTATGCAAGTTTCTGAAGCTCGCTTGTTAAATCGTATCTCTGGCGACTTGTTCCTAGACGGTACAGGTAACGGTGGTAAGAACTTGGATGGTTTGGCTGCTGCGGTTTCCGCAACTCCTACTTCTGGTACTTACGGTGGTATTAATGCTGCTAACTGGTCTTTCTGGCAGAACACAGCAACTACTGGCACAACCATTACTTCTTCCAACATCCAAGCTAAGATGACTTCAACAGCTCTCCAGTTGGTTCGTGGTACTGATAAAGCCGACTTGATTGTTGCTGATACCAACTTCTACAGCCTGTATGTACAAGCTCTCCAAGCTATTCAGCGTATCATGACCGAAGAATCTGGTTCTTCAGGTTTCGCATCCATGAAGTTCTATGGTGGCGGTACATCTGCTGATGTGGTATTGGGTGGCGGTTATGGTAACGAGCAACCTTCTAACACCATGTACTTCTTGAACACCAATTACATTTTCCTACGCCCACACAAAGAGCGTAACTTTGTACCTATCGGTGGCGAGCGTCAAGCAATTAACCAAGACGCTATTGTTAAGTTGTACGGTTGGGCTGGTAACTTGACAACAAGTAACCGCTTCCTCCAAGGCATCTTGACAAACTAATCCATTGATTTGAAAGGAAAAATATCATGGCATACAGTACTCTCCCAATCGCTGGCGTTTCTTTAACTACAGTTACCCCAGTTGATTTTGCTTTAACCAACGGTTCAACCGCAGAAGTAATTCCAGCGTTTGGCCCAATCGGTGCAGAAACTTTTGCATCAGATGGTAAGCGTTATGTGTTCGCACAAGCAGCCGCTACTATCACCCCAAGCACCACAACTTGCACCGTTAATGCTTCTACTTTCCAAGTAACAGCAACTGGCGGTTCATACATTTCACCAGCAGTTTCTATGGTTTCTGGTGACTATGGCTGGTTTGGCGCAACAAGCGTTTAAGTTTTAACCCTGTAGTAAACTAGGGATTCCCTCACAAGGGGAGTCCCTTTTTATTTTTAACAACCTAATCCCTTAGGAGAATTAAATGGCTATTGAATCAGATGTCCGCAATGCGGATTCGTTATTAACTGTGCAGTTTTTCCGTAAACCTGTAGAAATCAAGGATGAAACGATTGCACAGGGCAGACCAATATTTAAAGATGCAGATTGGGTCAGAATTATGACTCCTGGCGACCAATTAAACATCATTGAAACCATTGCTCGTGACAACCATAAAGCTCGTTTTCCAGTTCAATGGGCAAAATACCAAAATAAAGTAGGAAATCATGAGGAAGTCGTTGGAACTCCTATTTCCCATTGGCCTTTGGTTAGTATGTCCCAAGCTGAAGAACTCAAAGGCATCAAATTCCACACAGTTGAGTCTGTAGCTAACTGTTCTGACCAGCAAATCCAAAGCATTGGCATGATTGCAGGAATGTCACCCCACGCTTTTAGAGAAAAAGCTAGGGCTTTCTTGAATTTGGCTAAAGATACAGCAGAAATTGACGCAAAAAATGCTGAATTAGCACAACTAAAAGAAGAAAATGCTAAAATCAAGGCAGAAACTGATGCGAAGCTGGCACAAATGCAAGAGCAAATGGCAGCGATACTTGCGGCAGTTGCGGAAAAGAAACCTAAAACTCGCAAACCGAAAGTAGAATCAGAGGCCTAATATGTCAGCAACCATGTTGCAGTTGGTTCAGCAAGTATCTGCCGAACTTAACTTATCAGTACCAACCTATGTAGCTGGAAATCAAAACCAAGATGTTCAACAAATCTTGGCGTTGATGAATGGCGCTGGTTACGATTTACTGAAAGAATATGATTGGCAAGCCCTAGAAAAAGAATATCGTTTCTACACAAACTTTGTCAATGCGACTGCAACATCAACAAAGGGTGGTTATGTTCTAACAAATGTAAGCGATACCACAGGATTAACCACCCAATACTCTATTACTGGCTACAATGTTGCCCAAGATACCTATGTAGTATCAGTAGATTCGCCTACTCAGGTAACAATGAGCCAAGAAGCATCATTATCTGGCACAAATAGCGTGTTATTCGCTCAAACTGAATACACTTTGCCAAGCGATTTTGAGACCATTACAGACAGAACCCATTGGGATAAGACAAAGCATTGGGAAATGCTTGGCCCTGAGGATGCACAGCAATGGCAATGGCTAAAATCGGGTTATATCTCTACTGGCCCTCGTGTTCGTTGGCGTATTTTGGGTGGCACATTCCAAATCTGGCCACCAATGAATACCCAAGAGTATTTAGGCTTTGAATATCGCTCTAACGCATGGGCAGAATCAGCCACAGGAGTGCCACAGCAACAGTTTATTAACGATACCGATACGACTTTCTTTGATAGCCGTATTATGGTTCTATATACCAAGCTCAAATACTTCCAAGTCAAGTCTTTTGACACTACGGCATTGCAAGCAGACTATATGCGCTATCTTTCGATTGCCAAAGCCAATGACAAAGGCGCTCCTAACCTGTCATTTGCACCTAATCCAAGCAAAGTGCTTATTGGATGGGCTAATATCCCTGATACTGGATATGGCACATAATGGCAAGGGGTCGTACAGCCGTTACTGCTAGTCTTGCAGCGCCTATTGGTGGCTGGAACGCCAGAGATTCGCTGGCAGAAATGCCACCTTTGGATGCCGTTCAGCTTACAAACTTTTTCCCAACTCCTTACGATGTGGAATTGCGTAGGGGTTACACCAAGTTTTCTACAGGAATTACAGGTCAAGTCAATAGTTTGATGACCTATGCAGGGACAACCAGCCAAACCCTGTTTGCTGCTGCTGGAAACAAGATTTATAACGCTTCTACAAGCACAGCGACAACTTCATTTTCTAGCTTAACTAGCGATAAACTGCAACACATCAATTTTTCCAACATTGGTGGTGATTATTTAGTCGCTTGTAATGGCACAGACCCCACAATGGTCTATGACGGCACAAGCTGGTTCACAATGGCAACAACCAGCACAGCCCAGACGATTTCAAGTATTACTCATGTAGGCACAGTAGCGACTGTTACAACAGCTTCTCCGCATGGATTGGTAACAAATAACCAAGTAGTTATTTCTGGGGCTACGCCAACCCAATATAACGGTGCTTATGTCATTACCGTTACAGGCGTTTCAACATTTACATACACAATGGCGACTGCGCCAAGCTCAAATGCTACTGTAGTGGGTTCTTATACTGTTTTAGGCATTACTGGCGTAGATTCAAGCACTTTTGTCAATGTAAACCTATTTAAAAACCGCTTGTATTTTGTTCAAGAGAATACTTTGCGAGTCTGGTATATGCCTACCAACTCTTTAGGTGGGGCAGCGCAATTATTAGATTTTGGAGGAATTGCACGAAATGGTGGATTTATTCAGGCTATGGGTACTTGGACTCTTGATGCTGGTTACGGTGTCGATGACTTTGCTGTCTTTATTACCAATATGGGTGAGGTCATCGTTTACCAAGGGACTGACCCATCTTCTGCATCTACATGGGCTTTAAAAGGCGTTTGGCAAATTGGTTATGTATTTAGCCGTAGATGTTTATTCAAATGGGCTGGCGACCTTCTGATTTTGACCAATGATGGCTTAATGCCATTGACCGCAGAGCTTCAATCGAGTCGTCTTGACCCTCGAATTGCTTTAACAGACAAGATATTCCAAGCGGTAGCTACCGCAGCGCAAAATTACAACACCAATTTTGGCTGGCAAATTATGTATTTTGCCAAACCACAGATGCTTATTCTCAACATTCCAATTTCAGGCGGAACACAGCAATATGTAATGCACACCATTACAAAGTCATGGGCTAATTTCACCAATATTCCAGCGTCATGTTTTGAGATGTATTATGACAACTGTTATTTTGGTGGCCCAGGCTATGTTGGACAATTTTGGAATGGAAATTCAGATATTGGCAACAATATTAACGGTGTAGCCCAACAAGCCTACAATTATTTTGAGGCAAGAGGACAATTAAAACGCTTCACAATGGTTCGCCCAATTATTCAGGTAGATAGGGCTATTCCAACGCTTTTATGCGGTATTAGCCTTGATTATGACGCTGCTAATCCTCAAAATACGCTAAGTTTTAACCCTGCGCTTATCAATGATGGTGTTTGGGACACTTCTAAGTGGGATGTTCAAAATTGGGGCGGCTCATTAACAACTTCTAAAAGCTGGCAAGGTGTTACAGGCGTAGGATATGCAGCTAGTTTGACATTTAATGTAGCATCTCAGGGTATTGAATTTCATTGGGATTCCACAGACTTTGTAATGGAACGAGGTGGCATACTTTGAGGCGTGTTACTACAGAAAATCAGCAATATATGGGAGATTGGCTGGTTCGCATGATGAATCACCCATTACCTGTAGATACAGTCTCAATCGGGCAAGAAATAGATGGCAATTTGGTCGCTGTAGTGGGTTTTAATGGATTTATGCCCAAAGCGTGTCAAATGCACATTGCAGCAGTAGATGAGGTAAATTGGATGAGTCGTGATTTGTTGTGGGCGGCTTTCGATTATCCCTTTAATAAACTTGGAGTTAGCGTTATACTAGGGCAAGTTTGTGCAGATAATGAATCTGCCCTAAGACTAAACCGACACCTTGGTTTTAAAGTGGTAGCCGAAATCCCCGATGCTCACATGGATGGTGACTTAGTGATTATGGCTATGAGGCGTGAAGATTGTCGATGGCTCGACATCAAATGCCCTTTGAGAACAGCAAAAGGAGAATGATATGGGTGGTGGTGGATTTTTAGGTTTAGGCCCTGCGCCTAGTCCTCCTCCTACGCCAGATTATACTGGCGCAGCGCAAGCTACAGCTTCAGGTAATATTGACGCTGCTCGTGCCGCCCTTGCTGGCAGTTTAATTAATCAAAATACCCCATACGGTAGCTTGACTTATAACCAAACTGGTACAGACCAATTTGGCAACCCAATGTACACCGCCAACACGAGTTTATCGCCTGTTGGACAACAGCTTTTAAATAACCAAAACAATGCGAGTTTAGGTTTAGGTTCAACTATTAATGCCTCATTGCAAAATGTTCAAAATACAATGGGGCAAGGATTTAATCCTACATTACCGTCTGTAGGTATTAACCCTGGTCAGTCTTATCAAAACGCTGAAATGCAAATTCTTCAGCCACAAATTGACCGCCAAAGAAGCCAAACATTGACTCAGTTGGCAAACCAAGGTATTCAACCTGGTTCAGAAGCCTATAACAACGCATTGCAAGACTTGAATAATAGTCAGAATAATTTGTTGGCACAGACCACAACACAAGGTATTGGCGTAGGTTTAAATGCAAACCAACAGGCTTACAACCAAGCGCTTACAAACTACAATATGCCACTCAATACATTAAGCGCATTGCGTACTGGCGCACAAGTGCAAAACCCAACCTTTGTAAACACACCACAACAAGCTACCACTTCTGGCGCAGATATTTTGGGCGCTACAACTGCTGGTTACAACGCTTCTTTAGCTGGTTCTAATGCTCAAAACGCTGCTCAAGCTGGTTTAAATAGCGGATTGTTTGGATTAGGTGGTGCTGGAATTATTGCTGCATCAGATATTCGCATGAAAGAAAACATTAAAGAAATTGGCTGGTTACCTAATGGTTTACCAGTATATGAGTACGAATACAAGCCAGAATTTAAAGATGAAGCTGGTCATGGCAAGTTTATTGGCGTTATGGCGCAAGAAGTTGAAGAAGTTATGCCAGAAGCCGTTATTACACGCCCAGATGGCTACAAAATGGTTAATTATGGAGTGCTAAATGGCTAATCCCTATACAAGCATTTATATGCCTTCTGGCTTTTTAAATGACCAAACTGGTTTATCTCCAGTATTTCAAAATATTGGCGCACAACAAGCATTTGAAAATCAACAAATTGCTGCACAAAATCAGTTAGGACAACAAGCATCACAGGCTTATCAAGACAATGGTCAAGCAAGCCCAATGGCTTTAGCTCAAGCTTTGCGTCAGGGTCAAAATCCTCAAAGCCAACAAGGTGGTGTTTACCAAAACAGTATTTCTCCATATATGCCGTTGAATCAACTATCTACGGCTAATACTTATGGAACTGACCCATATTCTCAACAGAGCTTGATGTTAGCCCAACAAGATGCAGGAATGAAATAATGGCTGATACACTAAATTTAGGTAACGCTGGCACATTATCGCCAGAAGCATACGCTCAACAACAGCAAATTAACCGCCAACAACAGTTGGCTAATATGCTTTTGCAAAACAGTCAGCAACAGCCTCAAGGTCAAATGATTTCAGGGCATTATGTTGCGCCTAGCTTTACTCAAAATTTAGTGCCATTAGCTAATGCTTTAGCTGGTCAATATCTTGGTAATAAAGCTGATACACAGGCTGCTGCATTAGCACAACAATTACGCCAACAAGGTAACGAAGATTTAACCAATGTAATGACTCAATTACAAGGCAGACCAGCATCTAATCAAGAGTTGGCTGGCCCTGCTTACAATGGTGTTGCACCATCTATTCAGTACCCTGCTGTACAGGCTAATCCTCAAGCTGCATTGCAGACCGCATTACAATCAGAAAGCCCACAAGTTAAAGCGATTGTTCCAGCTTTAATTCAGAATACTTTGCCTAAAACACCTGATAAAGTTCTTGAATATAAACAAGCTGTTCAAGATGGATTTAAAGGCACTTATAATGATTGGGCAACACAAATTACGCCTTATCAAAAAGAAGAACTTAGACTTAGAAATATTGAAGTAGCTAATGCATCTAAAAATGCTGCAATTAGTCCTCAAGAAAATCAATTACGCACTTCATTTCTTAATCAAGCGCAACCACATATTCAAATTAGCCAAGCATACCGCAAGATTGTTAGTGCGCCTGAAACGGCTGCTGGTGATATGTCACGCATATTTGGTTATATGAAAATTCTTGACCCAGGTTCTACTGTTCGTGAAGGCGAGTATGCTTCTGCTGAAAATGCACGAGGAGTTCCAGCTTCTGTTATGGCGCAATACAATCGTGTATTAAACGGTCAAAGATTAACTCCTCAACAGCGCAATGAGTTTACTCAATCTGCTGGTGATTTGGTCAATAGTCAAAAACAACAGTTTGCCGATGTTGCTAAGTATTATGGTGATATTTCTGGCAGATATGGAGTAAATCCAGAAAACATTATTTATGACCCATATCAAGGTTTAGAATTAAAAACTACCCCACCAAAAGCTGCAAAAACACCAGCAAACGCTAATGAACAATTAAGTATTCCATCAGCAGGTGGATGGTCTGTTAAAACGGTGAAATAATGGCTCAATATATCGTTACAGCTCCTGATGGTAAAGAAATAACTTTAGAAGGCCCTTCTGGAGCTTCTCATGATGATGTTATTGCACAAGCACAAAAGCTATACCAACCAAAAGCTAGTGTAGAAGTTACTAGCCCTGAGGGTATGCCTTTAAATACTGCTTTTGGTGAAACTGGAGGTGGAGCTGCTGTAGGTCGTCCACAAGGTATTGACCGAACCAATGTTTTGCCAACCCCAAGACCATTAGAGTCTGCAATGGCTGGAGCTACGAAATCATTTATTGACCCTGCTGTTGCTGCTGCTCAACTAGTAACTAATGGAAATTTAGGCACAAGTCAATTAGCGAAAAGATTGAGTGAACAAGCTGATGTTTATAGCGAAGAAAACCCTGCTTCTTATGGAATTGGTCGTGTAGCTGGTGCAATATTGCCAGCTTCAGCAATGTCTAAAGGAATCGGAATGATTCCTAGTTTTGCTAAATTAAGCCCTTATGTTCAAAGCGCTGCCGTTGGAGCTGCTCAAGGGGCTTTAACACCTGAAGAAACTGGCAAAACTGGAGCAGATTTATTAAGACAAGAATTATTAAATACTGGTGTTGGTTCAGCTTTTGGTGGCGTTGCTCCTGTTATTGGAAAAGTTGCCAATACTGTTTATGGCGCAGGAAAAGCAGCTTTAGAACCATTTAATCAAGCGGGCAGAAATTTAATTTTAGGTCGTGCATTGCGTCAATTTTCTGGAAATGACGCTGAACAAGCTATTGAAAACCTTAGAAATGCTAAAGAATTAGTACCAGGTTCTTTGCCTACAGTTGGGGAAGCTGCTGGAATACCAAGTTTGGCTGCAATGCAAAGAGCAGCATTAAACTCATCTACTGAAGCTACCAATGCTTTGGCACAGCGCCAAGCACAGAATATTGCTGCTAGAACAAACGCTTTAGAAAATATTGCATCTCCAACAAGAATGGCTAAATATGAAAATTTAAGGTCAAAAATTGGTGATGAGCTTTACACGCCAGCATTAAATACAGCAATGGATTTTTCGGAATTAACTCCAGAATTAAAAAAAGATGTTGCTTCTTTAGCACAAACTCCAGCAATTAAAAGAGCAATGGCTCAAGCTAAAGAAAATGCTTTAAATAAAGGGTATGACATCGGCAATCCTAACGGTTCATTACAAGGCTTGCACGAAACAAAAATGGCATTAGATGAGCAAATTAATGCTGTTAAAGCTAAACTTGAAAGAGATGGCGGTGGTGCAAAAAGTGCTGAATTAGATGGTTTAAATGCAGCCAAAGATAGATTGTTAGGTTTTATTGAAACGGTCAGCCCTGAATATAAACAAGCTAGACAGACTTATGCAAGGCTATCTAAGCCAGTTGAGCAATTACAGACAATTTCCAATATTGCAGAAAAATCAACCAAAAGCACCGATTATTCTACCTATTTAAATAGATTTTCTAATGAGTTAGAAAAAGCCAAAAAAGAAGGTTTGTTATCTGAGGCGCAATTAGCAAGATTGCAAGCTATTAAAGATGACATGATGCGTACTGATTTTGCTAATACTGCTGGTCGTGGAGTTGGCTCAAATACCATGCAAAACTTGGCTTATAATAATATGCTTCAAGAGGTAAACCTTCCTAACTTACTTAGAAGGCGTGGTCTTGCCGAAACAGTCGGAAATATTGGCGCAAGAGTTAAAGATATTGCGTATGGCGCAGCAAATAAACGCCTTACTTCCGAAATGGCAGAAACTTTATTAGACCCAAGAAAAGCTGCCGCATTAATGAAGTTGGCTGGCAGACAGCCTTTAGAAGCAACTGTTTCGCCTGAACAAGCAAATTTAGCTCGGTTATTATTTACACAAGGCGGTGTTAATGCGGTAAATGCTTTAAGAGGACAAGCAAATGAGTAGAAACGGTAGCGGTGTATATTCACTTCCAGCAGGAAATCCTGTTGTCACAGGCACAACGATTAGCTCTACATGGGCTAATACGACCCTTACTGACATTGCAAACTCATTAACTCAGAGCGTATCTGCCGATGGTCAAACGCCTTTAACTGGTTCTTTACAGCTTGGTGGATTTAATGTCACCAATATGGGCGCAGCGACCACCGCAGGTAACGCTGTGGAATATACCCAGTTTCAAACCCCTACTTTTACAGGTAATGTCAGCATTACTTCTACAGGATTTTTACTATTACCAGTAGGAACTACCGCACAACGCCCAGGCACTCCTGCAAATGGAGAAATTCGCTATAACAGCGACTACAATACATTCGAAGGATATAACGGCAGTTGGGGAAGTATTGGTGGTGGTGCAACTGGTGGCGGAAACGACCAAGTATTCGTTGAAAACGGTGTTGAAGTCACTACAAGTTATACTCTGCCATCTGGTAAAAACGCTTCAAGTATTGGCCCTATAACGATTGATGCAGGGGCTACAATCACAGTCCCAAGTGGTCAGCGTTGGGTTATTTTCTGATATAAAATAGAGAAAATTAAGGATAATCAATGAGTTCAATCGTAATTTCAGGGGATTCGTCAGGTCAAGTTTCATTGACCGTACCTTCTGCCGCAGGAACAAACACAGCGACCCTTCCTGCTGCTACTGGCACAGTAATGGTTAGCGGTAATATGCCAGCGTTTAGTGCTTCTTTAAGTTCTGCGCAAACAATTTCTACATCAACTCTTACAAAAGTTGCATTTAATACTAAACAATTTGATACCTCTACGGCTTATGACGCAACAACAAATTATAGATTTCAGCCTTTAGTTGCAGGGTATTATCAAATTAATTCAATGGTTAATTGTATTTCATCGTCTGCCATTAATCTTGCTTATACTACTTTATATAAAAATGGTAGCGTTTATTTGGCAAATAGCAATCCGATATTATATTTTATTACTGGCTCTGCATCACAAATTGGTTGCACATTAAGTATTTGTGTTTATTTAAATGGTACGGATTATTTGGAAATTTACGGATATAACGCAGGAGTAACACTTCCGCAATTTCAACAAAATTCTACATTTTCTGGTGTTTTAGTAAGGGCTGCATAATGTTATACGACAAAATCATGGCTCTATATCCTAGCCTTACACAACAGGATTTCTTAACTGTAATCACACTTCAGAATGATTCTAATGGTGCTGGAGACTATATCAAGTCTTGGAATCATCCATCCTTGCCACAGCCTACTGCGGAGCAACTTAAATAATGTTGGCTCATGTTTACCTTGTAACCAATAGTGTGAACGGCAAGCAATATGTCGGTCAAACTATTAACTCTAGCAATAAGCTAGGGCATGGCAGGGTATTGCTTAAAGCATATAAGCTACATGGCAAAGATAAGTTTAGTTATGAGCCAATCTGCTCAGGAATCAACAATAGAGCCACTTTAAACTACATAGAACGCTTTTGGATTAATGTAATGGGTACATTAGTACCTAACGGCTATAACATTGAATTGGGCGGTTCTGAAGGCTCTACATGGACAGAAGAACGCAGACGCAAACATAGCATGGCACTTAAAGGTCATCGTGGTTGGCGTAAAGGCTTAAATTTGCCATCACCTAATAAAGGTAAAGTTTATCCTGAAGAAGGTAAGCGGAAATTGTCTGAAATAATGAAGGGCAGACCATGCCCAACAAAAGGCATACCACATAGCGAAGAAACCAAAGCTAAAATGTCCGCAAGCCAAAAGGCTCGTGCTGCATCTTTTGAAGTTCACCCTAACAAAGGTCGTAAAATGTCGGAAGAAACTAAAGCCAAAATGCGTGAAGCAAGGGCTAAAAGAGTTTATACAGATGAAGATAAACAAAAGATTAGCGAAGCAGTTACAGCTTGGCACAAACAACGCAAGGAGCAACAATGAGCTATGGCATCGTTAATGCTGACCAGATAGGCACTAGTGTCGCTGGAAGTAGTTTAGGGGCAGGAAATGCAACCCTAATGAAGAACAGAATTTTGAACGGAAACATGGTGATTGACCAAAGAAATGCTGGTGCTAGTGTTACTCCTGCAAATGGGGATTACCTTGTTGATAGATTTGCGTATTATTCAACTCAAGCATCTAAACTCACTTCACAACAAAATGCTGGTTCTGTAACTCCACCAACAGGATTTACAAAATATTTAGGATTTACTTCATCTTCTGCATATTCTGTTCTTGCAAGTGATTATTTTGTAATTCAACAAAAAATTGAAGGATTTAATGTTGCAGATTTAGGATGGGGAACTACCAATGCCAAGACTATAACTTTGTCGTTCCAAGTCTATTCATCGTTGACTGGAACTTTTGGCGGTGCGTTATTAAATAGCGCATCAAATAGGTCTTATCCATTTAGTTACTCAATTCCTGTAGCAAATACTTGGACTTCAATTTCAATAACTATTGCTGGTGACACGGCTGGCACTTGGTTAACAAACAATGGAATTGGTATCACAGTCACTTTTGGATTGGGTGCTGGTTCTACATATAGTGGAACTGCTGGTGCATGGGCAACAAGCGGATTTATTGCACAACCAACTGGTTCTGTTTCCGTAGTAGGAACAAACGGAGCAACTTTCTATATCACAGGCGTGCAACTAGAAGTAGGAAGTAGTGCTACTGGATATGAGTATCGTCAGTATGGTCAAGAGTTAGCTTTGTGTCAGCGTTATTATGAAACACAAGCTTTTGTTGGCAATTATGGCGGTTTAAACCAAGGGGGATATGCTTATTTATCATTTAATTTTGCAGTTCAAAAAAGAACTGCCCCAACTATGACTTATGCTTCAATGACATATATTAGCAATGGAACAGGTGGAACTGGTTTTACTCCCAACTTTAGCTCATCTACTGTAAATCAATTTTATGTCGGCTCAAATGGTTTTTCAAATTTTAATGGTTTGGGAACTGGCACAGCTAACGCTTCTGCGGAGTTATAAATGTATAAATTAATTAATGCACCTTTTTCAAATATAGCTAATGCAGTAATTAGATTAAATGATAATGCTTTTATTCCCTTCGACCCCGCCAACACAGACTACCAAGCCTACCTAAAATGGATAGCTGAAGGCAATACACCATTACCAGCCGATGAGGTGACACAATGACCACAATAATTAATGGCTCTAGCCCATCTATTACATTTAGTGATAGCACCACCCAAACTACTGCTGGTTTAACAGGTTCTACAAGTCAATTAGCTAAAGCATGGGTAAATTTTAGTGGTAGCGGTTCAACAACTGTAAATAGTTCATTTAATGTTAGTTCGGTTACTTATAATTCTACTGGGGTTTATACAGTAAATTTTTCTACTGCTATGTCTAATGCCAATTACGCACCTTTAGTAACCATTGCCACCATTACAAGCGCACCAGTTCTTGCTAGAGCATATAACTTATTAGTTGGAAGTTTTCAAATACAAACATTATCAAGTGGATTTGGCCTTCAGGATTCCCCATTAACTGCTGTTTCAGTATTTAGCGCATAAGGATAAATAATGACACAAGTAATTATTTACGCACAAAATGGTCAAGTAGCTGTTTGCATACCAACAGGTGAATTACCTATTGAACAAGTATTAGTTAAAGATTGTCCTAATGGTGCAATTATTGTTGATGATTCAGAATTGCCAAAAGAAGATTTTGATGCTTGGGAATTAGTTGATGGCAAAGTTATAGTTAATAAAACTAAAAAGCAATCTATTATTACCGCCCAAGAAGCACAAGCAACAGCTAAAGCATCTGCACTAGCTAAACTAACAGCATTAGGACTAACACAAGCTGAAGTAACAGCATTGATTGGTTAATATGCGCAGAATTGCTTTTGCGCTTTTTGGTGGGATCTTATATGTAATATTAGCTTGTTACGTATATAAAGCTTATGCAGACTCTACAGTTATTCAATATCAAGGACAGCCTGTGCCTTCGGCTATTGCGCCCGGTATGTCTTCTTTCAGCCAAGATGTATGTGCTGTCCCCGTATCTGGAGCTATTAGCTCTACAGTTATTGGCTTTAGCGGTGGCAGTATGTACACTGATTCAAATTGCGAACGGATAAAGCTGGCTAAGACTTTAAATGATTTAGGTCTTAAAGTAGCCGCCGTAGCCGTTTTAGCGCAAGATAGCCGTGTATGGGACGCTATGATGATGTCTGGCACACCACCCCCAATTGATGGATTAATTGGCGATGCAGCCCGCAATGAGTGGATTAAACAACACCCAGAACGATTTGAGAAACTATATGGTAAAGTTCCTGCGCTTGTCAGCATTCCTGCTGATACTGCTACTACCGGAGATAAGTAATGCGCAATACTGCTCTTTCAGCCTTACTACAGCGGGTTTCATCACTAATGAACGCTGTTATGGAATTAGTGTCCAAGAAGCTAATCGACTTTTTTGGTGTCCTGCCCACCCTAACGACCCAGTATGTCCCAGCGCCCCAACCTGTCAAAGCACCACGCAAACGCAAACCATCCCCTGCCCATACGGACAGCAAGGTCAAATCACGCAAACCCAAACCAGCACCTGCCCCAGTCCTAACGGAGTTTCCGTTCCCGGTCAGTGGGTCACAACCAGCAAC
>Ga0208387_1000102_pt1 | contig 29085 bp, 41 predicted proteins | sample CryBogCBH27Jul09_FD_184611 | JGI IMG/M metagenome (GOLD analysis project Ga0208387, IMG submission 184611) | Freshwater microbial communities from Crystal Bog, Wisconsin, USA - CBH27Jul09 (SPAdes) | ecosystem: Environmental > Aquatic > Freshwater > Lake | place: Crystal Bog, Wisconsin, USA...
CTACTCCAGGTACAATACGCAGGTCGCACACCCCTGATCTACGATAGGGTTCTGTTTGTACACGATCTGGATTGCCATCGTGTTCTGGATTTGAACTCCAGCCTGCCATAGCTTTGAATCGATCTAACAATGGATCGTCTTCGGCAATTACTGTAGTATGATCAAACATATAGTCTGCCCAGGCTTTGAATTCTTTAAGTCCGCCAAAGTCCATACCCCAGTTCTTTTCGTCTAGTGTATCGCATTCAAAGATTAGTTTGATACCAATCGAGTATCCGTGTAGTAACGAGCAGTGGCTATGTGTGGCACGCCATTGTCTAAAACAGCATGAAAGTCCGCGGTCGTTACCGTATGTTTTTGTTGAATAAAATTTTGCCATTGTCTTCTCCTAAAAGTAGCAATGACATGCAGAGTTTATATTGCGGGATGAATGCCTAAGTCCGCATAGTATAATTATACAGACTTATTTATAGAAGTCAACTTTACTGAGCGGCAATTTGTCCAAAGCCCGACCATTGTCCAGGTGTGCCTGTTGCTACACATACCCATCCGACATAGTCGTCGGCTTTTGGTTCAGCGTTCCAGCAGATGTCCCCAACTACGTAACTTCCGGTAGTAGGAGCGGCAATGTGTGTGGTAAAGCGTTTGCCACCAATACTAACATCTCCATTTACGCTAAAGTTCAAACTAGGATCTGGGTTGTTAATACCAACACTTAGTTTGCCAAATACTTTTACTGGCTTAGACTGTAGTGTATTATCTCCAATGCTGATTTGATTATGGTCACCGTAAATAACTTTTGCAGTAGCTTGTGTTAAAGATACAGTATTATTAAAATTCAATCCTGCATTTGTTATTTGTAAACTGTTAACACCATCGTTGAATACGATGTCTGTAGCTGTAACTAGACCATTTACTTGTAGTTTACCCAGTAAAGTAGTATCACCTGTAACTGATAAACTATGTAGTGCGCCCACACTGGTTAGACTAGATTGTACTACAGTTGGACCTAAAATAGATTCATTTAAAACAAACTGCCCATTGGCATAGTAGCCTTTGCCTAAACCAATGTCAAAACTTTCACTAGAGTACAAACGATCAGGACCGCTAGACATAACCAATTGACGTGTAGCACCTGTGCCAGTCCATTGTATACCCAATCCGTAGATACTTGTGTCAGCTGTTGCTGTAAATTGTAGCGGATGTGTACGGTCAATTCTATTGTCAGTTACAATATTAGTAGCAGTTAACGTACCATAGACGTTAAGAACACCGCCGCCTCTATACTGATCGCCAACATTAACTTCGCCGCTTTGTTTGATTGTAACACGTGATAAGCCATCTGTAATGATACTAAAATCGTGACTGCTATCAGTTCCAACGTAAGCACCTGTAATATTAGGACTGCCTAATACAATGCTTATATTGTTTTCTAAAATATTAACTGCGGCACTAGGCTCGTCTGTGCCAATGCCTAATCGATTAAATGTACTGCTAAAGAAAGCAAAATTACCTAGTCTAGTATCGCCGCTTACATTAAGATTAACCAGTGTACCCAATGCACGTAGTTTGCTGTTAACAATAGTGTCGCCCAAACCACTGCTAGTAATTACTGGAACATTGTCTATCTTGTAAGTTTGATCTGGGCCTGTATCAAAACCACTACTTGCCCATAAACGTCCGCCTGTTCTATACTGTAATTGTGTTGCACCATTAGGCCAACTCCAGCTAAAACCTTGTCCGTTTAATTCTTCTTCACTAGCGGCTTGCCAATTGTTTAGATTAGAACCGTTTTCTGTAAGTATATTTCTTACATTAATAGTATCGGCTGTAATTGAACCGTTAATAGTATAGTCGCCATTGTGCGTAAATGAGCCTGTAGTATTGGCTAATTCAGTATTAATTAACTGTACAATGCCGTCTTGAATTGATAGTTGGGTCATGGATAAACACTCTCTTTGGAGTATTTATCCACGATTTGCTCTACATTACTGCACTTTCAACAGTACTGTATCTTCGTTAATGCGTCCATTCATCTTAGTGTCTGTAGCATTAATGTCTTCCAAGAACTTGCGTAGTTGGACTTTGCCTGCTGACTTAAACTCTTTGAGCTTGTCTTCGGGCTTACGTACAGTCTTTTGAACGCTTTTGAATTCGTCAAATCCTGTAATTGTAGTTCCCTTAACACCCAAGTCGTTAAACTCTGCGGCAATGTATTTGCCCAATTTACGTGTCTTAGTGTTAAACACCCAAAGTTCCTTTGAACCAATAATGTCCGCAGGGTTAATGGACACTAACTTAAGAGGCTCGTTCGATTTCATGTACTTGAGCTTGGCAACCAATTTGTCTTTAGGTACAACTTTAGTTTTACGTGGCTTACGGTTAACTTTGGCTTCCTGTGCCAACATATCACACGCACTCATAATCTCTTGGTAAAACGCAATCAAATTACGAATTTGCTTCTTTGTACGGTGGCTATAGCCCTCTTTAAGCTGTTCATCTGCCTTGCCGCTAGCCAACTCTTCAAGTTCAGCTAAATCCCTGCTGTAGAGGGTTTTAATAAGTCTAGCATGTGCGGCTTTGACTTGTTTGCCCTTGAGCAAGTTAAGCACTTTGAACGCTTTTGGATCAAAGTTTTCTGGATCTGTTTGGAAGCCTTCAATAGCATCTTCCAATTCCTCAGTCATTTTGTAAGCAGATTCTTTAACACGCTCTTGAATTGTAGGCTGTACTACTAAGGGTTTAGTTTCCTTAGCTTCTGTTTCTTCAATATCGTTTTTACCTGCTTCAATAACTTCTACAATCTGCTCACGCAACCAAACAGTTGTATCACGACCTTGATTAAAGTCTGCTCGAACTGCGGGCATACCGCGAAGTAAACAACTTGCAATGGCGCCCATAGTAACATTGGTACGTCCATCTTTGGTACGCTTGTAAGCGGCGATATCTTCTTTAGTGCAACCAACAGTAGCCATCCATTTTAGAACTGCGGGCTTCAAATCCTTACCGCTAAATTCCAAACGGTAGTATTGCATGGCAGTATGCCAGTGTCGCAGAAATTGTTCAGCAGTCATAGACTCAGCATTGTCCCAAACTGGGCTGTGATCTTTTACTGCTCGTGTACGATGCGCAATTACCTGCTTTTTGGTAACGCGAGTTTTGGTAGCTGTTTTAGCCAATTTCAACTCCTGCTTTGTTTAACATGTATATATTATAGCGCCGTCTAGCTATTCTGTCAAGTTCTGAATACCCTTCAAATACTTGGCTTTTTCGGCATCTCTTTTGAGCATAGCTTCTAAAAGAACTTTTGGATCGTTTGGATCTTGTTGTTTTTCTGCAACAATAGGTATTATATTTTTTCTACGACGATTATGTACAGTTTCTCCAGTTTGGTTGTCTGGGCTAATCCAATCCGATATATTACCTGCCATGTTTATTGTTTCACTAAATGATTTATCATATTGCGAAGTTTCCCAAGCGTACACACTTGATTTAGTTTCATCCAATGCACGGTGGTGGTCAAACTTATGTATCAATTTCAAATCGTAAGATCCGTCAGATTTTATTGATATACTAAAATCGGCAGTGTAATCATTTGTTAACCAACTACCAAAAGTAGCAACATCTGAAGATGGATCAAATCTTACAAAAATATCCCCCGAACCAAAATACAAATATATTGCGTAAGCTAATGAGAGATATTCATTAGCAAGGCCAAGATTGTTTGTAAATTGTTTTAGATTTACAAAATTATCGTAAGTACAATATTCTTTACTTTGTCCTAGATTTGACACACTGTAAAAACTATTAATATTTGAATACTTTTGACTATTAACAATAGTTGACCCGGCATGCGTTTCTAAAATATCCAACCAAACATGCAATAATTTTATTCTTATAAATCGATGCAGAATAGTATTTTTAAATCCATCAGTCCACCAAGTACTTAAAAAAGTTTTATCACTTAATCTATCTTCACCGACCATCCCGTATACTTTCCAATCTGTATACATATGACTAGCAGTAGCAGGCCCTGCTCCAAAACCAGGACTAATAGCTCCTATATGAGTTCTAGCATTTGATATTAGTTGCAAACTGTGTAAAAAATCTATAGGTTCTTCTGTAGGAAACCCAACCATCCAGTTAACATGATTAAACAGTCCTACTTCTGCACCATCTCTTAGATTGTTTTCAATTTCCCATATTTCAATTTTTTTACGCATATCAAGTAAGACTTTTTGACTACCTGATTCTACACCGTAACTTAAACATGTACAACCACTATCTCTTATTTTTTCAATAAAAGCCTTATCCATGCGACCGTCACATCTTACATAACTGTTCCATCTAATATCAATTTCTTTTTCTAATACTAAATCGATCAATCTTCTAAAATTTTTAAGATTTCCGTTAGCTAAACTATCTACAAACCAAAAACGTTTAACTCCAAATTTTTTAATTTGATGTTCTATTTCTTCTATAACACGTTCAGGTGTATTACTTCTAAATTTCCAAAAATATGTTTCAGCACAAAAACTACATTCTGCTATGCATCCTCTAGATGTTTCTATACTAACACCATCTGGATGTTGATAGTTAGATAAATTATAATCTGAATAATCTGGGAAAGGCAATTCTTCTAATTTTAATCGACTGTCAGTTGTGCCTATTCGTTGTCTTAGCGGAAATGTTTCTGGTAAGTTATCTAGTAGATCTATCAGGGTACCTTCGGTTTCACCTACGAAGAAATAATTAAAAGGCAAATCAAATATAGTGGATCCAGTTAATGTTTCGGGCCCACCGGCTATGAAACATGTTTCAGGCAGTTTTTCTTTTAATTCATTAAACAAGTATTCTACAGCAAATAAATTAGTATTATAAACACTAAATCCAATTACTCGGGGGCTGTCTTCAACTAATTGATCAATAACTCGATCAAACAAGGGTTTTAAATGTGGCAATACTTTTTCAAAGAAATTTTGTCTATTAGTCCAGAGAAAATATTTTTCACCTCTCCAATAGTCTTCTCCTACTTCTTGTTTAATAACATGATACGATTCTATGTTTAAATCATATACTTTGGTACTGTAATTGTAATGCCTGATCAACCCCACAAGTTTTGCTAGATTATAGGGAGGAAATAATATACCCCAGGCTGGCGCCATAATCATTGCTACTCGGAATTTATCTGTTTCGTCCCAAGGTTTATCAAATATGTCAAACTTTGTATTTTTTGTTTCAAAATTTCCTAGATGACTATTAGCATGATTAATGTTATCTTTTTCTAGGATATGTTCGAGTATAACCTGATCTCTGTCTTTATTAAGATTAGTCATGGTACAAGAGCAGCCATATTACCTAATTTGACTTGCTCATTTTTAAAAATTGGATCTTTAAGAATTTCTATTAATTGAGATCTCTCAGGATGGTTGTCCTGCCAAATAGCCATAGTTTTAAATTGTTCATCGCCTATATGCCACCACTGTGCAATTAAGTTAGTCCAAATTACCGGTTTAGATTTAAAACCCATTTGCCATTCTACAAAGGGTTTAAGTTCCATATAGTTGTCTTTTTGAACTATTAGATTACTTTGCCAACCATTTATATTTGGAAAACATCCATCTATAATCATTTGATCTAACAGGTCTAAATTCTTTTGTAGACGTTTAAAGTTTCCGTTCTTACGAACAATTTTGTAAGTTTCTTCTGTTGCGGCATCTACGCTTATATTAACATAGGCAATATGCGGCCACAAAGGTTTTATAGCGTTCCAATTTTGCTCTGTCATCATAACTCCATTAGTTTGGAGATTAATGAATAAATTAGGAGGTACAGGCTTGCTGGCTAACTCTTCTAGGTAACTCCAGTACAAAGGACTAGCAAATGGGTCACCACTACCTGTAATACTCAGTACAACTTTTGGATACTGTGATATTAGCAGGTCGACAAGTTGTTTTACACGCTCATGTATACGTACGGCTTGTTGCGCTTTATAATCCGTAAGATCTGTAGGATCCCATACAATAAGGCCGTGCCTGCAACTTGGACATTGCAAATTACAACTAGGGTCATAACTAAAATATACATCTACCGATCTATGGGCTAGATAGTTATCTAAGTTTTCTATCGGAACAATATCCCAGTAGTATTCTCTTTTTTGATTATGTAATAAAGAATTTAGTTGCGGGCATTGATCGTTACATTCGGTAAATTTACCCTGACGCATATCGTCTTGTATACGGCGTCTGTCCATATTATTAAGGACTTCCTCCGCACTATCAGTGAGTAAATCTCCAACCCAAGTGGGTAACCAAGTTTGGCAACATGCACTAATCTTTCCGCTCATGTGTATTTCAATGTGCCTAAAAGGTGCGGCACACGCATGTCGGGATAATACTTCTTCAGGATTACCGTAAGCAGATTCAGGTTTAATAAGATATTTGGCCATTAACTTAGAATTTCCTTTAGTTCGGGAATAGTATTTAATGTATCTTCTCCACGCATTTTATCTACAGTAGCAGTAAAGTTTTTAAATTCTTCTAACCATTTTATATTTTGTGGTTTTTCCAAATGCCAGAATAAATGTAAAAACAAATGTCTGATATCCGTATTATATTTCATACGATAGTCAACAATATAATTTTCTAGTCGCTGTCTAATTTCTTTTCTATAACTATCTGGTAATATGCTTACGTGGAATCTAGGACTATACTCTACTACGTTAATTGAAAAATTAAGCATACGCTCGTAATCTTTTTTAATAACACCTATTTCAATTAGACGATCAAGTATTTCTGGAATTCTGAATACATTCATGGCACTGACAGTAATACTAGGACGTATGTGTATCTTAAGTTCATTTACTGCCCTTAAGTTAGCTTCTACATTAGCCCAATTAGTTCCGCTACGTATTAGTTCTGCTCGTTCATCAATTTCATCTATGCTGGGCCATAACCAGATTCGTTGCCCCCATTTGCGCCAATAATCTAATACATTTTTATCTTTATAAGTTAGTTTGCTTAAATTACTATTATAAGTTAAGATAACATTGTATCTCTGTGCTTGGTCTAGCATTTCTAAAATTTGCCAGTGTTCGTCCATAAGTAATGGCTCACCGCCTGCAAAGTAAATTTTTTCTACAGTATCGATGTATTTTTTAAGAAAGTCTACGTTAGTAGCCTCACCAACATTTTCAATTTCAATTACTTTTCTATCATTAGTAATCCAACCTAATCGTTCTGCATCTGGCAACCATGAACTACTAAACTCGGGACCACAAGTTCGACATTTGTAATTACAAAGATTACTAAATCTAAAATCCCAATATTTTAAATCTACTTGGTCAACATGGCCATCGGGTGCAGTAATAATAGGAATATCTGCTAATTTTTTATTAAAATATTTGTTATGATTTAATCGTGTACTGCCACCACCGCTACGTTCTGATTCAAAGCATTTAGAACAAATCTTAGGTTCAATACCATTAATCATGTCCTTGCGGAGATTTTTCATGTAATCTCCATTCCAAATTTCTTCGATAGTCTGTGTAGTTAAATCGCCTGCATATTCTTTATAATCACTAGTCATGCAACAGTGATATACTTTACCGCGAGGAATAATGTTTAGGTGTACCCAAGGAATAGCACATATAGTATTTGAAGTCATACTGTACTTATTAAGTCCAAAGACTCTGACGAATTTTTATTAGACGAATCATCATAGCTTCGTCTTCTGCTTCGTAAGCCTCTTCCATCTTGTGCATTTTGTCCATGGCAATCTTGCTCATTTCGGCAAGCTCAGGACTTTTGTCACCGCTGAAACTTAGTCGACCACCATTGGCCATTCGTGCGGCTTCACAGTAAGCAGTCCAGCCACTTGCTTCCATCGGCTCTGGACGATTTCGATAGACAGTAGTCCACCAAGTATAAAGCTCGATAATCTCACGAGCGGCTTTGGCTTGATGTGTCAGCTCTGGAGTTTCACCTTCTTCGAGAAACTCGCTGTTGTCCAAATCTTTAGCCCAATTCAAATAAGCCATACCAGCTTCTGGACAGCGCCATGTGCGCCAGCGCAACCAGCCACTACGCCACCAAGGAGTTTTGAACTTCTTACGTTCTTCGGCATTCCACATTACATAGTGCCATGCTTGTTCGATTTCCACGAAGTCCACAAGTTCGTTAAAAAGACAAGGGAGAAACCGATTACCAAGGTCACTCCAACGGCCAGGGCGGATATCACGAGGATGGGCAGTAAGGGCATGAGCCTTAGAAACCCAGCGGTTGTTAATGTAATACCTGACATCATTTAATCTCTCCGGAATATAAAGTAAGATGCCTTGGATGTTGTCTAACAATTCTTCGGCAATCCAATAACGCACAGGATTGTAACGCTCTGCTTCATTGCGCCACTGATCCCAATCTTCGCTGGTCTTTGCGCCACCCTTAGGGGTACCGCGAACCCAGTCTGCAAATTTTGTACAACTCCAATAATTTCTCATATTACTTCCTTGTGTAATGATGTATTACGCTCTTGCACATCATCATCTGTACAGCCGACAGGCTTACCATTGTCATCTAAATAGGTAGTACCCCAAGTGTGTCCATTGTGCTCAAACTCGACATATACTTGTCCATAGGCACAAAACCTATGAGTATGTATATCGTCATTGAATGAGTCCTGCAACGGCCATACAATTAGGACTACTAGGATAGCTAGTAGGAACCAAAATACTCGTTTGAATTTATCCCAGTTAAATTTTTTCACCAGCTTGGAATCCTCTAAATCCTTTGAATCGTGGAAAACGTAAACTATACGTTCCATCTTGATTTTGTGTAATAGCGTCAGCTCTTACCTCGACGATATTACCAAGTAGTTGATTACGTGAATCCCAAAAAGAATCACGATTGCTATCAGTAAAACCTGAACCCACATTAACTTTGATCGCTTTTCCATCATCAATTCCTTCACATACAAACGCACCAAGTCGACCTACATTCTTGCCTGTGCCTTCTTCAACAGCAACAACAGACAAGGATACTTCGATAAATGGCTTTAACTTGAGCCATGCTACACTACGCTTACATTCATAAGGAGCCTGTGGATCCTTGATCATAATGCCTTCGTAGCCGCCATCAATTGCTTTTTGGTTAATTTCTTTAAAACGCTTTTGTCCTTCAGGTGTATCCAAGTCAACAAGTTCATTAGCAACATAGGTAACACTAGGCAACAGGGCCTGATTAGTTTCTACCCAAAATTTAACCATACTGCTACGAGTAGCTTGATCTTTGTTGTAGATGCCTTTCTCAAAGTCTTCTAATGGCAGTACATCAAACAAGTTAAGAACAGCATCACCTGCTTCTACATTGTCCTTGCGGTGTACCTGCTTCATCAAGTCTTGGAAACTGCTAGACATAATCTCGCCGTCTAGGACAACATCCATGCTCTTGCTAGAACCTTTTTGTTTAATTACAGAACTGATCTGTTCTACAATATGTGGAAAATTGTTAAGCTCTTTGCCGTTACGACTAAACATATCAACACGGCCGTCGGCACGGACAACAGTAATAACTCGTACTCCGTCAAGTTTGACTTCGATAAGTTTCTTCCCAGATACCTTAGTCTCATGATTAGCGGAGTCATGAGCAAGCTGGCACCCAAAAATAGGAATAGCATATTTCGCATATTTCTTCTCCACTACTTTGTTAATTGTTTTTTCACTTACACCACAGCGCAAGTCTTTGATTAAAATTCTACGATACCATCCATTCCACTCTTTCTTAGTGGCACTCTTCATTAAGGATGCAATGACATCCCTGGCAGTATTTCCGGTGACATTACGAGTAACGAAGCCAGTAAGAGCGAGAGTAAAACTATCCCAAGGTAACCCAGCACCATCTTCATCTGTTTTCTCCGGTATTTGTTTAAGTCCAAAAGTAATCATTGGATCTAGTGCTAGGCGACACCCTTCAAAAAACTCATCATCGCCATCCTGGGCAATGACTTCAATTATGCCTTCTTTGTTCAAACGGCTTGCATGGGATTCTAATGCCCAAATATGGCTAGCGCAACGACTCATTTTAGCTCCAATAATTTACTGTACAATGTGTATTATACAGAGTAATTATCAATAAGTCAAGTAGTAGTTAGTTCTAAATGGTTTGCCTTCATAGGCATTTTCCAAATTACGCATGATTAGATTTCTCATTCTGCGTATGATTGGATGGTTATGGTTCCAGTTGAAAGTTTTCAAATAGTAGCACCATGTACTATTTTTATGTCTACGGCAATCAAATGAATCTAAATATTTGCCAATAGTGTTTGGATCATAGCCAAAACGGTCTAACAGTTCACAAGCGGCATTAAACGAATGTGCGCCCATTTCGTCTGTGTCACCATAATAGTTTTGTTGTTTGCGTTCTTTACTTAATTCTGCCGTGCTTTGATAGCCTGGTAGACTTTTAAAATTGCGGGCTCTGAATTGTCTCATATGTACTATTTCGTGCAGTACAACATCAGCAAATCTAGTGGCCATACGTTTGAAACGATAATCGGTTAATTTAAGTTTTGAATCCTTAGGATTATAGTTAAAATTAACTTCTATGCAGGGCTTACTTTGCTTGTCTAAATGACTGTAGTAACACCCGCCCATAAACACATAACCGGGGGTAGTAGGGCTGTACAAGCACTTTTTTAATTTAAGCGGCATATGAGCTTTAATATGCTTGTTGATGCGCTTTTGTATTTGTCCTGGAGATAAGTCTTTCCCTACGATTTCACCGTTAAGTGAATAGAACATAGAGTACAGGTTACTGCGGGTTAGTTCCGACCAATCGAATGGTAGTTGGGCCATAGCACACTCCTAGACATAGCTATTTATAGTGTACTACGGCTTACCATTATATACGCACTTTATGGCTATCTATACCAAAGTACTTTTGTTTGATCAGATACAACTGCTAGAATTGGTATTCCAAGAAAGCATAGCCAAAACATCAAAGGACCAAACATCCAAGAAGCAAGTAATCCTAGGAAAAAACCGCCTACAAGTCCTCCAAAAAAAGCACCAATTTTAGCACCTACACTATCGTCAATTTCTACACGCCTTTCAGCATGACAATTTCTACAGATACTAGCGCCTTCATATTGAGGTGTTGCACAAAATCCACACTTTTCTCCGGCTTCTGCTCCCATGTTAGTTCCTATCGTTTAGTTACAATCTCGTCGATCAATCCAAAATCAAGTGCTTCTTGGGCACTCATAAAGTTATCCCGTTCCATAGCATTGTAAAACTCTTCAAAAGTTTTACCCTTAGAATTATGGTTAACATAAATTTGAGTGAGATTTTGTTTCATCTTCAAAATCTCTTTTACTTGGATTTCCATATCTGTAGCCTGTCCGCCAGCACCACCCGATGGTTGGTGAATCATGTGTCTAGCGTTTGGTAGCATTTTACGCTTGCCAGGAGCACCAGCAGTAGCAAGCAAACTTCCCATACTACAGGCTTGGCCCATGACGATTGTGGATACATCAGGCTTAATGAATTGCATAGTATCGTAAATAGCCATGCCCGCTGTAACTACACCGCCCGGGCTATTGATAAAAAAGTTAATGTCTTCATTGCCCTGACTTTCTAAAAATAACAACTGTGCTACAATCAAACTAGCTGAATGTTCGTTTACATCTGTATCCAGCATAACAATACGGTCCTTTAACAAGCGACTGTAAATATCATAACTACGTTCTCCGCGAGCTTCTTGCTCGATTACCATCGGCACTAAATTAGGCATCTTATTCCTCTATTTTATCTAATGAATGAAAACTTTGAAAGGGCGCTTTATACACTGAGTAATTAATTGCTTCACTTAGTGTATTAAAAATCTTTGTTTGTAATGAGTTGAGTAACCAGTATTTTAATTTATACATTCTTTTTTACAAACGGTTCTAAATTTGGTGGAACCCAACCTACTGGCTTTAACACCTTGCCGTCCTCACGCTTACGCACGAGTCCAGTCTCTTTATCAATCTTAGCAAAGTTAGTTGACATAACTTCACGCCATGCACCTTCAGCATCAAACCCTGCACTATGGATAGCACCAATTGTAACAACTAGAATATCAACGAGTGCATCTAGTGTTTCAACTGTGTCATTATTATTGATAGCTTCTTTGAGTTCTTTAAACTCTTCTTCGATTAAATTGACATAAAGCGCAAACTGGTCTTTATTAAAAGTGTCAACTGTTTGGCCACAGGCCTTCATAAACTTTTCTTGATCTCTAAACGGATTCATTCTTCTTCCTCGATGCCTTCGTATTCGGCAAGTTGTTTTTGGAAAGTCTTTAACTGCTCAATCAAATTAGTAATGCCGCCATAGTTCATAGTGATAGCACTATAACCCATTTTGAACTCTAGCCTGTTGTCACTGTTCATTCCTAGCGTGTAATAAGTCACAGTAGGCTTCTTAGGTTCTGGAATATATCCACCGCCATCTCCACCACCATGTTCAGGCTCTTTAGGAAATGGAACTACGTTATTAGGTTTCTTAAAAAATAATTTATCAAACATATGATTCTCTCTCATATTAAGCCAGCGAGCTAGCGGATTACAAATTAACGGTAATGACATCAGAAATATCCATACCGTCTGTGTACACCAAGTATACTGTCTATAGGGACTGTTTACAACCAATACGACTGAACTAATATAAAATACACCGCACCAGAACAGCCAATGCCCTCCAGTGCGGTCAAACAATTTCATTTTACTTGCCTACGTTGATGAACGGTACAACACCTGACATAGTGCTAGGCAACTTGCCATCCCACTTTTCAATTGCCTGCAACTGAACATATTGTGCGCCACCATTTGACTGGATAGCCTGTGCTTGGATAGCAATAGCCTTAGCTTCACCATCTGCTTGTGCAATACGTTGTTCAGCTTCTACTTTGATACGAGCCAAGTCTTGTTCAGCCTTTTGCTTGTTCTGTGTAGCAATAACTTTCTGTTCAACAGCCGCTTGGTACTCTTGGCTGAATCCAAAGTTAACCAAACTGATTTCACTAATGTCCAAACCATACTTGCCTACTTTGTTTTGTAGTTCAGTATGGATAGCAGAGCTAACTTCATCACGCTTGGTTACCAATTCTTCACTATTATAGTGGGCAGTGGTAGCTTTGAATGATTCGTTAATAGCTGGCAACAGGATCTTGTTTTCCAAATCTAGTCCAAACTCCTTGTACATAGTAGCCGCTTTGGCACCATCAATGCGATAGTTAACCACAATGTCTGTATGTACAACCTGCAAGTCCTTAGTACCCGCTTGAGCACCTTTCAAGTCTGCTTTTACAACACGAACTTCAACTTCCTTGACCTGACTGATTGGGTTTACAAAATGCAAACCTTCACTCAGTGTTTCTGGATTAACAGTGCCTAGCGTAACCTGTACACCAATGTAACCTGCTGGTACGATTGTAAATGACTCAAATGCTGTAAACAAGATTACAGGCAACAAAGACAATACCCAAAGACGTTTGAGCATACTTGGATGTGCTTTGATGCTATCTGTATCTTCCTTGTAACGCTTGGCCGACTCAATAGCGTTTTCATAATTAGTTTTGTTGTTGTAATCAATCAAGGCAAGCCCTGCCAAGACTACAATACCGAGTAATACTCCGAGAACGATTGTGAACATATTTTTCCTTAATTAAGTTCTTTAAATGCTTGTTCTTGGCGACTAGCCGCAAACTCACGTTGTTTAGCTTCTTCTTTTGCACGGCGCAAAATGTTAGCGTCACCTGTAGGCAATGCTACCAAAACGTATACACGGAAACGAGTTCCTTCTGCTACACGCTTGATTTCTTTAACTTCAACGCCTGTAAGGTCTACAGTTGAGCAACTGGTACGCATAGCCATTTCTGACATTTCTGTACTTGCACGTTCGCTATCTGTACGATAGATCTTTGTACGTTGACTTACAGTACCGCCTGCCGCCATACAAATCTTGCCATAAGCATCTGCTTTGGCTTTGATATCAGCCATGCTAAAGTCTGAACTTACAGCACTACCGGCTTCGTAAACAGCACTATTACTCAGTGGAGGTTGTGACATCCACTTTGGTGCTTGATCAATTGCACGTTCGACATAACGTTCTTGACGTTCGCGTTCGTTATCAGCACGTTTTTGATACGGATCAGTTGTACCACAAGCCGCAAGAATTGCAACTACAGGAACTAGCAATAACATCTTTTTCATTTTGAACCACCCATCTTTTCTTTTGTCCACTCTGCTGTGGATTGAATATCCTTACCTACACCTGCTACTGTTGAGCAAGCGGCAAGGGCCGAAATCAAAATAAGAGCAACTACCATTCTCATTTTGCTAACTCCTGACTTTGTGTTTTAACTGTGTCTACACCTTTGTCTAACATACGAGCAATACCGCTGAACCCAACAGTAGCCAGTATCAATCCAAAGATAGTGCCTGCTATAAATGCCTTCATAAGTGCCTCTCTGTGTGTTTAAAATTTAATTGTACATGAAACCGTGCCAAACGTCAACCTTCAGATTTACCAATCGTGTCCTTGTATCTACATTCGATATTGGCATGACTATTAAACTTGCCGGGTAAATTCAAAAGAAGATTCTTACGTCCGTTTTCTCTAGCATAATAACAGATACTGTTCATCTGTTCAAGACCGGTTTCGGTTTGATCCACATGATGCATTTGTCCATCTACAGCAATATCATAATGCGCTGTACATTCATTGTTTAAGCCAAATTCAAAACGTTCTTCTTCTAGATTGGTAATCTGCCCAACATCGTGTTCGGCAACCAAATGACTATCTACATCAATATTGCACCCGTCTTTATCGTAGACTTTTGGTGCTTCAACCGAAGTAGTTTGGGGCAAAGCAGTAGGAGGATACGGAGCAAGATTGATATCAGAATGTCCAGTTATCCAAAGAAAAAAGATTAGTAGAACTGCGTACCACATAATTTAATACTTTCTATCAGTTACGATAAAAGTATTATAACTGAATTAGCGGTACTTGTCATCCAATTCGACGCTCGAAAGTCCAGCAATAGTTTGGAACTTTTCCCAAGCCTTTTTAGCGGCAGGATTTTTGGCTAGCTCACTATTTGGTAATACTGCTTCTAACCAAATTTCTGGACGGCGACTAGGGTGCGCACCAAACTTACGTGGCTGGTGTAGTTTACCAGTTTCCCAAAGTTCAATGCTTACACTACGAAAACGGTCTTCGTCTTCATCGGCATAGTTAGCCCACTCTGGATTACTCCACGGACTGTAGCCATGATATCCGGTCCAAATTCCTGCCCACTGTTCATCATCGTGCGGATCAAAATCTGTACGAGCAATAACAATGAGAACATCGTCGATATCTACCACGCCATCGACGATGTCTCGAACACAACGGCTATAACTAAGTCCGATTTTCATTTTGTTGAATCTTCAAGTTCTTTAATACGACCTTCAAGTTGCTTGACAGCACTTTCTAGTTTTTCAATATGATCAGCTACCTGCTTCATAAACTCGGCAGTATTTTCGCCTGTTACTCTTAGCATATCTGGTACACTAACTACTTGTTCGTTTGTCATTTAAATCTCCAATAAAATGTTAGGGTTCCAGCCAGTGTCCTCACTGTAACCATCGTTTTCGTAACCACGTGGGTTGCATACAACACGAGTCTCACCAATAGTATAATCAAACGGATGATGAGTATGCCCATGTGTCCACAAGACAATCTGTGGGTGATCCAAAATGAACTCACTCAAGTCACTGTGATATCCACCGTTCATCAATGTGTCGCTGCCATACATTGGGTGGCAACTTTGAAAACTAGGACTATGATGTCCAACTACAACACACTTCTTGTCCTTGTTCTCACTGAGTACATGACGGAAGTATTGCAGAGTCTTATCATGTCTATGAGCAACGTCTAACGCACTCATAGGAGCATAGCTTCTGTAATCATTACGAATGATACGGAAGTCGTTCATCATACTTTCAATGGCATGCATGGTCAATGGGTCACGTTTGTTCATGTTAGTCCAAAGTGTTCCGCCCATAAACACTACATCATCGATGACCTTAGTGTCTTGTTCCAGCATATACACGTTGGGAAACTTAGCGCATTCGTCACGCATATAATCAATGCCAGCATAAAACTTGCCATTGTAGAATTCATGATTGCCCATGATATAAACTACATGGGGAAACTGAAAACTGCAACGCTTCAAAAAGTCACGGAACCGCTGAGCACGTTCTTGCCTACGACCCAAACCAGTACCATTAGCAATAGCCCGTTGATCAGCTGTATTGCTAGGCTCAGGATGATCGTGGAGATCCTGGGCGATCATAATATCGCCACCAAGGATCAGTACATCATAGTTCTGATCATTTTGAATGTTGACGTCACTGAACTCTAAATGGAGATCACTGACCAGTTTGATTCTCATTTTCGTTTTCCATGTTCTCCAAAGACTGTTCCCACATTCTTTGGTCAAAAGATTTATCTACTGGGAATTTTGGTAACCCGTTTTGCTCTGCCCATTGTTTGGCATCTTCTTTATTATACTCGCCTTTTTCAACTTTGTCAATAAATGATTTGAGCATTTTATTCATCCAATCATTGAAAGTCATGTTTTCGGCATGAGCACATTTGAAAGCAAACATCAACAAGTCATCTGGCAAGTCCAAAGGAATGCTTATGTCTGTGGAATAGTCTTCACCTGCCTTAATAGCAAGACACTTAGAAATAAAGTCGTCGTCGACTTCTAAATCAACATACTCAACATCGTCCCATGCTTCGTTTAAGCTGATTCCACGAGCTTCAGCTTCTTTACGATGCTTGGCCTGCTTATTCTCAGCAATCATACGATAAGCACGTTTGTTGGTATAGTCACATACTTCTACTTCATATACCTTTTGTGTCTTAGTACTGAATACAATATTAAAACTCCAGCCGCCTTTATCGTGAAGACCATTCCAACTAGACAGTTGGTAGGCATTAGGTCCATAGCATGACCAGGTATAATCACCACCTTCGGTGATTCGATAGTCTACCAACTCCATCCATTCTTTCATTGTAATCATTGTTCGAATCCTTCCTTAAGAATTTTCTGTTCTTCCAATTCATCTTCAGGCGTATCAAAATCCTGACCGCCATGTTCTATGCATACAGTTTTAATCCATCCGCCGGGTGTTTGTGTTCCAGGCTTACCACATTCTTCACAAGTAACTCCTGACATAGACTCTGCCATGGACACTAGTCCTCGAATGTAGTCATCTCCGCCTTGGTAGTAAAAACGTAATGTACCAAACTTTTCCTTAACCTGATCTAAAGTTACCTGCGGAATAGGTTCGGGAATAGCTACAGGGTACTGATCAATAAGTTGTTGTCTACGCTTTTCTTTGTACTCTTGATTAATCATATCCTTGTACTCTTCATCAAACAATGTAGAGTCGCCGGCCTTGAGTTGTTCAGCTATTCGGTTAAATTTGATAGATACCTCTCGCTGACGTTCCTTCCAATCAAGGTGATGTTGGATATTACCCATAAGTTGATTAAGGATTTGAAACCAGCCATCGCCACATTCAAAACCCCAACACATACAAGTCTCTTGCATTGGCTTGTTGCGGTTAACCATCATCTTTGGGTATACCTTACATAAGTATTCGTCTAGTTCTTTTTTCATTTTATATCATCCGATGTTTCTGGAAAGTGACTAATAATCAAATCCAGTGCTTCAATAGTACGCATGTTAATTACTACATCCTCTGGGTGTAACCAATAGCCATCTGGGTTATTATCTGTCTTTGGATTCTTCTTCCAATTCTTTAATTCTTTTTTAAGATACGCACGATAGTCTTTCAAGTTAAGACTAGTAATGCGATCAGCAGTTTCACCATCAATCCATTGGTAAGGTTTGTGTTTTGCCTTGCTCATTAGTATACCTCTTTGGTTATAGTATATTCCTCTTTAGGCCATTTGGCCTTAAACTCATCTGTCTTTACATATTCATTGTATGCCTTGGCATCAAAGAATACTTTGGTAAATTCTGTTGCATAACTACCGCGCTTGGTAATTGTTAAGTAAACCGATTTAGCTGTACCTGCCATTACTGTGCCGCTTTCACAAAGTTAAGTCTAGTTTCATCATTTCCATGTTTCCAATGTTTACTATGATCCTTGACCTTAGCTTTAACAATGACACATGGACCGCGTTTTAATTCTGTTTGGCTCATCCAAGAAACCATTTTGTTGTTTATTATAGCACAAATATTCCAGCCTGTAAAGTTCTTAGACTTAATTACTTCTAATATTTCGCAATCTAAATCTGCCAAACGATCACCAACTGCCGCCAGCCAACCTGCTTCAACAGTTCGTGCGGCCTTCTTAACTTGGTTGTGTACAGCATCCTTGGCCTGCACACTGGGCAAACAGGCAATCCAACCAAATTCATTTTCTTTAACTGTGTCACTGCCTAGCAGGCTATTGACTTTGGTTAGGAATTCGTTTTCACCTTCGATAGCTATAAACACTAGACGCTTGTAATACTTGCGAATTTCTTCTGCACGAGCAACATCTTCGGGTTCAACTTTAAGTACCTTGGTGTCAGGTATGACCATTTTGTTATCTAATGTATAAAGCATTAGGGTTTTGTTGGCCTGTTTGGTATACATGTATACTCCATCGTCGGCATACACACCTTCGGGAACTTTAAGATATTCTCCGTTGATTCGCTGTGCCGCACAGGCTAGTTCTAATACCTGCTGTGTGGGAAACTCTTTTGGTTGCATATCGCTCTCTGTATGAGTTAATATACAAGTATTTTACATGAATATGAGTTCTTTGTCAAGTCGATCTAAATGCTGATAGACTTTTTTGGCAATGCGTTTGGTTATTTCGTTTAAGCCAAAATGCTGAATATATGCACGAAGCATTGGGCTAGATAAATTGGATCCTGTGCGCATCTTGCTCATTATGCTAATCCTGCTCAAATTTCTACGAGCACGGTCCTTATCCATAGTTCTTAATAGTTCGATAGCTATGCTTACACTATAAGCATCCATTTCATCATAACTGGCTAGGTATCCGTCATAAGGACTAAAACTGGCTGTATAGTAATCGATAAAACTTCTGCGACTGCTTTGATATTGATGACGGTATTCGTGTACAACTGCATCATATATTTCTATGAGAAAACTAGTTATTTGATGTTGCCCAAATTCTTCTGTGCCCGTCAAGTTGTGATGCACAACAATTTCTATAGGAGTTTCTCCATGCAAGTCGCTTTCGCTGTCATAGTAGGCCATAACATACCACTTGTCTGGATCCCAGTCTTTTTCACGTTTGGTTTTAATTACTAGATCAAAATCATTTTTTTTGAATGTGCGTCTAGTTAATGATATTAATTTTTTGAAGTTTGTTAGATCAGGACTCTTTTCTCGAACACTTTTACAAACTTGGTTTACGCGATCGAGAATGATGTTCATGTTATAACCTATATGTTATTCTGCCTTTGCTTAGATCATAGACGCTGACTTCTAGTTTAACGCTATCACCTAAGATGATCCTGATTTTGTTTTGCTTTAGTTTACCGCCCATATAGCAAAGCAAGGGCTTGTCCATATCTCCTACCTTGACTCTAAACATATTGCCAGGTAGCACTTCTTCAATTGTGCCTGTAAATTCTAATACGTCGTCTTTATTGCTCATCTTTTACTTTTGTTATGCTCCAAGAGCCATCTCCGTTATCTGTCCACTCAAGTGTGTCTCCTTCTTTCCAGCCTTGTAGGTCTAGCAATTCTTGTGGTAATGGCAGTACTACGTCTCCGCTACCGTCATCTGCTTCTTCAACTGTTATAGTCCAATGTGTCATAATAATATTTAACCTTACACTTTGTCATCGTCCCAAGGAACCGGAAACCATCCCAAACGGTTAAAGTCCTTTTCAACTTCTTCAGTGATAACACCTTCGGACACATACTTAGTACGTTCAAAATACTCGGCATCTTCTTTGCCGTCGATACTCAAACCGCCTCTAATACCGGAACAGTACCAGTCCATGTAGTCACCGCCCTTGCCTTGCCAATCGGCAACTTTGCCGCCGGCACTTCGCCAGCTACAATGCCACAAGTCTTTTTTGTCATCTTGTCTTAATGCTGGCACTAGTTCCCTAGGGCACCAACGCATATTACAAAATGCCGCATAGACATTTTGAGCATAGTCGTCACGAGTGCGGATCTTGTTTAGGATCTCATCATCGCGCCAAATTTCTTCTTCTAAATTTCTCAATGCCAAGATCCTTGAAAACAGTGACGAGTTTCATGTCCTAGTGTATGCATATTAGTAGCCTTGCCTGTAACTATAGTACAGACGTTTTCACCTTTATCATTCTTATCCCAAAAGCTACAGGCCTCAACAGCATATCCAAAACCACCAAACTTACGTTTACGGCTTTCACTTTCGCAACGAGCTTGTACATTATCTACACTGATCCAAGTAATAGTAGTTTGACTAACCTTGTTATCTGATGTAGGAAAATTATGTTCGGGATTTTCGTCATACGCAAATACGTTAGTACTTGCTAACATTACTGCTATTAAGATTGCCTTTTTCATACTAGCCTTTCTGGTTGCCTAAATTGGTGTGGACGGGAAGATTCGAACTTCCAAAGTCACTCAATGAGCTAGACCCGTTCCCTCCGTTCAGCTGGGGGACAGCTTACTAGGAGGAGGTTTACCAAGTTACACTCACGTCCACGTATGTATTATATATTAGATTTGGACGCAAGTCAACCTTATTTGGATTAAGGATATGTGGCTAATGTTTCGTATGTAACAGTTTCGGTAATTGTAAAACCGTTGTGATGTACTTTTCTATCTTTGGTAGTTGCTGTGATTCTAGCATCGGCTAGGAATTCATCTTTTGATGCTTCGTCTTTATAGATAATGATATTATGAACAGTGAGCGAACCAGTAGCATCTTCGGTTCTATGTATATCTAGTATTTTACCAGTAGAGATGTAATTTGTTTGTATATACTCTCTCACCGAAGCATCCGTTACAAAAAATGGATGTGAAAGATTTGATCTGGTCATTGTAATAGTTTGTTTAATTGGCATACGAATCTCCGATAGACAAATTATTTATCAAGAAAAATTACTCATAAATAATTTTATGGTACCTTATTTAATTAACAACCAACCCTATCTTAATTTAGAATCCGAGGTTGACTTAGCAGGATTAGAAGCTATAGAATTGGATATAGCACTAGGTTTGACTAAATCTAGACATCTTATAGTTGATACGGGTTCTAGCTATGAAGCTAGCTATAAAAATGAATGGCAAACTGGAAAGAAAAATCTAATGGATGCTACTTGGGAGGAAGTTTTAAAAGATCCTAATAATCCATTTTACAGCTACTATGAAAAATTAAATTTCAATTTATCTGATTGCAAATTTTTTACCAAATATGCAGGGGAATATCTACAGCTAGGGCAGATGCTGAACCTAAGATGGTGGACTACTCCTAAAGGTTTTAATCACAAAGGTAGGGCTAATATGTGCAAGGACACAGAAGCTTACCAATATTTTCCATCATTAAAGGAATGGATCAATAATCAAAAGATTTTTACGGAGATAGGCAGGGTAGTGTTTTTTCTAAACGGCCCAGGTGAAGAACCTATAATCCATTGGGATAGATATTTCGGTACTAGAGAACATTACATTTTAATTAACCTGCATCCTGGCACTAGAAAAAATACTTTTATTATAGATAATAATGGTAATAAACTTTTTGTAGAACCTAAAGTTTATTATTTTGATACAAGAAATTATCACGGCACAACCGGTTTAGGATTCCCATCTTGGACTTTAAGGATAGACGGACAATTTAATCCTGCGTGGGCTAGCAAAATGCAATTAAGTGATTAGAACATTGTCAAAAAGATGTATAGAATCTTTTTCAATTAATTCATTTAATTCTCGGGTAGGAATTCCAGTTATACGTATTTGGCGGCGTCTACTTGTGACCAATGGAACTCCGTGGAAAAAGTAATCATTAAACATGTAAACTTTATCGTTTACTTTATACGGAATACCTGTATCGGAGTCTAATGAATAAAAGATAGGCGAGCCGCCGTCGGTAAGATTTAAGGTAATACTTATAAAACCTGAATTCCATAATTTGTTAGAATTCAAACTACCACCCTTTTCTTTTAAAAAGTTTAGGTTATCTCTGTGTATACTTGCAAAAGTATTAGGTGCTAAACTAACACAACGTATTCCTATTAATTTAGAAAACGGCAATGATTTAATCCAATCGGTTATTTTTAAATTTTCATATTCGGGTTTAAAAAAATATTCTCCTGAATTTAATAATGTATTACGTAGTGCAACAGATCCTAATTTGCTTGCTTCTTTATAATTTGTGTTATCGGTTTGTAATTCTAACATACTAGTAGCCATCCACGAAGCTACTCCTCGTTCGATAATAGTAGAAGAATCGATAGCCTTTACATTGCATGTATCGTATACATCAGTTGGAACCATATTCCATTTTTCATTAATAGGTTTAGTAAGTTCCCAACTCCGAATGCCGTTGGCAATTGCACGACTTCTAGGCAAAATATATTCGTCATATTCTTTTACAAATAAATCTTGATCGAAATCTATGTTAAGTTTAGCATAGATAATATTTTCTAATTTCATAATGGACTTAAATTATTTATAGCCTGCTCATAAGTTATTTGCCATTCACCTATGAAGTATGGAAAAGTTGCCAGTATACGTTCACGCATTGGTATGTTAATTTTGGCAAGTTTTTCAAATCCTGTGTATTTGTCTCTTATTTCAAATTCAGGATAATGTTTTTTGTAAAATGAGTGTTTAAATTTATCGTTGCTCCAGTAGTCTGTTTTGTCATTGATCAAATCCAAAGTCATTTCATCTTTAAGACAACTTAATATTTGTTCAGGACTAAATTGATGAAAACCAGGAATGCCAGGTATTTGATTAAAAATCCAATATTTGTTCCAACTACAGATACGTTCTTTTTCTTGAAAGCACCATTTGCCTAAATATTTTACTACTACAGGTTCACCTTGACCTAGTATAGTAAAATTTGGTATTTGTTTTGCTAACCATAAACTTGTAGCACGTTCGCAGGTAGTTTGATAAGATTTTACAGTATTTTCAAACTCAGAAGATAATAAGTATTCTTCCACATCTAGATCATAAAAATCTATATCTATATTATGATACTGACAAAATTTTATAGCATAATCTATATCGTGTTTGTTCTTGCCGTCTTTAAAACGCATAACTGCGGCACGAAATGGAATACCGGCATCTAATAATGCCCATGCAGTTATTTCGCTATCTGCTCCTCCACTAAGCATTACACTAATATCATCAGTGGCAATATCTGCAATATACTTGGCGGCATATATATTTGCATCTCTAAAATCCATCACAGCATCAGCACGACCATAATCGCAAGTAAATGTCTCAGTAGGACTTGTTCGATTTTTAAACCAGCCAGATTCTTTATAGCCAAATTTAAAATGATTGTTTTTAGTAAATTCAAACATGATGCCTTTCTAGTGATAAGTACTAGGATATTTATAAGGTATTTGTTAGATGAAAAAATTCTATATAGCCGATGTGCCGCTATCTACTACTGTTACTAGTTGGTTGAAATCAAATACGGATTGGGTTGATCTAATGAAATCTGTAAAACCTAGACAGGATCTTCCTCCTGTTTTAGCTTTTAAGATAAACGATTTTGATCCTAACACTCTAGCTAATAGTATTTTGGATGCAACTAAGATATATGGTGACCACGGTTGGAAGTCTGCTGAAGGGGAAGCACCGGGCTATACAGGATTTAGTTTAGTTTATAACCCTAATCAACAAGATGGGTTAGACCCACATTCTAGCACGTTAGGTACTCCTAAAAATACTGTAGACGAATTCTTTTGGAATAAAACTGCCAATCACAAAATATTAAAAGACAGTTACTTTGATGGTTATGGATTTAATGTGCCAACTCCTGCAAGCGAGCATACAGACTTTGGAGTGTTTATGCAACGATGCAAACGCACCCGTGTACGTAGTAGGCTCAGTATACTTAACGGCGAGTACTTTTATGAGTCTCGCAAAGATAAACGTGGTTGGCATAAGGACGAACCTATCTTTGAAAATTTAAGAATTAATATTCCTATTACAACTAACGATCATTATAAATTTGAATTAGAAAATTATGAACCTGCACACTTAGATGTAGGGTGGGCCTACAGTTGGGATACATTTGTGCCGCATAGAGTCTTTAATGAAAAATCAGATCCAAGCCGTCGCATACATATTGTTTTAGGTTTTAGCCCTTGGTGGGACTATTTGCCAGAAGAACAAGCATGGGTACAGAATGAATTCTACGGAGTTAAACATCCATTTGATATGTTAATAGATGGAGATGTATTTGCAGGCATTAGTTTTGATCCTATTAAAAAGGTCTATTGATGTTATTCAAAGATTTTAAAAATTTCTATCAGCCTTATTTTTATGATCAAACATTAGATGTGATCCCAGTTACATCTGCAACTATGGAGCAAGCAAATAGTTGTGAGTTTATCTCAGAGTTTGATCATAGCCAAGTTTCAGATCTTCCACTTAAGGAACTAGTTGAAAAACATATTATTGAATTGCCTAAAGGATTTACATTTATTAGTGCAGGACATGATGCGGATCCAACAGACAAATATCTTCGCCCTATAATATCTAAATTACGACCAGATATAAAATACATTAAACCTGACAGAGAGATTGATTTGGATTTTGTTGAAAAATCTGCAAGTAAGTATTTTTCAAATCATCCTTTTTTAACTCACACATTGGCAACAGTAGAAAGATTGATAAAAGAAGATATACCTTGCGGACGATTTGGACCATTCATCAGGGGAAGTAAAATTTTAGATAAATGGCTTATTCAGGAAATATATGATACTATTCCTATGTATATGATTGGTAATCAATACGCAGATATGGTAGTGCCTAATTTTGTGTTACCGTTCTCAAGGGCATTTATTAAAAACATAAATTTACCAGAATGCAGATATAAAACTAATCAGATAGGCCCTGTAGTGCTTATGATGGCATTGCTAGATGATGTCAGCATCGCTACTCAGCCATTAACTGATGGAGACGATTGGAATTGGTATCCACAACTGGTTAATAGGAATTGGCAACGTCCAACATACTATCAACTAGAGGATTTTATATGTTAATGCGTAGAGCTACATTGCAAGAATGTTTGCCTTTAATTAAAACGGCATGGCCAGATTCTTATCACATTCTTCCAATTGATAATTCTTTTGGGCTAGTTAAGTGGAAAGCATCGGATCTGACAAATGCAGATCCTAAATTCTATGTTATAGAAATAGAACAAAAAATAGTAGCTTGCTTGCATGTATTTTATGCAAGTTCAGATGTGCTGTGTATTAGAACTATATCTGGCACAGCATCTTTAGAACAATGGCAAGCATTGTTTAACATTGCTCTAAGCAATAGTTTAAATGTAAAAAAAGTTTATATAGTATTTAAAGAGTCTATAAATACCCTTGTCAAAGACTTAGGGTTTAACGATATACAAGGTCCTTTTTGGACTTATGATTGGAAGGTATTCCTGGCATGGAAAACGGTTTAGTAGATATAAAGATACAAGACGATCAAGACGCATTAAAAAATCCAATAGAGATTTGGTACGGAGATCAATTGGGAGGATCTCGTGCGATGCCATTGTTCTTAAAAACCTATGCAGAAATTATGGAAAAAGGTTTTGCAGGCCCATATACCGCATGGGGAGAAAGCAATAAGTTTAATGTAGTTTATTGTACCGATTCTAATCAAAATATTTTAGGTGGGATAGCTTTTGAATATAGACCTTTACTCAAAGAAGGTTGGATTGTGTTAAGTTTTGTAGCGCCTGAACAACGAGGCAAACGAATCAATACACTGATGCTTAATTATTTTGAAAAGATGATAAAGGATCGCGGCGGCAATAAAATTTGCAGTCACATACATATTGACAATATATCGCGTTTGAAATCAGCAGAAAGGTCGGGAATGAAACCACAATACTACCGTATGCTCAAATGGATAGATTAATTATTGCCATTTTCTAGCATATATTGTATTAAACATAAATCTAGAATTAACTACTTGCACATCCCTAAATCCTATATCTGCTAATGTATCTAAATACCAATTTAACGGTTTAGTGACTAGAACTCCTACGATTGCTTGTTTTTTCTTAGCAATATCATCTTGCGATATACCGTTATTAAATTTAAATTTGTGATATAATTGTTCAGTTGTATCGTCGTGATTCATTTTGTCCGTTAAAATTAATATCCCCCCAGGAGCAAGATTATTGTAAATATTTTGTAGATAATCCTTGCGTTCATGTATAAAATGTAAAGTCCAATTGGCTAGTACTACATCCCATGTTTGTTTTGGAAATACATTACTTAAAATAATTTGATTTTTATTACTGCTTCTTTCATACATGTGCTGGCTATTTTCTACACCAAATATATTAGTGTAGCCTAACTTTAGAAATTTATCTACCGTGTATCCTAAAGCACTGCCTACATCTATCAATTTAATGGACTTGTCATTTTTATAAATTTCTGTAACATAGTCCACGCACAGATTTAATACTCTATGATAATCCGGAATATGAGTCTCGGCTTCTTTTTGAAATCTATTAGCCACTTGTTCGTCAAACACCCATGGAGTCGACTTGATATACGATTCGGGTTTTACTATCATAGGCATTAAAGATTCTTTATCTTGAGATAATACTGCATCAGTAATAGTTTTAATAGGACTGATTGCGTTTTTAAAAAACCTCATCATGTATCTTGAGGGAAGAATCACTTTAGATCCTGGACGTTTAATTGCAGTAATATACGTATCGTGAGTATTAGGATCTTCTAATGGCCTAGGATATAATAGTCCTTCAGTACATCCAAATCCAAAAACATTTAAAAATTTACTTATAGCCGCAGGACTAGCTCTAACACCAATACCGTTATATGCCAAATTTAATTCTGTAGAATTTATATGAACATTGTTTATAACATCTATTACAGGACTATCTTTGTGCAACATATGGTGAGGATAGCTACCATCTACCACAATAACATGATTGCAAATTCTCGACACGTTTTTAAGCAAACTATAGGTGTCCATAAAAGCATATATGACTCCTAACAAGATTACAACATCGTATGTTTTATTCTGTGTATCTAAGAAAGTTTCTATATTGCTATTAACTATATCAAAATTTGTCCAATAATTTCCTAATAGTCTCTGACTAATGTCACACATTTCTTTTTGTATTTCCACTCCGGTATAATGTTTAGCACCAAAAGACAAACACCAGTGTCCGGTCGCTCCTATACAACTACCGAGATCTAAAACTGTAGCATCTTTTAAAAGATTAGAAGGTAATAGTACTTCATGTCTTCTATCTAGAGTTTCGGCTGTAATAGGTACATGTTCTCTGTGTCTTCGAGAATCTTCGTTTATAAATTCTGGATAATTGATAAAAAAATTGCTCATGAAATACTTATATAAATACTTCCTCTATGATAAATTTTACACATAAAAATCATTTAAGATATGCTATCGATAATCGACCATTTGGTTATAGAGAAAATTCTTTAGAAAAATATACGGTTAGTCTTGGAACAATTGATCCAGAACGTTATTCTAAAAGCAATTATATAGACGAACTACACAGAACAGCCAATCTTGTTAGACAAGATTTAGGCAATGATTTGGTAGTGTTTCTATCCGGCGGAACTGATAGTGAAATTGTAGTTAGGAATTTTATAGCCACAGGGTTTAAACCTCGCTGTGTTACTATTAGATTTAAAAATGATTATAATGCGTCTGATGTAGCAGAAGCACAAACACTTGCCGATGAGCTAGGAGTTGAACTAGACTTTATAGACTTTGATGTTACTGATTTTTATTACTCGGGAGAAGCAACTGAGTTTGGCAAATCTATACAATGCACACAAGTAACTTACTTGATGGTTTATAAAAGCATATTGGACCTAGGCTTGCCCGCAGTAATGGGCGGTGAAGTATTGCTTACTAGAAAAGTTGAGCTTGATAAGTTCTATTGGTATTATACATTTCGCGAAAACGAAGATGCCAGTGCTATGCGTTTTACCACCAAATACAATATACCCTTAGTCAATGAATGGTTCAGTTATACACCCGAGTTGTTGTTGCATTATTTAGAAGATAGTGATATACAAAAATTGGTAACAACTAGACACAACTATAAGTTAACCAGCGTAAGCAGTAAGAACGCAATACTTGGAAGATTGTATCCGGGGATTAGACAAAGAAAAAAGACACACGGTTTTGAAAACCTGTTGGCATTTAATTACGAAGCTTACAATGCCATCGGTGCAGAACAGATCAAGCGTTTAGAATCAAGCCTAGATGGTGTAGATATTTCTACAGCTATTCAACAGTTAAAGGGTCTGCAATGAAACTTGTAGTAGGAGATCCTCCTAGACCTATAGAGATATTTTTACCTCCCCATAAAACAAAACTTGGAGTGTTTGTAAGTGGAGGTATGGACAGCGCAATATTATATTATTTGTTATTGAAAAAAAAGTTTGATACAAATTCTAATCACGAAATAACTCCTTTGTCCATGCACAGAAAAGAAGGATCTAGATATTTTGCAAATCTAGTAACAGCTTATGTACAACAACAGTTTGGTTTACCTGTTACTAGTCCTGTAATTGTTGGAGATAATACACTACCAGAAGAACAACAAGTTAAGTCTGGTGTAGATGAAGCATACCAGTTAGGCTATGAAAGAGTTTATGTGGGGTTAATTGAACAGTTGCCACAACATATGATCAATTGGCAACCTATACCCTATCAAGAAGGACAGCGATTCAGAACTCCATTAAAAACTCTAGACAAGAGTTATATAGTTGAACTAATAAAACAATTTAATCAGGAAGCCTTATTT
>Ga0208387_1000125_pt1 | contig 26101 bp, 27 predicted proteins | sample CryBogCBH27Jul09_FD_184611 | JGI IMG/M metagenome (GOLD analysis project Ga0208387, IMG submission 184611) | Freshwater microbial communities from Crystal Bog, Wisconsin, USA - CBH27Jul09 (SPAdes) | ecosystem: Environmental > Aquatic > Freshwater > Lake | place: Crystal Bog, Wisconsin, USA...
GAAGAAGAGGCCGGAGAGAAAGAAGGCCGGCTCCATCCCCCACGCCATCCAGCCGTTGTGGAGCATGACGGCATCAAAGACCCTAGGCAGGTGGGCCGCCACCATCACCACATTCATCACGATGGCCGCCACGATGGCATTAGCCACAACACGTGGTACTCGGAGTCGGCGCCGCACGTGCCACCAGCGCAAGAGTCGACGGCGGGGACCAATCGGCACCAGCCACGCCCACTCACGCAGGGTCGCCCCCGCGATGAGGCCCATGGGCACGGCAAACATGACGATCACGTGGGAAATCATGTGATCGGGCAGATTCATCATGCCGCGTTGCGCAAACGAGGAGCCCGTCGCCCACCACAGCGCCACCCAGCTGGCCATCGTGACGCTAAACCGAAGCACGGTGCCGCGGCGGCGATGAGGTCGTCGTGCGAAAGCACCAATCGTGAGTGCCGCTCCGCAAATCGCAACGACGCTCACGGGATTCATTACGACAGACCGATCTGGTGGAGCAACGCAACGGTCTCAGCGACGTCAGAATCCTGCGTCGCCGTTGCACCGCTGCCCGGGTCATCGGGAATGATCCAGCGAAGGTGCCCACGGGGGTCAATCACGAAGAGAAAGTCAGAGTGAACACTCATCTTGCTCGTGGGAACGTTTTCCACCGAGATGCCCCAGCTGCGCCAGACGCTGCGGAGTGTGGCAAGGGGGCCATCGACAAAGTGGAAGCCCGGCACCGAATTCAGCTGGTGCTGCGCCACAAACGACTGAACGTTCTGTTCGGTTTCGTGAAGTGGATTCGCGGCCACGCCAACGGTGTCAAGTTTGACGTTGGGTCCAAACGCTGCCCGAACTGCCTTGAGCTGCGCGGCCAGCAACGGGCAGTCGGTCCAGCACACGGGGTCCAGGAAGGTCAACACGGTGTAGTGATCCGACACGCCCCCGAGGTGGTACGACACACCGTGCTGATCGCGCAAGGTGAAGCTCGGGGCGGCACTATTGACGCCCGACGCGTAGACGTTCGTCGCCACGAAGAACGTATTCTCGGTTGGCTGGGTAACCGACCATCCCATGAGGCCCACGCTGTAGACAATCATGGCGAACGCGATGCTCACTAAGACGCCACCGCTCAGCGAACGGAGCTCCTGTGGCGCACGGCGCTCAATTGGTGCCTGTGCGGCAAACCGCGGTGCGGCAGCCAGTGTCAACGCAGCCAGCGGCACCAGCGAGTTGAAGTCCGTCGCGACACCGCCCCAGAATGCTGCGTCCTGGGCCACAAACCAGAAGAACAGCGCACCCGCAACCGTCGTCCACACGGGCCAGTTCCAACGGCGCGTCGGGGCCATCCACAGCCCCACAGCGCTCACCAGGAGCCACAAAATGATGGCAATATTCGCACCGCCACCCAACTGCCCCGCCACCTTGCCGCCGTGGAGCGCGATCCATGACACCCAGTGCGGCTGGGCCGACTGCGTCATGGTCTGTGACATCGTCGTGAGGGCGTTGGCATTGCCGCCCTGCCAGAAACCCGTTGAGGGGAGGCACTGGCGAAGCGCACCCAGGGCTAAGACCACACTCACGAAGCGAAGGGTGATCGCCGTGAAGTACTTCGAGAACCGTTCGTTCGTGAATGCGAGAAACACGCCAGCGACCACGTAGAACAAGGTTGCGCCGGGCCAGCCGAAGAGCACGGAGTTTCCGGGGGTGAAAATGCCTCCGGCGCCGTTACCGACAAACCAAATCATTGCGGCCCAGCCCACTGAAACAAGGGCAGCGGCACGACTGACCAGGCCGTTGGACAAAAGAAACACCAGTCCGATACCGACTTGAATCCACGCCGTGCCCACCGCGAGGTGGAGCGGGTGCTGGTTCCACACGTTGATGGCGTGCTGCATCAACGAGTGCAACCACCCCGGCGTGCCCGCCATAGCGGGGGCGACAACATTGTTGGCGAGCCCCAATGGCATACCGGGTTGGAACTGCAAAATCCCGTCAACCAGCCAGATGAGCCCGAACAGCCAACGGAGGTAGGTGCGGCTGCGAGGCTCGCTCAACCCCGCGGCCGACAGGTTGAACTGTCGCAGGCGGCCCGATACCAACGCGCCAAGCAGGACGAGTAAACCAAGGGCAACAAACAACTCAACCGCCACCACGTACAACTGGTGACGGAACAGTTGAACAACGAGAAAGTTCGTCAGATTGATCTGACCGTTGTTCATGACCATGGGGGTCTCCTAAAGGTTCAAATCGCGCACAACGCCCGACAACACACCATTGACAAAATACGGCGCGTCGTCCCCAGAATAGGTGCGAGCAATCTCGACCGCTTCGTCCATCACGACGGCCTTCGGCGGGGCGTCCTCGCTGAGAAGTTCGCCAATGGCGATCTCCATAACGAGTCGGTCAACCAGCGAAATGCGCTCCAGCGGCCAGTCAATCGAATTCGCGCTGATTAGCTCATGCGCCCGTGCCCGATGGAGTTCGGCGGCGTGAAGCAGCACGATGGTGTATGGGTCGGGCGTGACCGCCAGTTCATCAAGAATTGCCGCGACGTCGCGTTCTTTGATTGATGATTCGTACAGAAGCTCCAGCGCTCGCTCCCGAGCCAGGTGGCGCTGATCGCCGAGGGACGTCACTAGGCGCGCGTCATGTACTCGCCGGTGCGAGTATCAACCTTGATGACCTCGTCGGGGCCGACGAACAGCGGAACCTGCACCACAAAGCCGGTTTCCAGCGTGGCGGGCTTGCGAGCACCGGACACGCGGTCGCCCTGAATGCCGGGCTCGGTTTCGGTGATGCGAAGCTCGACGGAGGCGGGCAGTTCCACGCCAATGACTTCGCCTTCGTAGGAGACGATCATGGCCTTGCCCGTCTCCTTGAGGAAGTTCGCGGCGTCGCCAAGGCTCTTGGAAGCAACGGCGATCTGGTCGAAGGTGTCCTGGTCCATGAAGATGTAGTCGTCACCATCGCGGTAGAGGTACTGGGTGTCGGCCTTGTCGATGATGGCCTGCTCCAGGCGCTCGCCCGAGTTGTAGGTGCGCTCAATGACGGCACCGGTGCGGGCGTTGCGCAGCTTGGTGCGAACAAACGCGCCACCCTTGCCGGGCTTGACGTGCTGGAATTCGATGACCGTGAACAGGCCTTCGGCGATGTTCAGGGTAATGCCGTTTTTGATGTCAGAAGTGTTGATTGCAGCCATGAGGCTCTTTCCCTTTCGGTAACGTGCCGTCCCATCTTAGGGAACGAACCGCCCCGAGCGGTGTCTTAGGCCAGGAGAGACAGTGCGGCGTCCACGGCCAGGTCATAACTCAAGGCGCCAAAGCCCGCAATGGAGCCGTTGACGACGCCGGCCAACGTGCTGACGTGGCGAAACGGCTCCCGTGCCGCAGGATTCGACAGGTGGACCTCAATCTTGGGCCCTGGGAATATGGCCAGGGCATCGGCCAGGGCCCACGAGGTGTGGGTGAGTGCCCCAGCATTGAACACAATCGCCGCGGCCGTCGTCCGAGCGTCGTGAATTGCCTCAATGAGGACGCCTTCGTAGTTCGACTGCACGTGCCGCACGGTAAAGCCGGCCGCTTCGGCGCGAGCCCGTACCCGCGAGACGTGGTCGTCGAGCGTCTGCGAGCCGTAGATCTCGGGACTGCGAGTCCCGAGGAGGTCCAAGTTGGGGCCGGACAAGACGAGTAGTTCGTTGCTCACTGGGTTCCTCCTAAAAAGGCATCGTAGGTGGTGCGAATATCGTCCGCGGTGATGTCGGAAATAAGTCGGAAGCCCGTTGGCGTCGGCAAGACAAACGTCAACCCGTGGTGCGCCTTCTTGTCTCGACCCATGAGTACCAACAGTTCATCGATGTCCATCGGAAATGGCAGCGTCGAGGGCAACCCGAAGTAGTCCACGACGGCGTCAGTAACTTCCACCTGGTCACTATCAACGAGACCGCACTGCGCCGCCAACCGGACCGCGAAACGCAATCCAATGGCCACGGCCTCACCGTGACGCAGGGCGTCGAGGTCGCGCGCCAACGCCAAGCGTTCAATCGCGTGGCCGAACGTGTGGCCGTAATTGAGGAGCGCTCGCTCCCCCGTCTCTTCGAATTCGTCGGCGGCCACGATCCGAGCTTTCAGACCCACGGCAAAGGCGATCAGGTCCTCGAGCGACTGCGTCGCGAGGTCCTCGAGTGGTCGTCCTTCAAGCAGCCAGCACTTCGCTACCTCGCCCATACCACCGCGGTGTTCACGGGCGGGCAGCGTGGCGAGCGCGTCGAGGTCGCAGAAGACGGCGCGCGGTTGATGAAACGAGCCCACCAAATTTTTCCCAGCGGCGATATTGATTCCCGTTTTGCCACCAATGGCGGCATCCACCTGACCCGCTATCGATGTCGAGACGTGAATGACCGCAATGCCGCGGAGGTACACCGCGGCGGCGAAGCCCACCACGTCGGTTGTCGCCCCACCACCAACGGCCACCACCACGTCATGACGCGACAGCCCCAATGCTGCGAACCGGTCGCACAGCACCGCCACGGTCTCAATTGATTTCGCCGCTTCGCCGTCGGGGATGGTGATGACGTCGGTGGGCAGACCCGTCGTGACTGCGGCCCACTCCTGATTCGCCAGCGATGTTGTTGTCACCACCGCTGCCACACGTGCACGCGGTGCAACGCGGCTGATTTCGTTCGCGAGCAGGTTTCGAACTCCAGCACCGATATGAACGTCGTAGGGGTGATCGCGCAATGGCACTCGGATGATCACGACACACGCTCCATCTGACCCAATATTTCTTTTGTCACGTCGACAACGTCACCCGAGGCGTCGACACGAATGGAGGCCACTGCCTCGTAAAGGGGGGCGCGCCGTTCGCGCAGCAGACGCAGCGCAGCCGCGCGGTCGTCGCCCAGGAGAGGTCGGTCACCACCTTCGGTGCGAGCCAACAAGATGTCGTCGGGGGCGTCGAGCCACACCGTGAAAGCGCGCTCCAACAACAATCGAGAATCTTCGGTCGTGACCACGCCACCGCCAGTGGCGATCACGACATCGAGGGCAAGAAGCTCGGCCAAGAGCTCCGTTTCGGCGGTCCGAAAGGCCGCTTCACCTTCGGCGCGAAGAAAGTCCGGCACGGAGATGCCGCGGACGTGCGCAAAGTACTCATCGGCGTCAATTGCTTCAACAGCCAGTGCTGCAGCCAATGCTGTCGCCACCGTCGACTTACCCACACCGGGGAGTCCGACGAGAACGACGCGTGCCACGACTAGGCCGGCCGTGCCGACGATGAGGTGGAGCCGAGGTTGGCCAGGTAGGTGTCGTGATTGCGCACGAACTCTTCGAGAGAGTCGCCGCCGAACTTCCGCACCGCTTCATTGGCCAGGACCAGAGCCAGCATGGCTTCAGTCACGACACCCAGCGCCGGCACCGCCGTCACGTCGGTGCGTTCCTTGAACGACACCGTGGCGTCGCCCGTTGAGACGTCCACGGTTTCGAGGACTGGTCGATTCAGCGTGGCGAGTGGCTTCATGGCGACCCGCGCGATGACGGGCGCACCCGACGTCATGCCACCCTCGAGACCGCCGGCGTGGTCACTGCGACGGGCGTAGCCACCGGCGTTTGAGGCATCAGCGAAAATGGCGTCGTGTGCCACCGATCCACGCTGCGCGGCCTGCGCCATGCCGTCACCAATTTCCACGGCCTTCACGGCCTGGATGCTCATCAAGGCGGCGGCAATTAAGCCGTCAAGCTTACGGTCCCAGTGCACGTGACTGCCGAGTCCCACGGGCACGCCGTAGGCGATGACTTCGACAATGCCACCGAGCGAGTCGCCGTCTTTGGCGGCGGCTTTGATCTCCTCGATCATGGCCTCAGTAGCGGCCTCGTCAAAGCACCGCACTTCGTTTTCGTCAACGAGCCCAAGTTCGTCGGGTCCGGGACGACGGTCGGCCGGCGATGCCGCCGCACCAACACGCACCACGTGCGACACGATTGAGACGCCGATTTCGGCGAGCAGGGCCTTCGCGAGCGCACCGGCCACGACACGGGCGGCCGTTTCGCGAGCACTCGCCCGCTCCAGCACGTCTCGAGCGTCGTCGAACGCGTACTTCTGCATGCCGACGAGGTCAGCGTGTCCCGGGCGAGGGGTCGTCAACTTGTCGCTCGGCGTGCCGGGCGCCGCGGACATCTCCTGCTCCCACTTGGGCCATTCCGAGTTGAGGATTTCTATCGCTACCGGTGAGCCAAGGGTCCGACCGTGACGAATACCGCCGGTCAGACGCAAGACGTCGCGTTCAAAGCGCATACGGGGTCCGCGTCCGTACCCCAGGCGACGACGAGCCAGCTGGTCGGCAATGGCTTCCTCAGTGATGGGCAGACCCGCGGGCAACCCTTCAACGATGACGGTCAGGGATGGCCCGTGGCTCTCGCCGGCAGTGAGGAATCGCAACATAGACTAATTCTAGGTCTTTGGCGAATCAGCCTCTAGTGCGCGTCAGCGTAGAAGGGGTTGACACCCGACGCGTGGTCGGTGACATCGCGTACGTCGGTCAGTTCGGGAATCGCGTCACGAAGCGCGGTTTCGATACCCTGCGTCAAGGTCAGACGGCTCATCGAGCAGCCCTGGCAGCCGCCGGACATCTTGATGTAGGCCACGTTGCTTTCGGTGTCGAGGGCCACGAGGTCGGCGCGGCCACCGTGTGAGGCGATCGACGGATTGACCTGCTCGTCGAGGACTGCCACGGCCCGTCGGGCCAGTTCACTCTCGATACCGAGCGCGAGAATCTCTGCGGGCACGCCGGGGTTCATCTCCTGCGGCGTCGGGTGGTTGGGGTTCACGAGGACCAGGCCACCACCGCCGGCACTGGCGAATTCGAGGCGACTGCCCTTGAGGCGGTCAATGCTGGCGGCCGGAATGACGATGGTCACGTCGCCGTCACGGCCAATCACGGCACCTTCGGGAGCGTCAGCAACATCGGAGAAGTACAGGTCGTAGGCGTAGCCGTTGCCCTGGGTGCCGGTGACTTCAATAAAGAGACCGAGTCCCTCGTTCGGCTGCTCGCCGGCCATGGCGTCGAGGACGATGTTGCGGGCTTCGTCAGTGAGCGAAAGGACGTCAAATGTGGAGTCGGTCATGGCTTCAGTTTAGGGGCGCACGCCACTGAGCCAACCAACTAAGTTCGTGCCGTGACAAATCCCTCCCTCGACACGCACGAATGGATGAGCTTCGTTGACGACGATGGCGCCTCGTGGTTGGTCGACATCACCTTCCTGCTCAGCAACTGGAACTGCATCTTCGGCAATGGGTGCCAGGGTGTCCTGACCGGTCCCGCACCCGAACTGGTGCAGGGGTGCTGCAGCTACGGCGCTCACTTCACGGGAGAAGAGGATCGCCAGCGCGTTGAACTCGCCGCCACACGACTCACCAAGGATCAGTGGCAGTTCCGCGACAAGGGCAAGAAGGGCACCACCAAGGTGAACAAGGAGGGTGACATCGTCACCAAGATGGTCGACGACGCCTGCATCTTCCTCAACCGCCCCGACTTTGCCCGCGGTGCCGGATGCGCGCTGCACGTTCTCTCGCTCGACACGGGCGAGAGCTTCATCCCGCTCAAGCCCGAAGTGTGCTGGCAGGTCCCCTTGCGCAAGGAAGAAATCGAACTGGCTAATGGCGACATCGTGACGCGCATTGCTCAGTGGGACCGCAATGACTGGGGCGAAGGTGGCTCAGAGTTCCACTGGTGGTGCACCCAGGACGACGGGGCCTTTACCGGGGCAACGCGCGTCGTTGATTCCATGCGCGAAGAGTTGATTGCCATGACCAACGAGTCGGCATACCAGCAGATTTTGGCCTACTGCGACAGCAAGACGCGCCAGGGTACGGCGCTCCCGCACCCCGTTCTGCGCCGCCGCTAACTACTCTGCCGCGAGCGGGTCTTCCTCGGAGAAGACAGTGCGAGGCAGCGAACCCAGAATTTCGTCGTACCGGTCTTCTTCCACCAGACACCACTCAGAGTGGACGTCTTCGGGGGCGGCGCCACACTCCACGCAGGTGGTCGCGCGGGGACCGGTGGTGCGCTTCAATTCACGAGCTTCGACAAAACGACGGTGGCGACCCTTTTTCACGGCAACTCCTCACTGACCGCAGGCCATTACTGGCGGCGGTCCAGGCTCAGTTCGCCTGAGCCGGACTTCCATACTACCCACTCCCCGCCCTATCAGGACGTACGCTGGGAGGCATGAGCGCCGCCTTTGACCCCCAGGACATGATTCAGCGATTTCAGGAACGAGCCGACGCGGTACGCCGACGCGGTGTCCCACCCGTTGAAGGACCAGAGCGGCAGCGCTTTATGGAGGCGGCCCGACTGGACTTCCAGGACTACGCCATGATCGGTGACGCGGTCGCAACGCTCGAGGACGGTATTTTGCGGCTCGAAATCGACCTTCGCCCACCGGCGCACGACTAGTTGCCAGCAACGGCACTGAGCCGAGCGGCCGCTTCGTAAAGCGAGGCGGTGCCCATCTCAAGGTAGCCAATGGCTCGCGCGCGGGCCGGCAACGATGATCCGGCGGTGTAGCAGGCGTTGGCGCCCTCCCCGAGCTCGTTGTAGGCCGTCGCGAGCAAGTGATTCAACTGCGCGTCGGGTGTCGGCAGCGACGAGTTGGCCGCCTCGGTTTCGACGAGGAGGACCCCACACACCGTGTGGAGGTTGGCCACCGATTCGCCGACCGTGCGCAGGGCCTTGGTGGACGAGGTGACGTCGCCAACCAGACTCTTTGCTGAACTGAGGAAGCCACTCTGCGAGCGCCACTGTCGCGTCGCCGCCGTCGGCGATTGTGTGCCACACGACGCGAGCAGCACACCGGCCACCAGCACGAGGGCAACGCGGCGGATCACGCGGCGACGATGAGGTGCAGTTCGCGACGTCCGCGGCGCAGCACCAGGTACTTGCCGTGGAGGGCATGGTCGAGGGTGATCGCGGCGTCGGCTTCGACGCGACGATTGTTGAGGTAGACGCCGCCCTGTTCCAGGAACCGACGGGCCTCCCCCTTCGACTTCGCCAGACCGCAGGTCACGAGCACCGTTGCGGCGTCGGCCCCGTCGAGGAGTTCCTGGCGCGACCACGTCGACGAAGGGGCGTCGGCCATGACCGTGAGGAGCATCGCTTCGTCGAGTTCGGCAATGGATTCGCTAAACAACGCTTCGCCGGCGCGCTCGGCGGCCACCTGCGCGTCACGCCCGTGCACCAGGGCCACCACTTCATTGGCCAGAGCGCGCTGGGCCCGACGTTCCTGTGGCGCCTCCTGCGTGGCGATGTCGAGTTCACGAATCGTGTCGTGGTCAAGGAAGGTGAAGAAGCGCAACAATGTGGGCACTGTCTGGTCGTCGGCGTTCAACAGGAACTGGTGCAGCGCGAAGGGCGGCGTCAGGTTGGCATCCAGCCACACCTTCTGATTGCCCCCTTCGGACTTCCCGAACTTCTGTCCGTCGGCGCGCAGCAGCAGCGGTGAGGTCAGACCAGCGCCCGATCCGCCGGTCACCTTGCGAATGAGTTCGGTGCCCATGGTGATGTTGCCCCACTGGTCCGAACCACCAAGCTGCAGGGTGCAGCCGTGGTCGATATTGAGACGAAGGAAGTCGTAGGCCTGCAGCAGCATGTAGGTGAACTCAGTAAACGAGAGGCCCACGTCGTCACGATCGAGGCGACTCTTCACCGAGTCCTTGGCCACCATCTGGTTCACGGTGAAGTACTTGCCGACGTCGCGGAGGAAGTCGGTCATCGAAATTGTGGTGAGCCAATCGGCGTTATTGAGCAGCAGGGCCTGCGAGGCACCGGCGGCCGGGGTGAAGTCGAGAAAGCGCGTGAGTTGTTCGCGGATGCCGGCCACGTTGGCCTCGAGCTGCTCAATCGTCAGCAAGGGGCGCTCGGAGGCCTTGAAACTGGGGTCGCCGATGAGTCCGGTGCCGCCGCCGGCCAGCGCGATGGGGCGGTTACCCGCCATCTGAAGTCGACGCAGATTGCAGAGCTGCAGGAGGCTTCCCAGGTGCAGCGAAGGGGCAGTCGGGTCAAAGCCGATGTAGGCAGTGACGCCACCCGCACCAAGGCGATCGAGCACCTCATTGTCGGTGGCCTGGTGCACCAGTCCACGAAACTCCCAGTCGCTGCGCAATGTCATGCCCAAAGTCTAGGAGGCCGCGCTCGAACGGCTCGGACTAGCCCGAATAGCTCGGTCCGTGGATCTTGAGCCACAGCACCCACGAGGCCCACCAACCGGTGACTTCGGCCACGCCAATCGCGATGAGCAGCAGACCGCCGATAATGCCCACGACCTTCGCGTGCCGACGCAGCCACGTTGAGGCCCGCATAACGGATTCCGAGGCCACCGCGGCAACGACGAACGGCAGGCCGAGCCCGAGGCAGTAGACGAAGGTCAGGATTGAACCTCGGAGGGCTGTCGCTCCCGAGGATGACGACGCCAAGCCCAAAATTGCGCCGAGCGTCGGGCCAATGCACGGCGTCCACCCCAGCGCGAAGAGAGCCCCGAGGAATGCGGCCCCAATCACGGTCGCCTTGGGAAGGCGGTGACTACGTCGTTCGCGCTGGAGCCAGCGCGCCGGCCACCATCCGGCGAAGAAGCAGCCCAGGGCGATAGTCATGAGCCCGAAGATGATTTGAAGTGGGCGCTGGTGCTGGCTGATCTTGGCGCCGAGAAAACCAAAGAGGGCACCGAATGACACAAAGATCAGCGAGAAGCCCAGAACGAATGCCAACGAACCCAGCACCGCGCGGCCACGACCGCCGCGCGCCACCGAGGCCCCCGTGGCGCCACTCAAGAAGGCCAGGTAGCCGGGCAACAGCGGCAGCACACAGGGTGACAGGAACGACACGAGGCCCGCGGCGAACGCCAGTGGGAATGCCGCGAGGAGTGAGGACGGGAGCGCGCCGATCATGACAACCACGTCTCCACCGCGGCCACCATGGTCTCGTGGCGTGCCACGTTGGCCTGTCGCGACGGAACGTCAGCCACTATCACCGAGAGGCCCGCACGGTCGAGGCCCGCGGCAATCGCGGCCCGCAAGGCGGCACCGGACGCAACGTGTTCCGCGTGATGCCCGAACGACTGCGCGACGGCCGCGATGTCGTGCGTGCGCACCGTGGCGTAGAGGGCGTCAAATCGATCGGTCGGCAGCGCAGAGACCTGGGGCAGGAAATTGAAAATACCGCCGCCACGATTGTCCACCACGACGAGGACGAGACTGGTGTCCGGCGCCGCGCCATCAACAAGTGCTGAGACGTCGTGCAGGAAAGTCACGTCACCGATCAGGGCGAGAGCCGACTGGCCACTCGCCACGCCGAGCGCAGTCGAGACCACCCCATCAATACCGTTCACTCCCCGATTGGCGTACACCGGCTTTACCCGCGACGGCGACCACCACTCAACGTCACGAATTGGCATGGATGAGCCAATAGTCAACGGCACTCCGTGGTTCACGGTCGCTTCCACGACGGTGCGCGCCACGGAAATTTCGTCAAACGAGCCAGCGTCGATTTTGGCGAGCTCCTCGCCAATGCGCCGCGAGGCACCCGCCCAGTCGCTGACAAACGCGCTGTCGCCTCGGAGCTGGGGTGAGCGGCTGTCGGGCAGCCCCGGGAGGCGGTCACTGATCAGTCCGTCGGGGTCAGCCACAAAGCCAGCGCCGGTGTAGGCAATGACTCGCGCACCCCATTCACGCAGGCGACTGGCCAGCACCTTGGACGCCGGTAGCCCGCCAATGCGAACCACCACGTCGGGACGGAACCGGGTGGCGTCACGGTCGCTACGCAGCATGGGGTCCGCATACGGGAGGGTGTGCGGCGCAGTCGCGTCACCGATGACGACCCAGTCGAGTCCCCAGAGTTCCATTACCAATTGCGCCGAAACACCGCTTCCGACGACGCAGAGCACTTTGCTCCCCGCGATGTCAATCGCGGAGCGGGCCTGCGGGACGTCCGGTGCGAAGGTCCACATCTCGCCATCGTCGCGGGCGGGAGGTGTCGGCAGAGGTTCGGCGACCAGTGGTTCAATGAACGCCAGATTCAGGTGCACCGGACCAGCACCATTCTCGTCGAGGCCACGGGCGACACGCCACGCGCGAGCGGCCATGGGTCGCCACGACGCTGCCGCATCCTCGCGGGCGACACCGGGTTCGATGAAGGCACGTACCGACCGACCGAAGAGACCGGCCTGATTCATGGTCTGTGGTGCGCCCACGTCGTGCAGTTCCGGTGGGCGGTCGGCGGTGACAACCACCAACGGCACACCGCTCAGATCAGCCTCGGCAACCGCGGCATGGAGCTCGGCCGCCGCAGTGCCACTGGTGACCACGATGGCGACCGGGCGGCGCGTCGCGAGCGCACGTCCCAAGGCGTAGAACGCGGCCGACCGTTCGTCGATGCGGACATGGCAGGTGATCTCCTCACGCGCGGCGATGGCCAAGACCAGAGGGGTTGAACGTGACCCGGGGCAGATGACGACGTCCTGAAGTCCAGCGCGAATCCATTCGTCAACCAGGGTGGCGCAGAAGGTCGCTTGCACGCGACTGGGGTTCGCTACGCTCATGGTTGATGTCACTCCCTGTTTCCGACCGACCCGATGTCGGTCCCACGTTGCTGTGGCTCCACGGGTTCACGCAAACCCAGCACGCCGCAGAACGTTTCCGCTCCATTCTGGCAGGAAGTCTGACTTTGGTGACCCCCGATTTGCCAGGGCACGGTGGGGCGGCCCACGAGTCGGCCAGTCTCGGCGAGAGTGGCCAGCACTTGGCCGACCAGTTCCTTACAACACCGCGATTTGTTGGTGGGTACTCCTTTGGGGGACGCACCGCCCTGCACGTCGCCCTCGCCCGTCCCGATCACGTCGAGCGCTTGGTGCTACTCAGCACCACCCTTGGTATTGCTGACGGCGACGAGCGCGCCCAGCGACGAGGTCGTGACGAAGCCCTCGCGACTCACATTCGCAACATCGGTACCGAGGCCTTCTTGGACGAGTGGCTGGCTCAGCCGCTCTTTGCCGGACTCCCCCGCCGTGACCACCACGAACGCAGCCATGACGCCGAAGGGCTCGCTCGATCGCTGGAACTCGCGGGCACAGGAACTCAGGCGTACCTCGGTGACGCCGTCGCGACGCTCACCATGCCGACGCTGGTGCTCTGCGGCGCCAACGACGAAAAGTTTGTCCGCGAGAGCCACGCACTCGCCGAGCGACTTCCGAATGCCACCCTTCACGTCGTCGAAGGAGCGGGCCACGCACTCCACATGGAACGACCCGACGTCGTCGCCGGGTTAGTGGTGGACTTTTTGGCCTAGTGCCATATCAGCAGTGACAAGACCGCAACGGCTCCAACGGCCAGCTGGGCACGGGCCGACAGCTTGAGAAGCGGCAGGAGTTCACGGCCCTTGCGGGGTGAAAAAGCAATACGCAGCGGCCCGGCGTAGAGGACGATGGCGATGAGCGCCGCCAACGGCGCGCCACCGAGCAGTGCACCAACCAACGTGGCGACAACGAAGAAGGCGTAGAGATAGGAGGCTCGCTCACGGCCCAAGCGGGCGGCCAGCGTGCGCTTGCCGGAGATCTGATCCCCGTCGATGTCACGGAGGTTGTTGGCCTCCAGCAATGCGCAGGCCATTGCCCCCGCACTGAGACCCCACCACCACGCCCGACCCGAGAGGTGCTCGTGCTGGGCGTAAGTCGTCCCCAGCACCGCAACGAAGCCGAAGTAGATCATGACAAAGAGCTCACCGAGTCCGAGGTAGCCATAGGGCTTCGGACCTCCGGTGTAGAACCACCCGGCGGCCACCGCCGTCACACCCAGCGCCGCGAGCCACCACGAGGTGCGAGACGCCAACAGCAAGCCGGCAACTCCCGCCAGGGCGAAGGTGCCAAATGCCGCCGCTTTGACCGCTCGAGCGGGCACCAAACGAGACGCCGTCAGTCGAAAGGGACCGACCCGCTGTTCGTCTGTCCCACGAATGCCGTCCGAGTAGTCGTTCGCGTAATTCGTGCCAATCTGGAGCAGCAGGGCGACCACAACGCACAGCATCGTATTCAGCCAGTTGAGCGACGCAGGGCGAACCACCGCCGCGCCAATCGCGACCGGCACGATGGCTGCGGGCAAGGTTCGCGGACGTGCCGCCAGCACCCATCGCTGCAGTGGACCCGGCGTTGGCGTCGACACTACGGCCGCTTCGGGAATCGTGAGAAGTCGGGGGCGCGGTGCTCGACGAAGGCGTTGCGGCCCTCCTGCCCCTCTTCGGACATGTAGAACAACATCGTGGCGTCGCCGGCCAACTGCTGGATGCCGGCCAGCCCGTCTTCGGCCGCGTTGAAGCCAGCCTTGAGCATGCGCAGCGCCAGGGGTGACAACGTCAGGATCTGGCGGCACCACGCCACGGTTTCGCGCTCGAGGTCATCGAGTGGCACCACCGTGTTGACGAGACCCCAGTCGTAGGCCTGAGCGGCGTTGTACTGACGGCACAAGAACCACACTTCCTTCGCACGCTTGAGGCCAATGGTGTTAGCCAGGAGTGACGAGCCGTAGCCGCCATCAAATGAGCCCACGCGTGGTCCTGTTTGCCCGAATCGGGCGTTGTCGGCCGCGATGGACAAGTCGCACACGAGGTGCAGAATGTGGCCACCACCAATGGCGTAGCCGGCGATCTGGGCGATTACGGGCTTCGGAAGCCGACGAATCTGGATCTGCAGGTCGAGAACGTTGAGTCGCCCCACACCCTTCTTGGCGACAGCGTCATCGCCGATGTAGCCGTCATCACCACGAATTTTTTGGTCACCGCCGGAGCAGAACGCGTCGGCGCCTGCGCCCGTCAGGATGATGACGCCAACGGACGTGTCATCGCGGGCTTCTTCAAACGCGTCGGAAAGCTCAAACAACGTTTGCGGGCGAAAGGCGTTACGGCGTTCCGGGCGGTCGATGGTGATGCGAGCAATGCCTTCGGCCACCTCGAAGAAGATGTCCTGATAGTCACCTCGGCGCTCCCACGTGGGTAGCGGCAGTGAACGAAACTGTTCGACGGGGTCGATGGGGTCGCCAGAAATAACGGTAGTTACCATGCAGCCACGCTACCGGTCACGCCACAAGGGCGTGCGTCTAGCTCTCGCTCGAAGAGGTGCGACGGCCCAGCAGTCGACGGAGCATGGAGCGGTTGCTCCCCGATCCGCGACCCGCAGACTTGTCCACCGTTACCGCGGCCAGCAGCACCAGACCGGTGGCGATGTACTGCATGTAGGCCGTCGTCGACAGCAGGGCCATGCCGTTGTAAATCATGGCGATGATGGTGCCACCAATCAACGCGTGGACCATCTTGCCGCGACCGCCAAAGAGGCTCGTGCCTCCGATGACTGCCGACGCCACCGCGTAGAGCACCAGCGTGCCACCCGGAACGGCATTGTTGACGCCGTTCAGGTTTGATACGTAGAGCAAGCCCGCGATGCCAGCAGTGAGTCCCGCCAACGCGAAGGCCAGCAAACGATAAGCGTCCACTCGAATACCGGCGCGACGGGCCGCTTCTTGGTTGCCACCAATGGCGTAAATGTACCGACCAGCCTTAGTTCGGTTCAGGATGAAGGTTGAGAGCGCGAGGACGCCACCGACGATGACAATTGCCCAGGGCATGCCCTCGATGGCGATGAAGTGACCACGGTTCGCATCGAAGAGCCACACCGCGACACCACCGCATACGACGACGAAGAACGCCCGCATTCCGAGCAACACAGTTGGTGCGGTTTCGAGTCCGCGCTTCTTGCGCGAGACGTTGCGCCAGAACGACTGACCGACAATGGCAGCGACGGTTGCCACAATGGCCACCACCGTCCAAATCTTTGACAGCTGTCCGTAGACGAGGTCGTGGAGGAAGGTGTTGGTGATTGAAATCGTGCCACCGACACCCTGCGAGTCAGTGACATCAAGCAAAAATCCCAGGAGGATGATCTGGAGAGCCAACGAAACGATGAACGAAGGTAGGCGCAGGCGAATGACGGCAAGCCCAGTCAGTGAGCCCAGCGCCATCGAAAGCAGCATCGCAACGGCGACGGCGCTATACCAGGGCCAGTGGAACTGCGTGTCCGTGAGGATAACGCCGGTCGCACCCGACAAGGCGGCAACAAAGCCCAATGACAGGTCGATTTCGCCGAGCAGTAGAAGCCAAATTTCGGCCATGCCGAGCAAGACAAAAACGGCGGCCTGGATAAACAGGTTGTTGAGGTTTCCAACGGTGAGGAACGCGGAGCTCCGGACTTCGAAGTAGCCGGCCAGGAGCACGGTACCAATAAGAATTGGCACCATTCCGCTGTCGCCTCGACGAAGTCGAAGCCAGAGTTGGGCCAGCGGCGACACAGCGGTATCAAGAGTGAGGGAATCGGTCGACATCATCGGCCTTTCAATGCGAGGAGGAGAGGTGGGCGGCGTTGGCCTCACCGGTGGTGATGAGCGATACAGCACTCTGGGTGTCGTAGTCACTCGCGGGCCCCTGGCTCACCAGGCGACCCATGTACATGACGGCGATGCGGTCGGCAACCGAAAAGACGTCTGACAAGTTGTGCGAAATTACGAGCACGGCGATGCCACGGTCGGAGAGCGTCCGAATCAAACGAAGTACGTTGGCGGTCTGTGACACACCCAGCGCCGCAGTCGGCTCGTCGAGAATTACGAGTCGGGAGTCGCGCATCACCGATCGGGCGATGGCGATTGCCTGGCGCTGTCCACCAGACAGTGAGCCGACGAGCTGGCGAACCGACTTGACGGTGTTCACGGAGAGGTCAAGCAACGTCTGTCGCGTCACCGACTCCATTTCAATTTCGTCAAGGGTGCCACCCTTGGTCACCTCGCGACCAAGGTACATGTTGGCGACGACGTCGAGGTTGTCGCAAAGGGCGAGGTCTTGGTACACCGTGGCAATGCCGAGCGCGGCGGCGTCTCGAGGTGTACTGACCTCGACGTGACGACCATCCCATTCAACGGTGCCACTGGTGGGCCCCCAGATGCCGGAGATGGTCTTGATCAGGGTGGACTTACCGGCGCCGTTGTCACCAATGAGAGCGGTGACCTTTCCGGCCGGAAGATCCAAGTCGACGTGTCGCAACGCCTGCACGGCACCAAAACTCTTGGTGATGCCGCGCAGGCGAAGCAACGGCGTCTCGACGGCAGCCCCTGAGTTCGCAGAGGGTACGTCTGTTGTTGCGGTGATATCTGAGAACTCAGGGGGGGTTGCCATCGTGGTCCTACTTAGTGAATGCCGTAGGTGGTGCAGTCAGCGGCGTAGGTGGGCTGGGAGTGACCAGCGACCGTCGGCTTGGCCGAGGTGCAGAGGTCTGACACCTTGATCACGCCGTCCTTGATTACTGTTGACTCAACGTTCTGGGGGGTAACCCAGGTTGGGGTCAGCAGCACTGAAGGGACGTTCTTGAAGCTGTTGATCGTTGCCGACGTGTCAGGGGTTGAGCCGTTCACGATACCGGTTGGGGGCGTGACGCCACCGCGGAGGTAGATCGCGAGAGCCGCTGCAGCCTGTGCCTCAAGCCAGATTGGCTTGTAGACGGTACCGCACTGGTAACCCGAGATGATGTTCTGGAAACCGGTCAACGTTGCGTCCTGACCCGTGAACGGGAAGGACTTCGGCGTGACACCCTGTGACTGCAAGTTCGCAATGATTGGAGCAGCGTTCTCGTCATTCGGGGTCAACACGGCGTTGATCGAGTTGTTGGCCTGGAAGGCACCCTGGAAGTCGGTGAGAGCCTGCGAAGGCGTCCACGTACCGGCACTCTCGGTGACGATGGTGTGAATCTTGCCGGCCGTCTTTGCCGCATTCAGCACGGGGCTGTAGCCCTGGGCGAACAGGGTGGCGTTGTGGTCCGTGGGTGCACCGTACATCTCGTACACGACGGGGCTGGCGATGTTCCAGCTGCTGAGGCAGGAGACCAGACCATTACCAATCAACTGACCAACCTTGACGTTGTCGAAGGACACGTAGTAGGTACGTGCGCCACCGAGGGTCAGGCGGTCGTAGTCGATCACCTTGACACCGTGGGCAACGGCGTAGGTCTCAATGATGGCACCGGTGGTGGCGTCGAGTGGGTCCAGCAAGAGCACCTTGGCGCCCTTGGCAATGTCTGCCTGAGCGTCGGTGTACTGCGTGGTGTCGCTACCCTGAGCGTTCTGAATGATGAACTGGCTGGAGGTCAGACCAGCGGCCTTGAAGGCCTTCGTCAGGTACGGAGCGTCGAACTCGGTGTAACGAGTCGATGACACAGTGTCGGGAAGGATGACGGCAATGGAGCCCTTACCCTTCGCAACAATGCTCTTCAAGCTCGCCATGGTCGAGAAACTCGTGTTGAAGGTCGAGTCCGACACAGTTGGCGTGCTTGCCAGGCTCACTGCGGGCAATGCGGCGGCGACGAGGCCTCCGGTCATTGTCACGGCAGCGAGCAACTTCACTGTCTTGTTTTTCATATTTCCCCTTTTTCATCATGAACAAGGCCATCTTGTTCCGATGTGTCACGGAGTGACATTTCCGATACTAGAACTCGCCGGTAACCCCTGCGCACGTTATTGATTAAATTTTTTTGGACGCAAACGACGCGCTCGCATTACTCGCAAATTTCGCGTCAAGCGCACCTATGCTGACAACGTGCCTTCGCTCATCGCCCTTGATTTTCCATTGGGCCCATCGTTGGTGGATGAGATCGTTTCGTGCGCCATGACGAGTGAGGCATTTTGTGTGCTCGATCAGCGACTCTCAGCACGATCGAAGCGCGAAACTCTTTCGCTCCTCGGCGCCACTTCCGTTCGATCGAGCGACGGGGAAGTCACCCTCGAAGGCGGGTCGCCGGTCGACGAGGGCGATGCACTTGTCATGCTCACCTCCGGTTCGAGTGGTACGCCCAAGGCCGCCATCCACACGTGGGCGTCACTTGTCGCGAGCGCACGCATCACTCAGGAGTCGCTCCGGGGCGACACGGTACCCGTCTGGCTCCCCTGCCTTCCACCTGCACACATCGGTGGGCTGGCGGTGATTCTTCGGTCTGTCCTGAATGACGCCGAGTTGCGCTTCAGTGACGATCTCTCGGCCGGCCCTGCGCTGGGCGCAACGCACATATCCGTGGTCCGCACGCAGCTCCACCGCTACGACCTTTCGGGTTATCAACACGTGCTGCTGGGCGGCGCCAAGCCCCCCACCGCGCTCCCCGCCAACGTCACCACCACGTGGGGCATGACCGAAACCGGTTCAGGCATCGTCTACGACGGCCTCCCTTTGCCGGAGGTTGGTGTCACGGTGATCAACGGCGAACTGTGCGTTCAATCACCCACCCTTTTTCGTCGCTACCGTACGCACGAGCGCCCCGTCGTCATCGATGACAACGGTGCGTCATGGTTTCCCACCGGTGACGCCGGCACCTACGTCGACGGCGTCGTCTCGGTGCGTGGTCGCATCGGGAGCGTCATCACCACTGGTGGCGAGAAGGTGTGGCCCGAGGACCTCGAGGCGCTGCTGTCGCAGGTGGAGGCCATTGCGGACGTCGCCGTCACCGGCGTGGACGATCCAGAGTGGGGACAGCGCGTGGTGGCCCTCGTGGTGGCGCGCGACAATCTCGACGACCACATCGCCTCACTGGTGGCAGAACGCATTGGTCCGTGGGCGAAGCCGAAGGAAATCCGCTACGTCACCGCGATCCCGCGAACCAGTAACGGCAAAATCCGGCGCGACACCCTCGCCACGCTCTACTAAAAGCAGTAGCGCCCACCCGCCGAGGCGAATGGGCGCTACTCCCGTTGGCGGTGGTGGACTACTTCGTCAGTCCGGTGATTGTTCCGAGGAGTGACTCCACGGTGTACTCACTCGTGGGCGAGTCGCGAACGACCGTGCCTAGGCGCAGCACCACAATGCGATCGGTGACTTCCAGCACGTGTGGCAGCGTGTGCGAAATAAAGAGCACGCACAGCCCCTGCTCACGAGCGGCCTTGATCACGTTGAGTACTTCCTGGCTCTGTCGAGCGCCCAGGTGGTTGGTGGGTTCGTCGAGGATGATGACGTGCTTAGCCCACATCACCGCACGACCAATGGCTACTGCCTGGCGCTGACCGCCCGACAGCTGCGAGATGGTTCGCTTCCCTGCCGCGACCGAGATGCCGACCTTGTCGAGCTCTTCGGTGGCCTTGCGCTCCATCGCGCGCTGGTTCAAGAAGCCCAGTGCGCCAGCGATGCCGCGGCGCTTGATCTCACGGCCCAAGAAGATGTTGGAGCCAATCGTCAGGTCGGGGGCGAGTCCCGAATCCTGGTAGAGGGTTTCGATACCGGCTTCCATGGAGTCGGCGGGCGACTTCCAGTGGCGGGCGACGCCGTCAACGAGGAGTTCACCGCTGTCGGGGTTGTGCACACCCGAAATGGTCTTGATCAACGTCGACTTACCGGCGCCGTTGTCGCCAACGAGACCAATGACTTCGCCGGCGTAGGCCTTGAAGCTCACGTCGGTCAAAGCTTTGACCGAACCGTAGGACTTGGAAACGTTCCGAAGTTCGAGAATGGGTGTCTTTTCGCTATTGCTCATTTGCGGCTCCTAACACCACGAAGGGACTGCAGACCGGCGGCGACGGCGATGATGGCGCCGACGACCACCTGATTCCAGGTTGGCGGAATGTTGACGAAGATCAGTCCGTCACCCACCACGGTCAAAATGGCGCATCCCAGAATGGTGCCGAGAATGGGCCCCGAGCCACCAGTGAGAGCGACGCCACCAATAACCACACAGGCAATGGCCTGCAGGTTGGCACTCGAGCCCGTGTTCGGCGCACCGGCGCCGAGACGGATGAAGAAGAACATGCCCACGAGGCCGGCCAGCAAGCCAGAGAGGACGTACACCGAGGCAATGTGACGCTTGATGTTGATACCCGCGGCACGCGCCGCAAAGGGGTTCGAACCGATGGCGTAGGTGTAGCGGCCAAATCGGGTGAAGCGCAAGACGGCGGCGAACACGATGGTGATAGCAATCACGATGAGGGCGATCCACTTGAAGATCCACCAGCCCTGCGAACTCCAAATGGTGGCGCGAGCGACATCGCCGACGTCGCCACCGTTCGAGACCACCAGGGCGTAGCCAACACCCGCGCTCAATGTCACGAGGGTCGCGACGAAGGGCACGAGACCGATCACGGTAATAAGGAGGGCGTTGACAAGACCAACAACCACGCCCACCAAGGCGCAAATCAGGGTGCCCAGCAGCAGTAGCTCGGGAAGGCCCATCGAAGGGTGCAGCGCACCGATTGGTGAGTAGTGGTTCATCACTTCAGCGCCAAGAACACCGGACACTGCCACCGTGGAGCCAACCGAAAGGTCGATGCCACCGGAGATAATTACGAAGGTCTCGGCGACGGCGAGCAAAATAAGGCCGCTGAAGTTCACCAGCAGGTTGGACATTTCACCCGTGCTGAAGAAAAGGGAGTTGCGCAGTCCAAAGTAGACGTAGAGCGCAATGAGAACGAAAAAGAGAATGGTCAGCTGGCTGCTGAACACGGAGCGAAGGGCCGAAGGGCCCGACGGCGCAGCTACGGGAGCTGCGGGAGATTCTTGGACAGACACTGTCGTTCCTTACGCGCCTCGTGGGAGGCAATTTGAGAGGGATTAGTAAACGACCCCCGGACGTGCCGAGGCACGTCCGGGGGTCGTCGGTACAACTAAATCAGCTTGTTGCGTAGACGTACTTGCTGAGAAGAGCCTGTGAACTGTTCTTCGTCAAGACGATGTTCGGGATCAAGGTCAGGTGAGGAACCTTGATGTGCTTGTAGGCGTCGTAGGCGTAGAGCACAGCGTCCGTACCCTCAAGGGCAGGCTGCTGAGCAATGATGCCAGCCAACGTACCGGCGGCGAGGCTGGCCTCGTTCGCGGCGTAGGCGTCGTAACCGAACACGGCAATCTTGCCCGTGTCGCTCGCGGCAGCGATAGCGGCGTTGGCACCAACAGCGTCGGAACCGTCAACGGCGAAGATGCCCTTGATCTTGGAACCGTTCGCGGTGATGTCGGCAGCCAGCTTGGTCTGCGCAACCGACGACTCCGAGTTCGAGACGATGGCGGGCAGCAAGGTCAGGTTCGGGAACTTCTTCGCCACTTCCTGGTTGAAGCCCTGCACGCGAGCGGCGTCGGTCGACGTCGTCAGCGAACTCACGGCAACACCGACGACGCAGGAGCCCTTGGTCGTGCAGTTGGTCGTGTAGTTCATGGCAGCAGCGAGACCATCAGCGGCCTGCTGGCCACCCAGAGCGTTGTAACCAGTGACCCAGGCCGAGATGTTGCTCTGGTTCGCGTTGCCCGAGTCGACGTTGACGACCGGAATGCCAGCCTTGACGAACTGTGCAGTGATGGGCTGCAGTGCCTTGGTGTCAGTCGGGGCGATAACGATCGCGTTGGGCTTCAGCGAGAACAGTTCCTGCAGAACAGGCAGCTGCGTCGAAGGCGAGTAGTCCTCGGGGTCACCCTGCCAAACGAGGGTTACACCAAGCTTCTTCGCCTCAGCGGCTGCGCCGACGTACATCGACTGGAAGAACGGGTCAGCTTCGGCACCAACGTTGAACGCGATGGTGACCTTGGACGTGCTGGCGCCAGCGACGGTAGCTGCGCCACCGCCGAAAGCAAGAACCGACGCAGCCAGCGTGGAGGCCGCAGCCGCACCCTAGATGAGTCGCATGGAACGTGACTTCATTTTGTTTCCCCCTTTGTCCACCCAGTGAGGCCATCCCACAGAGCACTTCGGACAACGTTGTCATCACAATACCGATGACACCTATCGCTGTCAATTATCCCTGCGACATTTTTTGACGCCCTGAAATACGGGCTATTTCGTGCGGCTCTTGGCCCGGATCTCACCAGAACCACGCACAATCAACGCGGTCGGGATCTCGACTGCCTCGTAGGGCGCGTCGCTGCCAGAGAGTCGGGCAAACATGAGCTTCGCCGCTTCAACGCCGATGGCGGCGGGGTCCTGCGCGACGACAGTGACCGCGGGCTCGAGCATGTCGGCCAATACGAAATCGTCGAACCCGACAACCGCAATTTTCTTTTGCAGGCCGAGGGCACGAATTGCGCGAACGGCCCCCATGGTGATCAAGTTTTGACCGGTGAAGAGCGCCGTCGGTGCATTTTTTGATTGCAGGAGCTGGAGCACCTTCTCTTGCGCCGCCTCGGTAGTCCGGAGTCCCTTGATGACGTGCGCTTCGTCAAAGCAGAGTCCGAAGTCAGCCACGGCGTCGAGGTAGCCAGCGAAGCGGTCCTGGGCCGTCACGATTGATTCGAGGTCACCGAGGTAGGCAATGTGCGTGTGTCCGTGCTGGGCAAGGTGGGCCACCGCCGAATAGGCCCCCTGGCGCGAGTCGGACATGACGTAGTCGGCCTGAATACCGACCGGCTGTCGGTCGACGAAGACTAGCGGGACACCGGCCTCTTGCTCATTGACCAAATGCGATTGGTCGTGGCTTGCCGACGCCAGGATGAACCCGTCAACGCGGTGACGAACCATGGCTGCCACCAAGGTCCGCTCGCGGGCGGGGTCCTCCTCAAGGCTGCCACCGAGCACCGTGAAGCCGTAGGTCATCGCCACTTCTTCCACCGCGCGGTAAATAGCGCTGGAGAAAGGGTTCGAGAGGTCTTCGAGCAGGAGGCCAATTTGTTGCGATCGCCCGTCGTTGCGCCGCAGGGCGCTCGCCCCGTAGTTGGGCTGGTAGTTGAGCTCGGCCGCCGCGGCGCGGACCTTGGCGCGCATGGCCTTGTTCACCGACGGCTCATCGTTGATGACGCGCGAGACTGTCTTCAAACTCACGCCAGCCAACTTGGCGACGTCTTTCATCGTCGCTCGAGATTGTCCGCGGGGGCTGAAGGTGTCTGACACGAGGCTCACAGTCGAATGGGGTACCCATAAATCTAGGTGCGATAACGTTGTCTCACAACACACACTTCCGAGGCGCACCGCCCGAGTGTCCAGCGCCCGAAGCGAGAACCATGCCCCCACAGACGGTAGTTATCGGTGAAAACCTGGTCGATCTCTTGGTCCACCCGACCTCTCTCGAGGGCGTCATCGGTGGTGGGCCTCTCAACGTGGCGCGCACCATGGGTCGCCTCGGTGGCGCCGTTTCCTTCCTGAGCGGCGTCTCAGCCGACGCCTTCGGTCAGCGAATTCGCCAGGCGTTAGCGGACGACGGCGTCGTCCTTGTCGAGCCAACCCCCTCCCCTCGCCCGACCACGATGGCGGTCGTCACAATGGACTCGTCAGGACCGTCGTACCACTTTCACTTGCAGAACACCGCCTCGTTCGGTATTGCTCGCCACGACCTCGGCGCACCCGCCGCCCTCTACGTCGGCACGCTCGGCCTCCTCGTCGAGCCAATGGCATCAATCGGCGAAGAACTGTTCTCCAACGCGCCGTCATCGACCGTGGCGATTCTCGATCCCAACTGCCGCCCGAGTGCGACCGACGACTTCGACGGGTACGTGGCCCGTCTTCGCCGGATGTACCAGCGCGCCGACATCGTCAAAGTCTCAGTAGAGGACCTCGAGTACCTCTCGCCGAATCTCGACCCCGTTGCGGCCGCACGGTTGATTTTGTCTGACGGCGCGCGCCTCGTCATCATCACCGATGGCCCCGGACCGGTGCGTGCGGTGCACGCCGGTTTCGAGATCAGCGTTCCGGTGCCCCCGACCGAGATTGTCGACACCGTCGGTGCCGGTGACTCACTCACCGGTGGCTTCCTGACGTGGTGGCTTGGTCAGGGCTACGGCCGGGCCGACCTGGACCACTCGGCCTTGGTTGCCGAGGCACTGGCCGCCGCCATTGAAATCTCTCGCCGCACCTGCCAGCGCGCTGGCGCGCAGCCACCTGTGGCGGCAGAACTCGCCACCGTCGACGGCTGGCAGTGGTTACAGCTCGCTCATTAGGCGTTCCATCGTTGCCATGATCTCGATGGTTTCATCGAGGGGCATAACGGGGCTTTCGAGCACCCCTGCGTCAAGGCAACGCGCCACTTCTTGCGCTTCGTAGTGCAACCCACGACCCTCGGCGGGAAAGTCGTAGCGGACGGGGTCACCGCCGCGTCGATAAAAAGTAAAGCCCCCGAGGGCGTAGAAGTTGTCGTCCATTTCGATGCGTCCGTCAACACCCGTAATGGTGGCCTTCGTCGCGCTTCGAGCGAATGACGTCGTCGTCAGCACCGAGTGAACGCCGTTGCCGTACCCGAAGAGCATGGATATCTGTCCGTCCACACCAGTAAAGGCCGGCTCGGCCATGGCTAGCACCGTGGTCGGTGCTCCGAACAACATCGACGCGAACGATACGGGGTACACCCCGAGGTCGAGCATGGCGCTGCCGCCGAGTTCGGGGGCGAAGAGGCGTGAGGTTGGGTCCGGTGCGAAGTACTTGCCGTGGTCCGCTTGAAAGACGACCAACTCGCCGAGTTGCCCAGCGGCGATCATCTCGCGAATCGCCACCACGTGGGGCAGAAAGCGCGTCCACATGGCCTCCATCATGAACACGCCACGCTCTCGGGCTGCTGCCACGAGGCGACGGGCCTCGTCAGCCGTCATCGTAAAGGCCTTCTCCACGAGCACCGACTTCCCGTGCTCAATGGCCATCATGGCGTTGTCGAAGTGCATCGGGTGCGGGGTGGCGACGTAGACCGCCTCCACCGCGGGGTCGGCGCACACTTCTTCGTAGGAGCCATAGGGCGTGCCGCCAAAGCGCGCCGCAAAGGCTTCGGCCGAGGCCAACTGCCGCGAACCAACGGCCACGACTTCGCCTTCGGCAATGAGACCAAGATCCGAGGCAAACGTCGTCGCAATGCCTCCCGTGCTGATGATGCCCCAACGAACGCAGCGTGTCATGAGTTCTCCTTCGACGCTTTCACGATAGCCATCTCGAGCACCGGAGCTCTGCCCTAGCGTGGAGATGTGCCCCTTCTCCGTGATCTCCCCACCGTCGCTTCGGCCTATCTCCGCAGCCACACCACCAACCCCGTCGACTGGTGGGTGTGGGGCGAGGACGCCTTCGCCGAAGCGGCGCGTCGTAACGTACCGGTCTTCTTGTCCATTGGC
>Ga0208387_1000133_pt1 | contig 25450 bp, 22 predicted proteins | sample CryBogCBH27Jul09_FD_184611 | JGI IMG/M metagenome (GOLD analysis project Ga0208387, IMG submission 184611) | Freshwater microbial communities from Crystal Bog, Wisconsin, USA - CBH27Jul09 (SPAdes) | ecosystem: Environmental > Aquatic > Freshwater > Lake | place: Crystal Bog, Wisconsin, USA...
TATTTCGTTCTCCTCAATCTGGTCTTCCTTCTCTCGGTAAGAAGATTATGTACAGACTGGCTATGAAGTATCCAGATAATGCAGTCATAGCGGTACTATTAAAGTACCGGAAAGTGCAGAAGGAGACCTCAGCTTTGAAATTTATCCCGTGGCGTAACCCGGATATGAGTATCCATATACCAGTCATTGAACAACCTAGCCTATTTAATTAATATGAAGTTTAAACTTGGTGATTTAGTTACTAAAACGAAAGGTTCTGAATGGGTTGGTTATGTAGTTGGAACATACTCAACTAAATTAACTCCAGAAGGATATTGCGTTGAAAGTATGTATCATGAGGGTTCTGTTCAAATTTACCCTGCTAATGCGCTTTCATTAGTCAATGTATAGTATGTACCGTAACTCAACTATGTACAAGAACGGAGGGACTAAAACCTTCCGACGAGCCTCTACGAAGATAATGGACTTCTGGGGTTCTAATATGCAGAATTGGGAGAAACATCTCAGAGAGATATACAGACCCAATGGCTTCAGTCCGGCACTTGTAGAGAAATGTTTAGAGTGGCTTAAGACTGGTGAGACAGCCTTCTTCACAGAGCAGGAGCTTGTGTGCTTAAGAGTGTTCATCCAGTCAGACGAGTCTGGTGCTGATGCTCTGTGTGTTGCATATGAGTGTGACCCCCTTGACTACAGACAGCTATTCATCTGTGGTGTTAAGCCTCACGTGTATGTTGCTCTCAAGTTGTTCAAGCATATCTGGACTAAGAAGTTAAAAGAGTCTGGTGGTCTCATCGAGGACTTTGATATTGAGGAACTCTGTAACACCAAGATACAAGACTTGAAGAAGCATCCTTTCTGGAATGATATAGACCGTCTCATTAAATCTAGTGACAATTGGTCAGCGCGGGAACGATATTACTATTTAGCTAAGCAGACTTGTCACTCAGCTAACTATGGTATTGAGGGTAACACATTCAGGATGAACATCTTGGAGAAGTCAGAAGGTATCATCTACTTGACTAAAGAGGAAGCAGATAACTTCCTGTTAGTGTATAGGTCTCTCTTCCCTGAGATACCAGAGCGTTGTAGACGTATTGAGAATCAAGTCCTCAAGACTGGTATGTTGTTCAATATGTTTGGTCACCCATTCCAAGTTACTGATTACAACACAGACAGCAAGATGAAAGAGTACTTCGCATGGAGTCCTCAGTCTACTGTCGGTGAGATTTCTAGGAAGGCTATCACAGAGATGCAAGTACATATAGAGGAAGAGAAACTGCCGTACGACTTGCTAGCTGACACGCACGATAGCTATATGCTTCAATGTCCTTTACTCCATGTTAAGGATGCAAGAGATAGGATGAAGCAGTACATGAATATTGAGATGGTATCACCAAATGATGGTACTAGGTTTAGGATGAAATCAGAGCAGAATATCGGCTTCAACTGGAACTCAAAGAAGTCAGATGAAGTGAACCCCTTAGGATTACAAGAACTGGTATGGCTTAACTAATATGACAAACGAGGAGAAATGGCTTTCATATACAGATGGTCTTCCGTCCCCTGATAACTTTATCAGATGGTCGTGGTATTACACAATCGCAGCTAGCCTTCAAAGAAGAGTCTGGCTCGGCCCTCCTCATCAACCATGCTACCCAAATATGTATACTATCCTATGTGGTAGTCCGGGTGTTGGCAAGGGACTAGTGCTCAAAGAGGTAAGCAATATCTTGAAGCATTGGACTCTAGATATGTCAGAGGGTAACAGGAAGCTAGCTAAGACTCCAGAGCAGCAAGCTATAGTTGATGAGTCTGTTGCAGAGAATACTAAGCATGCATCTAACACAGAGTTTCAAGGTAATACTAAAGGCCCCAAAGACTTAATCAAACCTTTGTTGATACCAGTGTGTGCTGATAGTATTACGTGTGAAGCACTAATCAAAGCAATCTCAGAAGCGTATAGATACATCAACTATGTAGATAATGCAGGTGACAAGCCCAAGATACAAGCATACGGTCATAGTAGCCTTTGCTTCGTGTTGCCGGAACTGTCATCATTGATGAAGAAGAACACACAGAACACTAACAACTTCCTGTTGTCAATCTATGACTGCCCTATCGACCATGAGTACATATCTATCACCAGAGGTAAAGACCGTATACGTCGTGGTTGCCTCAACTTGATAGCTGGTACTACACCGTCCTTCATGCAATCGACCTTCAATGAAGAGTTGATTGGTGAAGGCTTCTCCTCGAGGACACATTACATCTATGCACAGAAGAACAGAAAGAACGCGATGTGGCTTCCGGCACTTACAAAGGAACAGGAGCAACACAAGAAAGATATCCTAGACCATGTCAAGAAATTGACTACAGTCTATGGTCCTGTTAAGATGTCTAATGAGACGGCTTTATGGATGCAAGCGTGGTGGGACAACTATTGCAAGGTAGAGATGCCCAAGAACAAACATCCTGAGATGGTGCCATACGATGCTCGTATGAACATCCATGTGATGAAGTTAGCTATGGCTCTTCACTTTGGTGAGGACGCTGAGGCTGATGAGTTTGGCCGTCCACTAAATGAGATTAAGATAGAGACATTCCAGAGAGCTATTGCTATCATTGCTAAGGAACGTCCTAATATGCATCTAGCTCTAGTGCTTGAAGGCAAGTCACCAGAGAGCAAAGCTAGTCAGAAGATACTTGAGATGTTACAAGGTAAAGAGTGCAGCTATGTAGAGATATTCATAGCGTGTCACAAGCTAGGTGTAAATAGAGAACAGCTTGAAGAAGCCTTAGAGTTCCTCAAGCTGTGCAATATGATTGACGAAGATTTCAAACCAGACCCTAATCTACCTGACAAGAACATCCTACACTATAAGAAGCTCTAAGGTATCCTTACATACCCTAATAACTTCTATTCGAATAGTTGGCACGAAACCTGCTATAATTATATTATGATTATACCAGCTAAAACAAAACTGAACTTCTTCAATAAATTCATTAAGCTAGAAAATGGATGTTGGGAATGGCAAACAGACTTGAATCCTAATGGCTATGGTAGAATATATGTGGGAACTCAAAATGGTGTAAAGTATTGTAAGGCATTGGCTCACAGAGTATCATGGATAATATACGGAAATTCTTTAAAAGATTCTGATAATTTATTACACAAATGTGACAATCCAAGATGTGTAAACCCAGAACATCTTTATATTGGAACTCAAAAAGATAATGTAAGGGATATGTATGATAGAAATAGGGTTAAACTGGGTATAGACAATGCAAATGCATTTTTAACTTTTGACAAGATTCAGGAGATGCGAAAACTGTATGCTACTGGACAGTACTCACAGAGTGATTTAGCAAAGATGTTTAAAATATCTCAACCATACGTCGGAGATTTGGTAAATAACTTAGCCAGACTTACGGTATAGTACTGGCCTTAGCTTCGTTAATGACCTTGTGGTGGAGGTAGTCACGTAGTGCTTCCTGCGCTTTACCTTCACCTTCTTCTTTGTTCAAGTAGTTGATATACTTAAAGAATGACAAAGGAGTATTCTCCAGTGATGGCATAGTAGCATATGAGTTCTGCTTCAATGCCTTTATCTTCTCCATCATAACATCAGGGTTGTTCCCGTACTTGAGCATGATGTTATGTATCATAGGAACAACCATAGCAACTGCTTTCGCAGGGTCTTGTTCCATCTTAAACTTCCTCTGTTCGATGTTCATGAACGGGTTACTACCAGCGTCCACTTCATTATAAGGTAGTCCAGTAACCATATCGAACCTTCTTAGTTCTCCAAGCTTGTCAGCTAGCTTCTTCTTTTCAGCTGGCATACCAGTCACATATCCATTATTGATTCCCTGATTCAAGGCAATAGACGCCAGCTTGATGTTAGAACCAAATACGTGTTGTGCTACTTGAGCAGCTAGGTCTACATAATTTACGTTAGGGTCGTTAGCCATTGCAGTAGCAACTTGATGTGCAGTCTCAGCTATATCTGACGCAACTTCATCGAGCGGGAACGTAGCAGACTGTAATGAGTTCTTGTAAGCAGCATCGAACGGGTACTTAGCTACTTGTGAGAACAAGCCACCAAATCCAGCATATTGCATACCAGCAATAGCATTGTATGCTAGCAATGGTATGTTACCTTTCAACCCTCCTTCGGACGAAGCTATCTCATTCAGAGATGGTATCTGTCCTTTCTTCCCTTGTATCTCTTCACGAAGTTCTTTGATAATATAACCACCAACAGCAGAGCCAAATAGACCAGTCACTAGTGGTGTCAGATTGCCCTTCTTAGCAGGCAACCACACGTCGTGCATGAAGTTATTAGTCTGTGCAACTGACCAGTGAGCCAGCTGCATGAACCCAGATATCTCACCCTCATTCATCATCCACGCTGGCATCTGGCGAATATCACCAGTACCGTGGACATATGATGCAGCAGTAGAAGCTAGTTGCTTCATTGCGTCAGCGGAATATTGTTTCCCTCGCGTGTAATCTGTATCCCAATGCTTCATCATCCTTGTAGCATTAGCATCACCAGCATTAGCACGGTTGACGAGTGTTGGGAGTAAGTGTTCGAAGTAGGCTTGTTGATAAGCTGCGTTCGCTTTAGTAGTCAGTTCACCTAGTGTTGAGATGTTCCTAACTAGTCGAGCGATACCAGCCATCCTCTGGTGAGTATTCAGAGAGTTGTCAAACATGTCAGCAGCAGAAGCAGCTGTCAACTTAATGAGTCCACCCTCCTTAGCATGAGTCCAACCTTCGCGCATATGCATGATACCGTTGCCAATAGCTCTGACAGCGACATAAGGGTTAGGAGCGTATAGTGCAGCTTTGATGAAGTTAGACCCCACTTTATGTACTTCCAATCCCGGCGATGCAATGAATAGGGCAGTTGCCAATCCACTTGCACCTTCCTCAGTCTGCATAGTAGTATCTTTAGGTGTACTGTGGAACTGTCCAACAGCACTCTGAGCATACTTACTAGCGACTGCACCTTCAGGATACTGTGGTATAGCGTTACCCCAAGCATCCTTAGTAGCACCAAGAGCAGCCATAGCTTTGTGGTTAGACTCTACTTTAGCATAGTGAGCCATAGCCAGTCCAGCACGGTCGAAGTACCGTTGCATATTCCTAACTGGATTCTGCTCTCTCCAAGTAGGCGGGAGTGGGTCACCCATAGACTTACGGATAGCATTAAAGAAGTCTTGGTGTGAAATGCCGGAACCTCCAAAGCTATTAGTAACAGACTTCTTCCAGTCATGGAACATAGACTCAGCTTCTTCTTGAGTCTTGCCTAAGACATTCTTATTGTAGTCAATGTATTCCTTCTTAGCCTTCTGCATCCCTTCTACATCTTCACCCTTCCTAAACATATTCTCAATGTTCTGGTTAGCCATAGTAGGCAACTTGAAGTCCTTCTTAACCATCAAACGCATGTTACCATTGCTGTCTTTGATAGGTATATTGTTAGCGATATGTTCATCACCGAACTCTTTATATTTGCTTATAGCTAGTTTGAAGAACTCCTTAGCCTTAGGACTCAGTCCCTCAGGCATAGCAATCTTCTTGGTCATGTGCTGCTCAATAGCCCTGTTAAGGTCTTGCATATCCTTATGCGTCAGACCTTTGCCAGCTTCTACGATAGGGTTAGTGTACTTGCCAGTCAGGTGTTGTCTGTAGTCTAAGGCTCTCTGGTATGCGTCAGCCAACACCTTAGCACCTTCATGAGGCACAGCGCGCAGGTTGTCCAGCACGCTACCGAACATCTTCTTGAACTTGCCGAAGTCATTGCCAGTCGTTGACGGAACTTCTTGATTGACAGGGCGGGAACGGTTCTGCTTCATCCTCTCCTCTGGAGTCATCTCAGCACCGTGTACAGCTTGACGCATCTTGTCAAATTTCTCAGTCTTATCTTTGACACGACGATACTCTTCTGCAGCACCACCATTGTGGAGACTAGCTGCTTCTTCTCTATCTTCCTTAAGCTCTCTTAGACGACGTTCTTCTGGAGTTTCTTCTGTCTTAACACTCTCCTTAGGCTTATAAGTAAAGTCATTCTGCCCATCCACATCTCTAGTAAAACCATTCTTCTCATAGAACTTCTCTAAGCGTGGATTGACACTCTTATCCAAGGACTCAGCTGTCAACTTAATAGGTTTACCAGTCTGGTCAGACATAGCTTTTAACTTCTCAAGTAGAGCAGTACCAGCGCCCTTACCTTTCTCAGCAGCTTCTACATTGACCAAGTGGATAGCGTCGTCAGAGATATGTACTGACAGAGCAGACAAAGCAGGGTCTTTGGATGTGTACCATCCTTGACGACCTAGCTTACCTTCTTGGGGGACTAGACCGTAGTGACTAGCATTGGAGATACTGTTACCACCTTCACCGCCTCGCTCCCGATAAATCAACTCACTACTATGCCTCAAGACATGGTCAAGCATAAAAGTAGCCTTGACAGGCATACCAAGCAGATGAGATATAGCATCAACAATTCTCTGCCACATAGTCCTAGGAGTTCCATCATTAGCAGGTATCTTGTTGAGCATCTCTTGAAACTCTTTGTTCTTAAAAGCGTGAGCAATGAACTCATGTAAGTCACCCATGGCGTAGGCATAACTTCGGCCCGGATGCTCAGAAGATTTAACTTCATCTGGATTACCAGCAGTCCCTTCATTACCAAAAAGTCTATTAGTCATTCCTAGATGTTCAGCGGTAGCGGAATAAGCATCAACCAGTCTTCTCAATGGGTGATTAGGATTCTCCTTAGAGAACTTATCCATCGCGGACTTCAACTCAGCACCCCTTAGTCCGTTCCACTCCTTAGGCAACTTCGCTGACGTCATGGAATGAATAGCTTCTTCCATGAGTGTAGGAGCATGGTTCACATCGAGAGTGTGGATGTTGACTTCATCTCCAGTTGGGTCATAGTGAGAACGGTCTAACAGAGGTGAAGAGTTCCACTTGACTTTCCTAGAGGAAGAATCCATATTCTGCCACAACCACTTAGCGAGAGGCTGCATAGGGTGACCATGTGACTCTGCAAGCATCTTCATCACAGAACCAGTAGTAGCTCTACCGGTGTTAATATGGTCACGAACAGCGACAGGAGTTGACTCCGTTTGATAGGCTAATTTGGTAGGTACCCTACCTTCGGAATAAGACGAGATATCATGAATAACTCTTGGTTTGAAGTCTTTAACAGAGTTATCATATTGTGTAACATTAAGATTACGCTCAATACCAACATTCTTAAGCTCTCTTTTTTGAGCATTGGTAAGACCTCTTGGATTCTCAACTAATAAATCATTACCACTTCTAGCTACTCTAGCATACTTCTTTGCAAACATGTAACTATATGGAGCCTCAAGTCTACCTCTTTCAGGAACATCTTTATAGTTCTTCAAGTATTCTTTTGCAAATTCAGCATGGCCTCCAGACATACCAGCTTTAATTGGCATTAGTGTACCCTCAGGTGTCATCCAGTATTCTTGATGCTCATTGAATGGTACTGCTCTGTTCATTCCGGAACCTTCACTCTTAACCTTAGTGCCACCGTATTTATTCTTCAACGCTTCAATCTCATGCCAGTTTTTGACGAAGTCAGGATGTAGTCCGGTGTCATTGATATGAGTACCAGCTTTCTCCATAGCTTGCTGTTGCTGTTGGAGTTCGTTGTAGCGAGCTAGGTCTTTGGGGTCAATGCGGGATTCAGAGTATCTAGCACCATTGCCCTCCATCTCGTCCTGAATACGCTCAGCTTCAGTTCTCTTATCACCTTGACCCCTGTTCTGAGTCATCAACTTACGAGCCTCATTAGCTTGGTCTGGCGTCAGCGGAACGGTGTTAACCTCAGGTCTAACTTCCGGTCTGTTAACATCATTAGGTAAGAACGAGTCCTTAGTAATTCGTAGAGTATTCTCGGAGACTGGCTTAGGAAGTTCACCATCTTTCAATGGTTGTGCTTCTTCAGTCTCTTTCTTAGCTAGAGCTTCTTGAGCTTCTTGATGCTCTTGAGCCATAGTCTTAAATGACTGGAATGAGTCTCCAGTAGTTGATACTTGGTCAGCTTCATTCTTAGTAACAACTCCTTCATCCCCTTCCTTGGCCATCTTCAAAGGCTCTTGAGACTGTTCAACACCCATAGCTTTAGACGCTATGAACTTCTCATGTAGAGCACCACGCATCTCATCAATAGGTATACCAACTTTCCGCTTCCATGCTGTCATCGCAATAGCGTCGTCAGTATAGTTACCGGTAGGTTCAGGTTTAGGATTAGCAGCGATGAAGTGCTTCTTAACGATAGCATCATCTATCGCGTATCCTTGTTCCCCTTTTTGAGTATAAGGAGAAATATCAGGAGGAATAGTAGTGCCTTCATAGTTATCCTGTTCTCCTTTGTTATTAGGCTCAGCAGCTGGTTCTCGTAGACCTCCAAACTTTCTACCAAGAGCAGAAGGTTCAGCAAATAGAGCACCACCAACAGCTTGTTTGAGTATATCCCCGCCACTGATATCTTTACCCTGCGCTAGGTCAATGCCTGTATTAATAGCAGGTAACACACCAGCTTGCATAGCCACATTCGCTAATGCACGTTTGTCACCCATGAGAGCTTTCAACGGTGTCGTTGGAGAGAATCTACCACCAGATGCTAGAGCACCAGCAGTAATGTCAGTTGCAGCAGAGACATACGGGTGTTGCTCTTGTGCCTGTTGGGCTTGTGCCTCTAGTGAGGCTTGAAGTTCCGGATTGAGGAGAGCACGCTGTCCAGCTTCACCAGCTGCACCGCCAGCCATACCACCAGCGATACCACCTATTAGTGGGCCAACAATTTCAGAGATACCGGCAGTAGGGATAGCAAGAGGAGCACCAGCTATAGCACCTAACTCAGCACCACCTAAAGCACCAGCACCACCACCAACTATACCACCAGCACCAGCTTTGAGGCGGTTAAGGATAGCACGAGGGATAGACTGTTTCTCATCCTCATGCTTAGGTGTTTCAACTAAAGATGCTGTTCTAGGGTCTATGCCTTTAGACTGCATCTCTGCAATCTCTTCTGGAGTAAAGTCTGATAAAGCCATATTATTGTAATTGAGCAATTGCTTGACGAATGTTAGCACCCTGTCTAGAATTAGGATTAGTTCTACTTAATGCTTGTTTCAACTCTTGCAACTTAACAATCTTATCATTGTGTAGTTGCTCTAACTGTTGATGCATCCTAAGATACACTTGAGAATTGCCATGTTGAGCGTGTTCTCTGTTCATTGCTTCCACTAGATTGTCAACTTCTTTATCACCAACAATTGCACCTTTGTCATTGACAGTAGCTTTCGAGCCATCACTCCAATCTCCAGAAGCGCCGGCACCCCTAAAGGTATCATTAATTGGAGGCCTGTCTGTAGGTGCAGAGGACTCTTGCAATGACTCTGAGGGCATAACATTTACAGTTCTGCCAGAACTGAGTGTAGTAGTTTGACCTGGCTTGCCTGTCATGCTATCAATCCCTGCTAGTTTCATCATAGCAGGTGTTACAGCCATTGGCTCTCTTTGTAGTGAAGCAGAGTCTCCATGAAGTCCTATGTCATATAGACTGGATGGTGCTTCCATTCTCCTAGAACTGAACAAGTCTTTACCAATTATGTTTCTAGCAGTCTCCTCTTGCTGAGGTAACATACTATTGCGTACTCGCGCTATATGTAACGCTGTATCTGTATCATAGCCAAGTCGCTTTAATTCAGCAACTGTATTGGCAATCTTCTGGTCTAGTGTACTGGCTTCTCCTTCTGTCTGTCTACGCTTAAGAGCAAGCTCAGCAGGAGTCATGTTAGCTTCTTCTAAAGCATTTTTATCTAATTGTGTCGTAGTTGCCTGTAAAGTGGGGAGTCTGCCTTGATTAAAAGTAGCTGTAGTATTGCCTATGTCTGATAGAGTCTTTTGTGTAGATGTATCAGTTGCACCTATGCTAGGCAAATACCCTGTAGCAATAGCAGCTTTAGCTTTAATCTCTGGAACAGCTTGTGAGTCGCTGACATGGTTATTCCCAAACTTAGCATACTGCTCTTCTGCACTATTAGTCAAACCTGTCGGTAAGTAAGGCTGATTTCTACGTGCCTCTTCAATAGCAGTCTCATGGAGAATCTGTTGATTATAGTCAGCTATTTTAGCTGCATTGTTGCCAAGGGTCTCTTCTCTAGCAACTTGAGGAGCTAAGATTCTCTCGAAGAATCCGGGCACTCGGTAACGATTAGCTGATGCTGCCGCAGCCTGTTCATCAGGTACAACATTACCATGCTGGTCAACGTAGTCACCGCCTTCTGTTACAGTAAGGGGTCTATAGTTTTGGTCTAGCTGTGGGGCACTCCCATACAGACCTTCACCAAGTAATTCTCGTATTTGTCCCATAATAGTATTTAGTTAGTCTCCACCACTATCACCACTAGAGCTGTAAGCATCATCTACAGCTTTCTTGTTCGCTGCAACGTCTCTATTAGCTGCAGCACTCCCACCATTATTACTGTTAGCTTCTGAGTTTTCTTTGACAGAAGAGTCATCATCTTTCTTTCCAAAGAAGTCCATAATCTTATTAAGAATAGGATGATTCATGATTGGATGGTCGCCTTTATCTGTCCAAGCATATTTTGTTATTGCTTGAGGATTAGACATATCATTTATCGGTGGTATAATAGCACCACCGCCTTGTGCTTGTCCGGGGTTTGGTAACCCATATATCTGCCAAACAGGTGTATCATCCATAGTATTATAGAGCTTTAAGTTCTTCAACCATCCCGACATACCGCTTCAGAGCCAAGCTATCACGGCCAACAGCTATGTCTCTGACACATTGACAGACCGTCTCGAAGATAGTGTTCAGTATAACAGAGTTATTTTTAATCTTAGGAACAATCGTCTCAGACAGTCTGTAGTAATCTTTAACCAATTGCTTAGGCACATACCTATCTCGGAAGTGCCGGAGAGTAGTCAACTCTTTGCAATCGTCTGGTAGGCCTTTAAATTCACAGCAAGCAGTGGTAAGATAACAGGAAGAAATGCCACCAGACGTATTATCATTCGCACTGGAGTTCAACCCATTCGAGTTAGATGCACTAGTATACATCGAGCTAGACTTGGAGATAGGAGCAGATGCGTTAGCGGCAAATGGAGCGAACATACTGTTCGTTGTGTTGAGTGCGCTGGAACCAGCATTAGCAGCGTTAGTAGCTGTGTTAGTCGCGTTATTCAACAGACTGACCTTGTTATTGAAAGCACCACCGAAGTCCATTGCATTGCGGACAGTGTTAGTTCCATTGTTAACACCAGTGTTACCAGTAGCTTGATTTGACTGATTAAGAGACCTCTCAGTAGCGTTGTATTCCCCCGGACTTAGGCCAGTCATATCAATAGCATTTACCCCTTCCACTGCACCTTTATTAGCAGCTGCAAGAGCTGGGCCAGCGGGAGAGTTAGCTGTTACTGTGTTAGCAGTTGAAGCTAGGGCAGGTAACGCTCTAGAGTACATCTCAAGCAATTGTGTAGGAGTATACTGAGGCGCAGCTGAAGAAGTACTCGAACCGGAACCTGTACTCGAAGACGTGCTAACACCAGCACTTTGCCCTGAACTATACCCACCATTGAAGTACCGGAGACCTAACTTGAGTTCGACTTTATTATTGAATATCATAGGAGTTTAGAAATTAGTTTGTTAGTATTGATTTTAACTGGATGCCCGTGACGATAAGCTTCGATGTTATAGTCTGGATGTTCTTTATGCAACTTGGTTGCAAACCGACCAAGACGTTCAAGAGACATTGCTAGATTCTCCATGACAAATGCTACTTTCCTTGTGTGGTCAAACCTAGCTAGTATCATTCCATTTATCCTACCCTCAAGGTCAGTCTCATAATAGAGAGCATTGTTATCGAGACATTCAATCAGGTATCTAAGAATAGTACTACTGTCTTGTCCTTGAAAACATTTGTCACCCTTATTAGCCATCACAAAGTCTAGCAAGTCCTTGACAGTAGGTTGCATACCAATAATATCAGCATGAATCGTGCCAATTGCTATCTTGTATTGTCGTGCACTCATTCGACTCTTCCTTGTGTGTACTCAGGATTCATTGGAGTAAGCTCTTGCATCTCTGTTGAGAACTGTGTGAAAGAACCATTACTCCATGTAAAGATACCAAAGTATTTCCATCCTTGCTCTGCTTCCATAGTAGGCCAGCAGATGTTCAAGAGCATGGTGTCTACATCTGGTAATACTGTAACACCTGTAGTAGGGTTTGGTGATTCGTCATATGTAATATTCTTGACCACTTCACCAGTCTTACTCTGTCTGTTATTACAGTAGAGTGTCAGTGAACAAGTACTGTCAGCGGTAATCTTGTTAATGATAGCTCTTACCTTCTCCATCCGTAGTTCTAGCTTAGGGTGAGCCATACGAACTGTATTACCAGCCCACAGGATAGATGAACAGATGCCAAGCGTACGGAAAGAAGGTGATGTTACATTCGGGCCAATGTAAAGAGTATATAGACGGTTATCAGTCGTTACTGCATAGAGACGAGCAATAGACAACTCAATCTTAGCAAACATCTTAATAGCTTTACCACCAGTTTGCTGTATGTCAAACGAAGTCCAACAGTTGTTGATAGTATCGTACTTAGCGATACAATAACCAAAGATAGTGTTGACAGCGTATAGCTCGTAGTTATTGTACAATATCGCGGCGGCAGCGGAAGCGTTTTGAATCACGGGATTCTCATCCGGCCCGAAGACTCCATGTATTGCAGAGTTGAATGGAGAATTCTTACCCTCGTTCTGAACCTGTTGTACGGCGTTGAAAGAGCGGATACCAGTGAGTTCAATGAATCGAGTGTCACCGAGTGTGTCGAAGATAACTCTGTCTGACAAGCAGGTAGAGTTGAATAAGAATGTACGGTTGAACGTGTACTCCCCAAATAGTGTTGGTGCGTTGGGAGTCTGGTTGAGTGTGACAGCGAAGTTAGCGTTACTAGCTGCTACGAAGATACCACCAGTAGACAGGGGACGTATGCAAGATATTCCACCAACGCCAACACTATAGTTGGTTGAGGCAGCATCACCGCCGGGGATTTGGGTAAACGGAAGTATGTTAATAGCCTGACCGTGCGTGTTGTATACCGTGATGCTTTCTGTATTGGTAGCTAGGAGATTAGTAACATTAACCACGAAGTCTAGAGGACGCCCAGACACAGAGCGGTAGATACTGTTGAAGTCTTGCGACACTATAAACAGAATCCCATTAGTCCAAGCCATGCAATTACCAATAGGAACATACTCTCTAGCATCCCCTTTATTAGCTAGAACAGTATTGTGTTCATCTGTATAAGTAATCATCCACTTATTATAGTCTTGTGTAATGCGAGAGGCAGGTACACCAAGAGCATCGAGGAAGATGAATACAGGTTGATTGATGTTATCTTGTACAAGAAGTCCGGGCAAATTACCAGTGAATGAGCCAGCAACATTGAGTACATTGATACCACCAGCAGGGTTAGCTACATTGCCAGTAGTAAGAGTCACTGCGTCAGCGGCAAACCTTACATAGTTCGTGGTAGATACAGGAACAGCTACAGTCCAATACCTAGATGCTGTGGGAGACATTTTGAATCCAACAATCTGTGTCCAAGCTATCTCAGTGTAGTAGCGGTAGTAAGCAGAGCCTGAGACGAAGACTATGATGTAATTACCGAATGTGACAAGCTCCTGTACAATACCATTAGGCATCTGGTGGTCTAGTTCAGACGCTAAGACAGGGTCTAGAACATCATATCTATTGGTCAAGTCAAACCCAATCCTGTATTGGTTAGGTTGTAGTCGAGTATCATCTAGCAAGAGATTCATTCCTCCAATGAAGGAGGACTGATTATACTCTGAACCTTTCTGAGTTACGATTTCACTCATAGTCTTTTAGAAGCCATAACCACGTGAACCATAGCCACGGTAATACTTCTTTCTTCCGGCGCGGACACGTGGAAGCAAAACGTCGTGAGGATGAGCTACAACTGCAATCATATCTTCTGTTGCTCTGTTCTGGTCTTCAGTCTTACGTGCGAGAGAACGAGTAGCTTTCTGGTCAAAGGCACTAGCTAACTCTGGTTTACCTTGTTCCTCATACCATAACTGAATCATCTTGTTGACTAAGATGTTATCATACTTCTGTCCGAAGATGAATTCATCATTGTCATTCTTCAATGATGTAAGAGCTTGCTTAAAGAGAATTTCAACGTAGTGCTCCAGCTTGTTAGTAGATACTGAAAGCCAAGGACAGATACTAACATCTAGAATCTGATATTGAGCAGCTAAGCAATTGTTAGGAATAATGGTTAATACTTTACCATCTATATCAGACAGTGTGATATCATAGTTGTTAACTGTGTTCTTCTTGACCGACGTATAGTCTAAGAACTGATTAACAGTCTGCATAGTAGTAGCAGTCATACTGACTGTCTCACTGACAGATGAACCTGTTGCAGTGGGTCCGGTAACTGTTACTTGAACCACAGGAGTCTCAACTTTAGCAACAGTCAATACACCAACAGATGTATTAGTGACTGTTGACATTAACGCTTGCACATTCTTCAACCGTAGATTACGCCAACTATCAGGCCAGTTGAACTGATTGTAGCGAGGACGCATCTGATTGATAGACCAAGCTATTTGACTATCAACCTCTCTAACTCCTCTAATACCGCCCACATAGTATGGACAAGTTATGGTCTGGTCACCATTAACTTTGAACACCTGTTCCATAAGAGACCCAGGAGGGTCGCTCTGGTCATATAGTTCTGTTGCAGCTTCGTTTAGGAAGCGTAAGAGTGTGGCTCTGCTGGCAGTAGCATTAGGGTTAAGCCCCATCTTACTACCAGCTTGAGAGAGTATGTATGAGACAGGCATATGATTATGCGAAGTAGACTGCGTAGGCTTTCAACGTGAAGTTAGCTGCTGAAGATACAGTAACAAGAGTACCATCAGATTTTTTGAGAACATAGATACTGGTTGCAAGGTTATTCCTAACAACATTGATGTAGTTAGCATCAACCCAAATAGCCCAACTATAGTTAGTATTACCGAGAGAAACAATATCAATTTCATCACCAGCAACATAGGCACTAGAAGCATCGTTAGCAGTACAATGCAAGACTACACGAACAGAGTGAGGTATACCAGTGAAACCATGAGCAATAGCTTTAGTACCACCAGCAGCAGGTATGGCTTGATTATCAATTGTAGCCTTAGTAGGTATACTGCCAGCAACATATTTAAACTTACCGTCAGCACCACTGTCAACGACAACTACTTTACCATCATCAGTTCCGGTATTGCTAGGATTAGCCAATCCAGTTAAGATGTTAGGAATCGCAGTCCAAGCCGGTAGTGCACCAGTGAGGTCTGTCATGTACGTATTGACAGCGCCAGATACACTTATCTTAGCAGGAGTCACTTGGTTAGCGCCGATATTAACAGTCTGTACACCACCAGCTGCAATCTTGTTAGACGTTACAGCACTAGGAGAGATAGTAAGGCCAGCTGCAAACGAACTGGTGTTAGTGATATCAGCATCAGTAGGTGTGGTAGCAGTTGTCAATAAAGCACCAGACCCCGATATCTGTGCTAAGCTAATTCCGCCAGCGAGTGCAGTTGCCGGAATTGTAGCGTTAGCTATTTGATACCCTTGAATTGAGCCAGCAGGAATGTTAGCTAATGTAATAGGATTCCAGTTAGTATTCACCAATACTGGATTGCCAAAGCTGTCAGGGTATGCTAACACGTATGACTGGTTAGGATTCCAGACATAGACAGAGGTAGAATTGGTAGCTGGTGAGATACGAGTCCACAGATATCGTTGGAAAGCTAGAGTTCCAGCAGCATCAGGGATAACTGGTACACCACCTTGGTCAACAGTAAGCAGGACAAAACCACGGTCAGACGAAGGTGTAGCACCATTAACCATCTGCGCCAACTGAGCACCAGTGATTGAAGTAAAAGCAGTAGGGTCTAAGCCTACATTAATGTCATTTGAATTCATATATTATGTTAGTTTGTTGTACTGACTGAGGTTGCCGGAAATGTTAGAGGTAGCTGAAAACCCTGTAATGCTGCAAAGTAACCAGCAATATCTTGAGGAGCGGGTAATGCACTACTGAGACCACCACAGAGTACCATGCCCAAGATTCTAACACAAGATGGAGCTAGCTTGATGGCTAGTGCATTGGATACAGCATCTCTGAAATCGCTTACCACCAGTGTATTAACGCTGCTTGTAGCTTGTAGTATTCCAGACCCGTTGTATACACTTAGTGTTAGTGTAGTCCCAGACAAGAATGATAGTACAGCTATAGTTATCTCACCTGATGCTGTAGGATAGTTTATTGTTATGCTTTTGCTGGTAGGTAAATAAGAAGCTGTAACAGAGTTGCCACTTATAGTAAGTGTAAACTGAGCATTTGTAAGAGTAGTACCATTCCAATGGCCAAGTTCAAAACCTCCATAAGAGCCAGCTACTACCATTTGACGGTAATAGTCTCCTTGAATAACCTCCTCTGAGAAAGCAGCATTAGAGTTAAATGTTAACAGAGGCAAGTCTATTACTCCAGCAGTAGGGTTAAGGATGTTATTGTTAGGGTCATTAGCCGGAACCTCAAGATTACCGCTATTATCAAAGTATGCACCGTTGCCTAAGTAAGGTATAGCGAACTGGTCAAAAGGATTAACAACTTGCACCGTTTGTGTGTTAGCAAATGAGTTATTCTCAGTATCAGGATTGACTAATACAATATCAGTACCATACCTATAATCTTGTCCACCAGCAACTGATGTATATAATGTAGCAGCATTTGTCTGACTAGCTACACCTTGTGAAGTATTCCATACTTCAAACCTACAATTCTTCATTATAGGTTGACCAGTATATGCAGCTATGTTCTGGTTGAGGTTACTGCCAACAGCATCCCACAGTAAGTAGCGAGTCACTTTACCGCCAATGCGGTATGATATTGTGAGAGTGTAGTTAGGATTGACAGGAACATTCTTACTAAGACCTAGTAGAGAGAAAGCATTAGGTGACTCAATATTGAAAGAAGCCACTATGTCAGAGTACCCATTCCACGTTGAAATCCCTTGATTAAAGTTAGGCAAAGTAATGAACGTCTGAGTACGAGTCAGCTGTCCGTTCTGTGCATTAACATCTAGCCAACGGATAAGCGTACGAGGGATAGTCTTACTCCCTGCAGCATACGGTGGATGGGTTTGCTCTGACATAGTATTGTGTTAGTGAGTGATGTTCACTGAACCATTAGTAGAATTGACACTACCGGTCGTACTAATGATGTTCTGGTCATGTTGCAATGTAGCAATACCGGCAGAGTTATTAGTACCAGCATTACCATTGACACCAGCAGTTGAATAAGTGTTCTGTGCGATAGTAACAGCACCGACATTCAACGTGTTAGTGCTAGTCGGTTGTACAATTACATTGTCTTTGATATCACCAGCGGCCAAGCTAACAGTCAAGAATGATTGGCCACCAGAGAACGGGATAGGAATTCCGGCACTTGTCTTAACACCAGAGACATGAGAGTTCTGGATAATCTGAGTGTTGGCACAACCACACAACACTAGCAACGGAATGATAAAGAGTTTCTTCATATTGTTATTTGGTTAGGTCAGCAATCTCTTGTTTAATCTGGTCACGTTTCTCCCACAGTGAGTGGGCGACAGATGCTAACACTAACAACGCACCAGAAGCATCAGCTACTTGTGATTGGTTCAACAAGCCACTAGTCACTAGTGTAGCACCAGCAGCGGTAGCTAGACGACGCAATAGCCAGTTGCGAACAGTTTGGCTTTTTAACAGACTCATTAACATACTATCAGTTCTTTCTCTTTGTTGTCTCTGTGTTGTTTTCTGCAAACGATATGTCAGAGGCATCATACCGTTTACTTTCATTGACAGGGCGACCATTTTGTTCGTTGACATTAATGTTCAACTTCCACTTAAGCGCATGAGCAAGTGCGGTTGTTTGCTCTGTATTCCTCACAATCGCCAAGTGGTCTTGATAACCTAGGTAAAGAACAGCTAACAAGAGGAGTGTGTTTATGCTTTCCTTTCCATGTTTGTTTGTCTTTTCCATTGTAGCCTTTAACAAGTTAGCGAAGAGTTCTAGCATAACAACAAGGTTTATTGCTTCGTCACAATCAATCCGCCAGCGACATTGGTTATATTCAAGGTGCCGGACTGGACTTTCACACCAACCGAAATCGTGCTGTTGGCTGGAAGGTAGAGGACACCGATGGCAGAGCCGGAGGTAGCCGAGGCCGGATTAGAGCCACCCCACCAGCTTTCGATACCAGCATCAACACCATTCGTCAGGACGGTGAATATGGCTTCGGTGTTATTTGCTCCGAACCGGACAGAGCAGTTGAATGAAATCAAGTATGTGCCATTCACCAGATTCGTGATGTATCCAGCAGATAGATTACCGCCAAAAATGTCAGACCTCATATTCTGCAAGGTCGTGTAGTTGGTCAGGGCAGAATAGGTCGTGGTCGCCGTGTAGCTGTTGGTCTGGTCATGTAGCTGGAAGGCGATGGACGGCACGACATTGGTAGGAATCTGTGAGATTGGCAAGGTTCGTGACAGAGTATTGGGGCCAAACCCATTGCTCACCAAGAAGAAACCTTGTGGTATCGGAACCTCCGTGTAATCCTTTTTGGAGTTCCACCACGCATCATAAACCCGCTTACCGAACTCGACTTGCATCCCTGTGTTCGGATGCCAGCCATCGGGAGAAGATGCTCCATATGCAGTCTGCATATTGTCAAAACGAGCTATGTCAACATAGTTTGACCCGCCGTAGGTTGCGGCAAACTTTAACAACGCAACTTGAACATTGTAGATATAAGTGACATATTTATCGTAGGTATCAAGATTGGTGGTGATTACGAATCCAGCCGCATTGGTTCCGGCGTAATTATTAAGGTTTGTTAGGTTGAACTGTGGAACACCTGACCTTATGAATGTGAATAAGTTAGTGAACAGCCACGGATGATTATTGGTCCACGCGCTGGCTGTCTGGCTACCAACGGGTGTGCAAATTACTGTTCTAGTCGACCTTCCAAATTTGACTAGCTGCTGCGCGACAAGATTTGTGATTAGGCTGTAATAATAAAGGTCGGGAGTGGGAAATTTAGAGTTGCAGTTGCCTATCAAAATGTCGGCAACCCCAGCCTCAATAAGAACCTGATATGCAAGGGACACGTTGGTCAGGCTTTGGCCACCAAACATGTAGTCAAGCGTGTATCCATTTCCACCACTAATGGGCCAGCCCCAGTTGATGTTTGTCGCTATTGCGGAACCAGAGCCAGCCGCCATGTAGTTAGAGGATGAAAGGACACGGACATAATCACCGAATGAGTAATGGTCAAATCCAGTTGGTGATGGTAGGTCTGACAGGGCTCCCATCATAACTGAGTCACCATACATGTTAACATATGTTCCATTATACCCAATGTAGAGGTTTGATTGCTTTAGCGGGTTGGTAGCGATTAACGATGGTATAAATGAAGCGTTGTAGGATAAGGCATTGGTTGATAATCCAGTCGGCAGCGATGCAACTGGAAGTGAGCCAACAAGGTTTGTCGCCATTAAGTTGGTTAACGTGCCACCGTTGTTAATGTTAAGGGGCGCGTTCGTCACCACATAACTCGGCAACGTGCTAGAACCTCCACCACCAGATACAACAGGAACAGGGCCAGCTAATACTAGCCCACTGCTAGCAAGTAAAGCTAAAAGAGTTAATTTCATAGATTAAATGCCTTCATCCCGAGTGAAGATAGTAACAGCAATAGTAGTTCCAGCAGGACTGAATACAGTCACTTGGTCAGCAGAGGGGATTGGAACAGCAGAGTACTGTGGAAGAACACCATGGAAGTTACTAACATTATCACAGGTCTGTCCAAAAGCATAATAAGCAATGTTAGCTCCAACATTCTGAATCGTAGCATAAGCACGTTCAGTAGGTTTTCCGGAACCATCAGGTATGACTTCTTTAGAGACGCCAGCAGGTACTACAATGGCATTAGCAGGTACTGGAGTTATATTCTTTTCACAAGTTCCAATTGTTCTAATCATAATAAGAAAGGGAAGAGTGGTGCTACCTAGAGACATGCTCCAGATAGCACCACGATTGACCACGATTATTGACGGATACCAGTCACCGTTACTGTGACTGAATTGCCAGTAGCAGAGGTGTTCGTAAACCAAACACCACGACTGTATACCGTGTTCATGTTATTCACAACAGTAGGAGTAGTCGTGCATGACACAGCAACATACGGCAAGTTATTCGTAGATGCAGCAACACTATTCGTCACATCAACTAACACGTTACGATTGCCGAGGTAGTCAGCATTCGTGCTAAGAACACCAAAGTAATTGGTGTAGATAGCCGGCATGTTAGTGACATAACTAACAATGTTAGTATATGCAGCATTAGTATAGACAGTCGAGTTAGTGTAACTATCAACCAGATAGCCAGAGGCATTGCCAGTAGACGTTACAACCAACTGAATGACTTTGAACGGGCCAGTCACAAGAGAGGACATGGTGTTAGTAGCAACAGTCGCAGAGAACGTAAGGTTCTGAGCTTGTGCAACACTACCGAGTCCAATTGCAACAGCGAGGGAGATGATTAACTTTTTCATTGTATTGAGTCTTTCTTTAGTTAATTGTTAGGGATTAGACAACATTCTGTGGACGGGTGCGTTTCGACAGAATCGGGAAGGCATGACGCCGTTCACCTTCGAGATAACCATGAGTCAACTCGCTGATGAACTTAAGTTGTTTGCCATAGTTGTTGAGAGACGGAGTACCGTTCGCATCAAAGATGAGAACTTGGTCAGTCAACTGAACTTCACCATTCCAGCGCATAGAATAGAACTTCTTAGCACTCATGTTGGTGGTAGCAAACTCCTTCGGCGGAGGGCCAACCTTGATAGTCTTCGCGCGGTCAGCACCCAGAATCCAAGTAATGGTATTCGGAGCAGTGATACGTGAAGTGTAGTACGGATTAGGTTTCCACTTGTTGTCCGTAGCATCGAAGATTTCAGGAGCAACCGGAGTACCCTTCGCGTACAAGACGTTACCAGCGTTATCAAGCACATCAGCCGTATTGTAACGGACAGGGTACTTGTTAATCTTGCAGGTCATAAACCCGAACAGGAGACCTTTGAAGTCATTGAACAACAGGTTCAAGTCACAAGGAGCGAGACCTTGAAGTTTGTTCAACACGTCGGGGTCGAAGGAGAAGTTAAGGAAGTCCTCAGACGGAACTAAGAGAACATACTTACCTTTCAAGCCTTCATTATCCTTAGGCATGTTCTTACTGCCATCAAAGGCAGGAGCAGCCAAGTCTTCTTGAAGAGCCATGAACGCATTGAACACGTCACGGAGACGGAGACCAGTAGTAGAGATACCGGCAACACCACCAGTACCTTGAGTAACAGCAACAAGCCAAGCAGACGTCTTACTGTTAGCAGCAGTTCCGGCATCGTTACCAAGAGCAGTAGGAGCACCATACTGGAGACCAACACCAGCGATGTAGTAGTAAGGAGAACCTTCCCACATCATAGTCTCGATGAACTGGTTATTACTGATAGCAATCTGACGAACGATATCAGTGTTAGCAAACTGCAAGTAGTTCTTCCAGAACACAGTGAACGAAGGAAGGAAGTTGAACTGGAAGGATTCATAGTCGTGCATATAAAGCACGGCCTGTTCAACCGATTCAGTCACTTGATACACATCCTTATTAGGGACAGTAGTGATAGCGTTCGGATGGAAGAACGAGCGAGAGACTGGAGAACGCTGAGGAGTAACACCTTTCATAGTGTTACCTTCATTCGCTTGCCAATCAATGTCGCCGTATAACTGGTCAAAGACTGACCACGTGGGGAACTGTTTTACCTCATTACGAACAAGGTAGAACGGGAGTTGGTTGAACCGCGCTGTATCTTCAACGGTAGCATTACCGAAGGAAGCAGGCTGGTTATAGAACACTGGCATATTATTTACTTTCTTTTGTAGTCCCTAAAACAATAGAGCATTAGAGACAGGGTTTAACTGTTGCTCTAATGCCCTTTAGAAAGTAGTAGCACGGTGACGATGCCCTTCGTCTGTTGAAGCAAGATACTTACTAGCAATTTCCGTGCCAAGTCCTTTAGACTCCTAGATTAGGGTCAATAATAAACTCATCCACTCCGTGTACTTTAGCTCCTTTACCTTTAGCAGTAGCCTTAGCCTTGGAGGATGGTTCCACTAACTCTTGCTCCTCTTTCTTAATCTGCTCAACACCAGCATTAGATAATTTCTCTGCCAGTTCAGCTTGCTTGATACGGAGTGCAATTACTAAGTCTCCAAGTACCGGAACTAGAGGGTGAGAGTGCATCCACTTAGGTAACATACTTTGAACATCTTCTCTCACTTGCTTCAATGAGCGTTCACCGATACCTTCAATTGGGATAGTATAGTCAAGCAATGTGGGGTCTTTAACCCAACCAAACTGTTGTGCACGATAGTCTTCAACAGCCTTCAAGTCAGTACTAACAGTATCTTTATACTTAGTAGGATACTGTTGTAGTTTACCTTGAAGTTGTTGTGACACTTGATTACAGTTACCAATCATCTGCTGCAACTTAAGCTCAAGTGCCTTGCTAGGTTTGATAGGTATACCACAGATAGGTGCACCAGTCTTACTATCAAAGCCTGTCAGAGGGATAACTTCAGTCCCATTCTCAGACATATTAATAAGCTGTTGTTCCCAATAGCTAGCCTCTTTCTGAGCAAATGTTAAGTCAGTCCTAGTCTGTTGATACTCGGGGTCAAGGACGTATGCATCAGGGTGTTGAATGTAGGATTGATTCTTAAGAGTAGATAATTCTTTGTTAGTCTTAAGAGCTTTCTGATATATAGCAAAAGCCTCATTAGACATTTGCCTACCAGCATCAGCCTCTTCTTTTGTAAAGCCAGTGAAATCTCTAGCTCCAGCCTTTGGAACAATAGGCTTCACCCCACCCTTATCCTCTGGCTTAACACCATCTTCTTTACCCTTCGGTGGCTTAAGGAAAGAGGGTAACTTCTTCTCCTCTTCTTTAGGCTTCTCTTCTTCATCCTCCACTACTTCTTCCTCATCCTCTTTCTTCTCTTCATCAACTTTAGGCTTCTCTTCAACCTTAGGCTTGGTTGACTTATCTTCCGCTGCCGTAGTAGGTTTGGCAGCTTTATCATCAACTTGTTCAGGTAGCTGCTCTACTTCAAAGTCATCTGCAGAGAAGCTTTTATCCTCTACCTCTTTAGGAAGAGTAGTTGAAGCGACTGGTTTGATAGTTGGAGCGACTACTGTCTTTAGTTCTGGTGCTGTTGCGATTTCGGCCATATGTTTATTGTTTGTTTAAGTGTTGAACGAACTGTTTGGTGTCTGACAACAAGATGTGACTTGCTTTGAGAGTGTTCATAGCGACTCTGAGTTTGTGCTCTTTGGTCTCGTCACTCTCAATCAATATCCCATCTTGTAATTGTTTCTGGAACTCAGTAGCTCTAGCAGACAGTATCTTAAGAGCATCTTGAGTTACTGGATGTTTAAGCCACTCTTCATGTAGCTTCTCCATCTGCTTATCTAACTCTTCCTGAGCCTTCTGTTCAGGCGTCTTAGGAGACATAGAGCCTCCGAATCCATATTGGTTCATTGTGCTTGGCCTTTCTTGGGTTGTAACTGTTGTAACATCTGTTCAATCTGTTGAGCCTTCTGTTCAATGACAGGTACAGCATGTAGCTTACCAGCATCAGAGAACCAGTCAACGTGCTTAGACAACTCAATCACCTGTTGACCTAACCCAATAGCAAACTGCTTCATCTGTTGCATCTGCTGAGCTTGCTGACTTTGCTGCTGTTGTTGTGCTTGTTGGATAGCTTGGACGTATTTACTTGCCCGTGCCGGAAACATCATCTCAATCAAGTCAATCATGAAGATAGGTGCGGCAGCGGTATTCTGTACAACAGGCCACGCTTGAGTCATCTGTTGAACTAACTGCTGCTTCTCAATAACATCTGTATCACCAGAAGGTTTAACTATCAACCGGCGCTGGTAGAGAGGCATAAGGTCAGGGCGCACTTTAATAAGTCCAGCAAGTACACGTGACTTAATAACACCAACCATCTTTTGATATAGTTCGGTGAGAGCTAGGGAGAACAAGACGACCTGAGTAGATGTCAACTCTTGACGCTGTGCACGAGACTCTTTAATAGCTTGTGCTGTCTTCCTACTATCTCTCTGGTTGTTGTTCTCTGCAAAGTTAACCTGTGACGTTTCAGCTTGATTTCCGGACTGGAGCATCTGTATAGCACTAAAGATACCAGCTTCTGGAGCATCAAGATGAGTGAATGTAACCTTCTTATTGATGAGACAATTAGGTTTAAAGAACACATTCTTCTGCATCAATACGTCATCATTAGGGTCATCAGTATCTTTACTACCATACATACCAGCAGCACGACGAGCTTGTGTGACAGTAGAAGATAGTAGAGAACTAATACCTTCCTGAACATCTTGGTCTAGGAATATCCTCCCCTTTAAATGACTGATAGTGTCATTCTCAGAGATAAGATACTGGAATAAGATATAAGGATAAGCAGTCTCATAAGCTTCAACCCACTGAGGTTGTTGCTGTTGACCCATCATAGGAGCCTGTTCTGAAGCAGCTTGCTTCCTACGACCAATATACAAAGGACGCGGCTTCCTAAGCCAATCATCACCGACACCAATACAGGCCCAACCAACATGTACGACTCCTTGAATACGGAACATAATCTTCTGGATACGGAAGAGAGACTTATCCTTATCGTCAGATGATTCAAGAGGCTCAGCACTACTAGCTGGAGAGTCTTTACTAACTACCTTATCCACTTGGTCTCTATCCCAGTCACCATCTTTAGGCTTCTCTGGGTTACCACAGAGAGAAATCAATTTAGTCTTGGTATAGTGGTAAGTTCTTCCTACCATCTCACAAGCCTGTAAGTCGCGGGTATCAGATACGAATGAGAAGTCACTAGATTGTACCTGTTCACAGGCAATCTCGCCCGGAGTAGTGAGGTCTTGTACTACTTCAACAATGGCATATCCATTTGCTTGGAAGCCATCAATAGTAGCAAATAGAGGCTTCTGCCATCCATCATACCGAAGCTTCTTTGTCAAGTCTTTTTCGAGAGGAGCTAACTCAACAGTATCATCATCTACATCCTCTAGAATGACAGCGCGAGGAGACTCAGCGATGTATTGGATGTATGAAGGTTGTTCCCTACGAATATTGGTGTCAATGGTATGTACAGGAA
>Ga0208387_1000142_pt1 | contig 24123 bp, 31 predicted proteins | sample CryBogCBH27Jul09_FD_184611 | JGI IMG/M metagenome (GOLD analysis project Ga0208387, IMG submission 184611) | Freshwater microbial communities from Crystal Bog, Wisconsin, USA - CBH27Jul09 (SPAdes) | ecosystem: Environmental > Aquatic > Freshwater > Lake | place: Crystal Bog, Wisconsin, USA...
ATCGTTACGACCGCGATAAGCAACCGCCTGATTTACAACGACCTGACTTATGCGATTCTCATTATTGGAAATGGCGTCATGATCAAGCTGCTGAAGAAATAGAGCGGTTGCGAAGCATGGTCGAAGCGCACCATACGCAATGGCTCAATGCACAGAAGATGATAGAGGCGCGGGATGAGGAGATTAAGAGGCTGCGGGAGGCGTTGGAAAAGATAATGACACATGAAGCAGATTATGATCCTTCCGACTGCATTGAAATTGCCCATGCCGCACTAAAGGGAAATAAATGATGATTGATGATAAAAATTGGTTTATGCGCGAGCCAAGAGAAAGTTACGCAATGGAAATGTTGGTTAATTATAAACCAAAGTCCACCGCAGAGTTGGCTGAGTGGATACTCATGGCTGCTAGAAATTTAATAGATCAAGATGGATTAGTTATTTATACCCCGTTAAAGCCATTCATGGGTTATCAAATTGCTCGGATGATGCAAATGGCAAATTTGAAAATTCCAAAGGAGAGTGAATGATGAACATTGTTGAACGGTTGCGTAATCCGTCTCCACCAAACATTCAATTTGTCATGTATGAGTGGATGAAAGAAGCCGCCGACGAGATTGAGCAATTAAGGGAGGCACTAAATTGCGTTATTTTATATTGGGATGAATGGAAAGACGCTTCAGATAATCATCCAACAGCTTTATCTTTAGAAGAAGTAGTTCTAATTGCCCGCGATTCATTAAAGGAAGAAAAATGATAGCATCAGCACAAACAATCAGGAACCTCGCGCCGATCTTCCCACTGAAAGAAAGGACAATTTTTAATGGCATGTCCTACGGCCTGTCAGCCGCAGGGTATGATATTCGTATAGCGCAGACCGTTATTATTCCACCGCATGGATTTGTCCTGGCATCTGCAATCGAGTTTTTTAATATGACTGACGAATTGCTTGGGATTGTGCACGACAAATCAACATGGGCACGGCGGGGACTATCGGTGTTCAATACGGTCATCGAACCAGGCTGGAAAGGATATCTGACACTTGAATTGAAAAACCAAGGCGATGCAAGATTAAAAATTATAGCAGGATCACCAATCGCGCAGGTAGTGTTTCACATCCTAGATAAGCCAACAGAATTGCCATACAGCGGTAAGTACCAGAATCAGTCCGCTGGCCCGCAGCCAGCCATAATGGAGAATGAGAAATGACTACAATGATCGAACGTGTAGCGCGTGAGGCGGGGATTACGCCTGAGCAGGCTCGTGCAGTCATACGTTCGATTATTCCAACTGCCGTAATGATTGACGCTGCACTGGAGGGAGAATAAAAATGATGTTATTTCTTAAAATTGTATCTACATTGTGTATTTTATTGCCGTTGATATTTATAATTTGGTCATCGATAAAAGATCATTTTATTGATGCGTTATTTCTTATAATTACCCCACTTATCTTATATTGGATGTGGGTTCTTTGATAAATAAACCCCCTTTCACGGGGGTTTTTTTTATGTCATAACAATGTTGTAACGTTGAGGGGCGTCAACCAACCAATGGTGATACTATGGCAACGCCCCAAATGTCCGTTGAGCTTATGATTGAGACTCTAAAGATTTACGAATCTTCTGGCCGTAATTCATACGAATCCGCCAAGTCCATTAATATCCCATACACCACGTTTCAGAGTCGCCTGTATAAAGCCAAGGAGAGGTTCCCTGACGGCATTCCAGAGGTAAATGCTCCGATAGTAGGCAAATGGACATATATCCGCCTGGTGAGCATTGTAGAGCCTTCTACGCGGTGGATAGTAGGAAGCGACCTGCATGTTTGGTCTGGCGAGCCAACAATCATTTATAAGGCATTCTGCAAAGTTGCCCGTGACCTAAAAGTCGACGGCATTGTCATGAACGGTGACATCATCGACGGGGCGCGTGTTAGTCGCCACCCGCAAGTAAGGGGCAGCAGCGCCCCAAAAATTCATCAAGAGATCGAGACCGCTAAAGAATGGTTTAAACTCCTGCCGATTGCTAAACACCAATTATGGTCTGTGGGAAACCATGACATTCGCATTGATTCGTACATCGTCAATAATGCCAATGAGCTTGAGGGCATGGTTCCAACTTTACAAGACCACTTTAAAGATTGGAAATTCTCATATGCCTTCGATGTAAATGGGACGGAGATTCGCCACAGGTTCAGGGGCGGCATACACGCTGGCTGGAACAACGCCCTGCACTCTGGCGTTAATATGGTCACTGGACACACGCACCAGCTTCAGGTGACCGCCATGAGAGACCGCAAAGGTACACGGTGGGGTATTGAGACTGGCACACTCGCTGATCCATTCGGTCCGCAATTCGAGTATTCAGAAGGCACCCCCAGCCGGTCACAGATGGGGTTTGTTGTGCTGACATTTGATGATCAGGGGACTATGCTGCCCCCTGAAATTTGTGAGATGATCGGTGGCCGCCCCGTGTTCAGAGGCGCATATGTTTTTTAATCCTCGATCAGTTCATCGTCCCTAATACGAAGCACTGGCTTCTTCATTGCCTCCATCATTTCATTTAAATCTTCCGCCAGATCGTCAGGTGTAACGCCAATCGGATAAGACTCGTCTTTTCCATATGACTCGATGTTGCCATTTTCGTCGTAAGATACCTCCCTTATGCTGTAACAGCCATCTTCCTCAACTATCCTATAATCGAACTCTGTTTTCATAGATGCCTCCGCTATTAAAGTTAGAATCTCAGCCATTTCAATCAAAATTTTGTTTAATAAATTCATGCGATTAATCCTCCGTTGGCAGATTATCATACCATATTTGCACGAACTGGCAACGATTCCATGACAGGTTTTTACTTAGTATGGATATTTTTATGGATATTTTCTAAGTCATTGAAATCATTATTTGATATAAGATAGTTTACTTATTCCCTAAAAGAGAGAGATACACAAAAAAGAACCATACAAAATAGACATATAAGATAATAGAATAACCTAAAGACTGTTTTAGAGAGAGAGAGAGAGAGAGTAGTATTTATAACTATATATATATTTAATATATATAATATTATAATATAATATTATCAACGACTTACAGGGAGTTTTTACATATTTGGTTTAACATATTCAAAAATAAGTAATCCGGATGCGATTCGGACTTGACGCTTTTTGTGGATCGTGTATAACAGTCACATCAACACGGCGCTGACGCCACATAAATGGAGAATGACAATGATAAATGCAGCAAACATCACAGACACAGAATTGCTGGCAGCTTATGCAGCAGGTATTGATGCGGCTGAAAAAAATGCGAAACGCATTCCGATCCATAACAAGGTTATCATGCACATGATTCGCACATCCAATGCGCCCCTCGGCTCTGGTTATGCAGTGCGTATTTGTGACGCATTCCAATCTGGATACCAAACGGTGTGCGACAAACAAGCGAGGGCTGTGGCGTAATTGAAACTTATAGGGCGGTTGCTTTTAATTAAAAACAACCGCCATGCGATTTTTGTGGCGTGTTGTCGCTAATTGCGGTATGATCCACGCAACATGGAGAGGTTTGAAATGAAAATTGGTTCTATAAAGTGGCCGGCAGATCACGTTGAGCGAAAGTCAGTGGCGTCACTTGTGCCTTATGCAAGAAACGCAAGAACTCATAGTGAAAAGCAGGTTGCCCAGATTGCCGCCAGCATTAAGGAATGGGGATGGACTAATCCTGTGCTTGTAGATGGAGAAGGTTCAATCATTGCGGGGCACGGGCGCGTTATGGCGGCTCAAAAGCTGGGACTGCAAGATATACCCGTCATGGTCGCTGAAGGCTGGTCAGAGGCGCAGCGGAAGGCCTACGTTCTAGCAGATAATCAGCTTGCAATGAATGCGGGCTGGGATATTGAAATGTTAAAGATTGAAATTGGCGAATTAAATTCGGATGGGTTCAATCTTGATCTGATTGGATTTGACGACAAGGTTCTTGCTGATTTGCTTAATGATCCAACAGAAGGATTGACTGATCCTGATGACGCTCCTGAACCGCCTGCCGATCCTGTAACTGTTTTGGGCGATGTCTGGATTCTCGGCAATCATCGTCTGATCTGCGGCGATAGCACCGACGCCCTTACGGTCGAAAAACTGCTCGGCCCTGTCAGACCGCATCTGATGGTGACGGATCCGCCTTATGGGGTGGAATACGACGCTAATTGGCGAAATGAAGCAGAACGTAGTAATGGTAAGAAAATATGCGGAAGGGCTATTGGCAAAGTGCTCAACGACGACAAGGCGGATTGGCGTGAAGCCTGGGCTTTGTTTCCGGGCGAGGTTGCCTATGTCTGGCATGCGGGCAATATGGCCCACAAGGTAGCTGAAAGCATTGAGGCAAGCGGATTCGGCATCCGTGCGCAAATCATCTGGGCGAAAAGCCAGTTCGTGATCGGGCGCGGGCATTATCATCCGCACCACGAACCGTGTTGGTACGCGGTGCGCGAAAAGGCAGGCGCGACTGGTCATTGGCAAGGAGACCGCAAACAATCAACGCTCTGGCAGATTGACAAGCCGAAGAAATCCGAGACTGGACATAGCACTCAAAAGCCGGTCGAATGCATGAAGCGACCGATCGAAAACAACTCTTCGCCCGGGCAAGCGATCTACGAGCCGTTCTCGGGTTCGGGAACGACAATTATTGCGGGCGAAATGACCGGACGGCATGTTTACGCAATCGAACTCAGCCCGGCCTATGTCGATGTGGCGGTCAAACGCTGGCAAAATTTTACAGGACAAAAGGCTATTAACGAACAGACAGGAAATACATTCAATGCCTCGCAAGCCGCATGAACCAACTGAAAAAGATCGCAAGCAAGTTTCAGCAATGGCGGGCTTTGGGTTAAAGCACGACCAAATTGCAAAAATAATTGGAATCTCAGATGAAACTTTAAGAAAATATTATAGTCACGAACTTGACGTGGCAGAATCAATGATGAATGCTCAGATTGCTCAAAATCTTTATTCTATTGCAAACAGCAAAGCCCCTGGCGCTATAACAGCCGCTATTTTTTGGCTTAAAACAAGAGCCAACTGGAGAGAAACGGCTAGAACGGAAGTCACTGGCAAAGACGGTGGCGCAATCGAGATTGAAAGCAAGGTTATCAATGCAAGCGCCCTCAGCGCAGAGCAGCGCGAATCTGTGCGGCAGGCTTTGATGGCAGCTTTGGAGGTGAGTGATGAGTGATCAACAAATGACAGATGAAGAATTTGAGCAAATTGAACGCGATTATCAAGAAATGATTAGAAAGGAAATGACAAACATTGAAATAGCGGAAATGCAGCTCGATTTAGCAAAAAAGTTTAAATCAACGGTAGATGTTTACCAAGTTACTTACATTGCCGAAAACGGAATAAGGACTTTTGATTTTACCGAAGAGTTGGAGCCAGCCTTAAAACGAATGGAAAAAGAAAAAGGCAGAGTCATTCTTTTTATGAAATGGAAGAAAGAATATTGAAATGACTGAATGGTATCCAACCGAAAATGACGAAAAAATAAATGATTTAATGACGCAACTGCGCGAAGCTAAGGCGGAACTTGATCGGTTGATGAAATGGCAACCTATAATTATGCAGATTGAAGCAATTTCAAATGATAAAGAGCCAATTTGGCAACCAATAGAAACAGCACCTAAAAGTAAATCTATTTGGTTTGAAACTCCATCAATTTTGGGGAAGTTACCTAATGGAGACGTTACAAGAATAAAATATCATGAAATAAGCAAGGAACCTGGATGGTTTGGTGATTTTTCAAACGGTAAAATTAAAAATGGTTGCTGGTTAAAATTAAATGAATCTCATCAGCCAACTCATTGGATGCCACTTCCTACGCCACCGAGAAGGAGAAAAAAATGATGATTTTGATAAATTAACAGAAAAATTAGGATGGGACTAAAATGATTGATTGGTATCCAACAAAGGATGACGAGATAATGAAAAATATATATCAAGATTGCATTGATGCAGTTGATAAAATAATAAACTGCCCTTTAACAAAAGCAGGTGAAAATCAAAAAATTGAATATTCTAGTATGACTGCTTATGATTTTATGATTGCCACAGCAAAAGATATTAAAAAAGAAATTGAAAAAATTGCAAAAATTGACAATCAAGATAAAGAAACAGAACTTGAGCGAATTATAAAATTGTATGATAAAAAATGTGATGAAAATAAAGAATTGAAAATGCAAATCATTGAAATGAGTAAACACCTTAATCAAGTTCGTTTTGGCGCAACTCAAATGAATTACATTATTCGAAAAGCGCTTGGAGAGATAGAATGATTGATTACGGATGGTTTGTTTTTGGAATGTTATTTATGAGCCTTTCTGGGTTATTTTTTGGATTAGTTGTAGGGTTCCTTCTTGGTGTTGAACGAAAATTAACAAAACAGGATAAATAAAATGACTGACTGGAGAGAACAGGTCAAAGCCAATGTTGAAAAGGCTGAATCCGAAGAGTTAGAACGAAACATTGATACAATAGCAAACGGGGATTATCGCAGCCTTGCCATTAAACTTCATAAATTGTGGCAAAATGCAATGGGCACAAAGTGGCAAACTATTGAAACAGCGCCGAAAGATTCATGTCAATGGATATTGGCTACAGAAGAAGCATGTTCAAGAGTTGACCAAGTCAGATGGGTTCCTGAAGGTTTGGAAGAAGGATATAATTGGGTTACTTTGGATGGTTGGTTTCATCCGAACAAAGTTTTTAAATACTGGATGCCTTTACCGGAGCCGCCGAAATGATTTACGTTATTCTAGCGGTAGATGATTCTCTCGCATGAGTGAAACCCTGCTGCTGAACAAAGAACTGGTAGACATTCGCAAATCGTTGTTTGCGCTGGACAAGGCCGACTGCGAAGAAAGCCTGTCCGAATTTATCAAGCAATCATGGCACGCCATTGAGCCGCACGAATATATCCACAACTGGCATATCGACATGATTGCCGAACACCTGACCGCAATCACCGAAGAAATGATGATTGACGACGAGCAATACTACAACCGCCTCTGCATTAACGTTTGCCCTGGCGCAATGAAGTCCCTGCTCGTCGGAGTCATGTGGCCAGCGTGGGAACTCGGTCCGCGCAATATGCCCTACACGAAATACGTTTGCGCCTCGCACTCGCTCGATTTGGCTATTCGCGATAACGTCAAATGCCGCCGCCTCATTCAATCCGAATGGTATCAGGAGCGCTGGGGTGACCGCGTTAAAATCACCGGAGACCAGAACGCCAAGGGCAAATTTGAAACAACCGCCGGAGGATTCCGCCAAGCCGTTGCGCTCACTGGTATGACTGGCGCTCGTGGTGATCGTGTTATCATCGACGATGGCCTTAGCGTCGACGGCGCACAATCGGACGCTATTCGTCAGTCAACCATTGAAACGTTCCTAACAGCCGTTCCAACTCGCCTGAACTCTCCAGAAAAGTCAGCCATTATACAAATCTCCCAGCGCCTGCACGAAGAAGACCTAACGGGCGTTATTATGGATAAAAAACTAGGTTATGACTGGATTATGATTCCGATGGAATATGATCCAGAACGCGCCGCACCAACAATGCTAGGCGCTAGTGATCCGCGCACTGTTGCCGGAGAGTTGTACTTTCCTGCACGATTCCCCGCCCATGTTGTCGAGCGTGATAAGAAAATCATGGGATCATACGCTGTTTCCGGCCAGTTCCAGCAACAGCCCAGCCCGCAAGATGGTGGTATTATCAAGCGCGATCATTGGCAACTCTGGCCTAACGATGTGGCGCTTCCGGCGTTTGACTACATCATTGCCTCGCTGGATACGGCTTACACGACAAAGACTGAAAATGACTTTAGCGCGATGACTGTTTGGGGCGTGTTCTCTGAAGACCCGATAGCAACAGCATCAAATGCACTTCAAAAGGATGGCAAAGCCTACAAGATCGAGCGCACCTACAAGCAGCCGCACCCGAAAGTTATGATGGTCTATGCGTGGCAAGAGCGTTTGCAGCTTAATGATCTGGTGACAAAAGTTGCCAATACGATGAAAATGATGCAAGCCGAAACAATCCTGATTGAAAACAAAGCCGCAGGCATTCCCGTAGCGCAAGAGTTGCGCCGCCTGTATTCCAATAAAGGCTATCAGGTTATTCTAGATGATCCCAAGTCGCTTGACAAAATCGCCCGATTGTATTCAATCCAGCACTTGTTTGAAGATGGCCTCATTTACGCGCCGGATAAAACGTGGGTTGATCAGGTCATAACTCAGTGCATGATGTTTCCGAAAGGCAAACATGACGACCTCGTAGACACTGTCAGCTCTGCATTGCGATTCTTGAGAAAAGCGGGTATGATGGAACGTGCGGAAGAAGTGCAGCAAAGCTACGAAGATTTAATGCGTCGGCCAACCACACAACCCGCGCCATTGTATTCGGTTTAAGGATTAAACTATGCCACTCGTTCCGTCTCACATTCGTCTCATGCCGCAATCAGAGGAATCACCTTCATTCGACAGTGAAGACGTGGCAATTGAAAACGAAGATGAATCCGACGGCAAGACATACGATGACAAGGGCAATGTTATAACCATCGAATTTCCCGACGGATCAATCTCATTGTCACTGGATGGATCCCCACTGGAAAGCGCTGGTAAGCCAAACCGTAAAGACTGGTTTGACAATCTGGTCGATGAAGTGGACGAGAGGGAACTGTCCCGAATTTCAGAAGATTTGCTTAAGGGAATAAATGACGACCTTGAAAGCCGTAAAGAATGGATTGACGACAGAGCGCTTGGAATCAAGCTACTTGGACTCAAGATTGAAATTCCAGGACTGGGATCAGTTGCAGATGGCGCTCCCGTCGAAGGAATGTCCAAGGTTCGGCACCCTTTGCTTCTCGAAGCTGTGCTCAGATTCCAAGCGAACGCCCGATCCGAAATGCTACCTACAGATGGGCCAGTAAAGATTCGTGAGGACAATAACAATGCTACCCTCGACTCTGACCAACTCGCCAATGATCTTGAAAACGACATCAACCACTATCTCACTAGCACCGCGAAGGAATACTACCCCGATACGGATAGAATGCTATTCATGTTGGGCTTTGGTGGGACGTCATTCAAAAAAGTATATTTCTGCCCATTACGCAATCGTCCCGTCTCAGAATCCGTCGATGCAGACGACCTCATTGTCAACAATTCAGCCACAGACCTGACAAACGCCCGCCGCGTAACTCACCGAATTTCTATGCGGTCATCGACTGTTAAGCGGATGCAAATTCTTGGCGTTTACCGTGATACGGAATTATCCACACCGAAGATGATTAACTTTGATGCGGCGCAGCGTGAAAAAGCCTCGCAGCAGGGCGTTATTCTTGACGTAATAAATCCAGATGACCGCAACCGCGAAATCTTTGAGTGCTACTGCGAGTTGGATATTCAGGGCTTCGAGCATAGGCGCAAGGGCAAAGAATCCGGCTTGGAAATCCCATACCGCGTAACCATTGACGCAACTAGCCGACAAATCCTGTCCATTGTGCGTAATTACGATGAGGATACAAAAGAACTCCCCGTAGCGCGATCAAACTTCGTCAAATACACGTTTGTCCCTGGCATGGGTTTCTATGACATCGGCTTGCTGCACATCCTTGGTAATACAACCAACGCCATAACTGCCGCTTGGCGAGAAATGCTTGATTCCGGCATGTACGCCAATTTCCCTGGATTCCTTTATGCGGATTCAGGCGCTCGGCAAAACACCAACATCTTCCGCGTCCCCCCTGGCGGTGGCGCATTGATTAAAACAGGCGGACTGCCAATTCAGCAAGCCATTATGCCCCTGCCATACAAAGACGTTGGCCCGGGTCTTATGTCTCTGGTGCAAAACATGGCTGATACGGGTATGCGTCTGGGCGGCACGTCAGAGCAGGCCGTTGGCGAGGGCAAGCAGGACGCTCCTGTTGGTACAACGCTGGCAATGATTGACCAAGCCACTAAGGTCATGAACTCGGTGCATAAACGGATGCACGCGGCTCAGGCTGAAGAGTTTGAATTGCTTGTGCGCTGCTTCAAAGAAAACCCTGAATCATTCTGGCAGCAAAACCGCCGCCCAGCCCGCAAATGGGATCAGGAAACGTTTGTTCGCGCTCTTGGTCAAGTTGATCTGGTGCCACAGGCTGACCCCAACACAGCCAGCCAGACACAGCGCATTATGAAGATTATTGCCCTGAAACAGATACAGGCGCAAAACCCGTCTCTGTATGATCCTATTGCGATTGACACAGCATCGTTGAAAGCTATTGGCTGGAGCAATCCAGAACAGTTTATGATTCCGGCTTCTGCTCAGGGCGCTCCACCGCCTGAATTGCAAAAGCAAATGGCTGAAATGCAGATCAAAAAGCAGGACAGTGACACGAAGGCAAAACTTGCCGATGGGAAGTTGCAGCTTGATCAGGCTAAAGTTAAAATTGATGCAATGAAAATGCAGCAAGGTGGATTGGTTGGCGGGCAATCTGAAAAGTCAGACCATGATAAAGTTATGGATCACCATGCTTCAATTATTGCCGAACAGGAACTTGAGATCAAAAAGCAGTTGGCGGATGCAAAGTTGCTGGACAGTAAAACCAAAGTGGCGCAACTTGGTTCTGCGATGAAAAAAGACGCTATGGACAATATGGTTGATCAGCAGGAAATGCTTGCAAAGCAGCGCATTCAAATGATTGACCTAGCGCAAAACATCGCTGTGCATCCTGAATCCGAACAGGTTGTTAAACATTTGCTTGGCAACGTGGTTCCGGCTATAACTGGTGTTAAGGCTCCGGCAGAACCCGCTTTGAGGCCAATTATTGATGAGAGAGAACCTAATCAATGAGCAACGTCCTGCACACCGCCCGCAATATCAAGCCGATTAAGGTCGCTCTAGCAAGTGGTGGAACTCCAAGTCCAGAGCGCCAAGCATTTAATGCGGCGTTTGCGTTGGCTCGTGCGAAGTATCTGGCGGGGCAGGGTCCGTCCACGTTTCCGTATAAGGGTGCGCTGTATGGCGTTGATGTTGCCAACAAGCCAATGCTGCAAGGCCGTGTAGGTCAGCCCGCAAATGTTCCTTTACCGCCTGAACGACCAGATAATCTTGGTCAATCTACAGAAGATCATGCAGCGCCAATGCCGCAGCCTAACAACTGGGGCGCATCGGGCTTTGGCGGCGATAAGGATGTATCACCCGCGCCGCAATCTCCTATAACAGCGCAACCAGCAACTGGATCAATGGCTGATTACGCTAATGCAATCAAGCAAATTGAAAGCAGTGGCCGCTATCATATTATGGGGCCAGCTACAAAAAGTGGTGATCGTGCTTATGGCGCATATCAGGTTATGGGCGCGAATATTCCGTCTTGGACAAAAGCGGCCACTGGTCAATCATTAACGCCGCAACAATTTCTTGCCAGCCCTGAAGCGCAGGATGCAGTGTTTAATTATCATTTTGGCAATGCGGTTAAAAAATATGGTTCGCCAGAAGATGCGGCGTCTGTTTGGTTCTCTGGTCGTCCAATGGCAGCCGCTGGTAATGCAGCGGATATTACGGGCACTACTGTTCCGCAATATGTGCAGAATTTCCGCAATGCTTTGGGGCGGGTTCAAACAGCCAATTCTTTAAATCCAGACGTAAATGCACCTGCAGCTGTTCATGCTGGCCCACAATTTACAACGGACAATCAAGCGCCACCATCTCCGGCCAATGTTCCTTTGCCGCCTGTTCGTCCTGCATCATTTGATCAATCGCCACCACTAGCTAGTGGATTTCCGCAAGTTAATGCCAATGTTCCTGTGCAGCCAAATGATACGGGCGATAGAATGCCACCACTAGCTAGTGGATTTCCGCAAGTTAATGCCAATGTTCCTGCTGAGGATTATGAAGCCCCGTCATTTGGTGAAGGAATTACGCCCTCATCATATGAGGTAAAGCCAAACGCTACCAATGCCGACATTGATGCTATGCAGAAGGACCTTGAGGCTCGTAAACTGGGCATGGGCGCTGGTAGCCTTTGGGAAGCCAACAAAGACAGTTATGCCGATGGTGGTGAGGTTGATCAGGAGCCTATTACAGCTTATCAAGGTGGCCCGCATTCTGTTGGTCCGGAAGGATACAGTAACGAAAAAATAGGAACGGGCGAAGGCGCGCAATCGTTTGGATATGGTCATTATTTTGCTGAACATGAACCTGTGGCGCAGCAATATAAAAATAAATTAACCCCTGAAGGACAAATTGGGCACATGCACCAAGTTGCTATTCACGCACATCCGGACCACTTCCTTGATTGGGATAAGCCGCTACATCACCAAAGTGAACATGTGCAAAATTTATTGTCTGGAGCACTTAATGATGCGTGGGATCATTCCCCAGATGCACAAGATATGTTTAGAGATATTAAATACGGTAAAAAACCAAGTAAAAGGGTAAAAACAGGAGAAGATTTATATAATGCTTTAAAACCAACATTTGGGGACAGAACAGAAAATAGCAAAACCGCATCTGAAATATTATTGAAAAACGGCATACGCGGCATAAAATACCTTGACGCGGGCAGCCGCGCCGCTGGCAATGGCACCCGCAACTACGTTGTTTTTGACCCGAAAGACATAGAGATTATGCGTCGGTATGCAAAGGGTGGGGATGTCTCTGCTTGGCACTCTAATCATCCATTGTTCGGTAAAAAACGCGGCGGTTACATTCCGCATCATAACCCCATTGTCGAGCAAGCGCTCAACAAAACTAGCATCGCACCGCTCGATGTTATGTCCCTCGTTAAGCGGTCACGGGGACGCCCGTAAACTCTGGAGTTAAACGCATGTCCGAAGAATCCAAAAAAGCCCGCAATGCCATGAAAGAAAAAGCAAAACGCCTAGCTAGTGCAGACCCGCATCAGAAAGTTGATAGTTCCACATGGACACCGCCCGACGCGGAACATGCTGGCGTAAAAACTGGCATGCGCCCGATTAGCAAGCGAGCCTTTAAAAAAGGCGGTAAGGTTTTAGGTCATGCCGAAGGACACAAATCAGAACACCGCGCAGATCGTAAGCCCCGCAAAGAAGGCGGCAAAGCCATGTCGGTTGATGGTTTTCTTAACCGCGATCAGAAAATGGCTAATGAAGAACGTGACGGCATTAAACACATTGGCGGCCTGAAAACTGGCGGTCGTGCGGAGAAATGCGGCGGAGGTCGTACTCCTAAGTTCGGCGGTGGACCAATCGGCAGCAATCCTTTGTCCGATCAGGCACGAATGATGGGTCAGGCCGCTGGTATGCGTAAGCATGGCGGTAAAGCTGAACATTCCGATGTTGCTGAAGATAAAAAGCTCATCAAAAAAATGGTTAAGCCAGAGGCTCGTACAGGTAGAAAACACGGCGGCAATGTATTCTCTGGGGATTCTTTGACAAAGATACCAGGTGCTGTTGGTGGCCGTTCGGCCCATGCTCATGGTGGCAAAGCCAAAGGCAAGACCAACATTAACATTATTATCAGTTCTGGTCGTAAAGATGGCGCTGAGGGCATTCCTCCAAATGCACCAGTTAATCCACCACGTCCCCCTGCGGTTCCCATGCCTATGCCAATGCCTCCAGCGGGCGGCGGAATGCCAATGGGTGCGGCTCCTCCTATGGGCGGCGCTATGCCTCCACAGATGCCTCGTAAGTCAGGCGGTCGCACAAACTACCCAATCCGTGATGGTGCGGGTGGCGGTGAAGGCCGTTTAGAAAAGATTAAGGCATACGGACCGTAACAAGTTTCCCCGGGCATTGTCTCTCCCAGTGCGCGGGTGAGAGCAGGCCGGACGTTCCCTCCGCGTCCGGCCACGCACTTCTTTATGAGGGATAGGAAGTTAAATGCTAACAACTACAAGTTATTTAGTTGATGAGATCAATAAATCCATCAATGAGAAATGCGAAGAAATTGCCAACAACCTAGCGAGGGGTTGCGCGTCTTCACATGAGCAGTATCGACATCTGTGCGGAATCGTTACTGGACTTCAGCAAGCCCTAGAAATTGTCGATGAGGCAAAAAATAGGGCTGACCGCACAATCTCTGGCAAATGAGGGAAAAGCCATGCCACCAATGATTATGAATCACGAAGTAGACCCAAAAGAAAAGTTGCATAAAGAAATTGGAGATTTGTCAAATATCCATATTTTTAATAATCAGCTTTTAATTGCCTTATATATTCGGCCAAAAGTGACAAAAAGCGGTATTTATTTGACTGATAAAACAGTTGATGAGGATATTTACCAATCAAAAGTAGGTCTTTTGGTCAAAAAAGGCAAAAGCGCATTTAATGATGGCACGGGAACTTGGTTTGAGGGCGAAACCTTTGAGATTGGCGATTGGTTAATCTCTCGCCCGTCCGATGGTTGGACAATTACAATCAATAATGTGCCATGCCGCATCATTGATGACGTAAATATCAAGGGTCGCACTGACCATCCAGATAAAATTTGGTAAGGGGAAATAATATGGCACGTGCAAAAGATATTGAATTGCCGGAAGATGACTTCAAGGTTGAACTTGAACCATTGGAAAGCGAAAAACAAGAAGAAATAGTCGTTGAAAAGGCTGATCCTCCTAAAAAGCAGCCTGAATTGTCAGTCGATGATGGTATTCAGGCTCTAAAAAAAGAGCTTGAAGCAGAACGCCAGGCGCGATTTGCAGCAGAGCGCAATGCTCAAGAGGCAACAAATCGTGTTAATCAGGCAAAGGGCGAGGTTGATGATACCAATCTTAAACTAATCGACAATGCGATTGATACTGTAAAACGCAACGAACAAATTATGAAGCAAAACCTTCGTTTGGCGTTTGCAGAGCAGGACGTTGACCGAATTGCTGAGATTCAAAGTGAAATTGCAACGGCTGCATTGAATAAATTGCAGCTTGAGCAAGGCCGTGTGGCTTATGAAAAGCAAATGCGCGAAGCCCCAAAACAGCAGCCTGTCCAACAGAATGATCCTGTCGAGGCTCTGGCTAATACTCTTAGTCCGCGCTCTGCGGATTGGGTTCGCCGCCATCCAGAATATGCACGAGACCCGCGCTTGTTTAAGAAAATGGTTGCAGCGCATGAAATGGCCGCCGCTGATAACATTGAGTTTGATACTGATGAGTATTTTAGCACTATTGAACGGTCATTAAACATTAGAAACACCCCAAATGAAGAACAGGAGTCACCATTGTCATCTGCATCTAACCCAACTTCGCAGCGGCAACGGACAGCCCCGCCCTCTGCACCCGTGTCTCGGACTTCAACAAATAATTCCGGCACTAAACCAAATATTGTTCGCCTCTCGGCGGATGAACGTGAAATGGCATCAATGATGGGCATGACCGATCAGGAATATGCCCGCAATAAAGTTGCATTGATTAAAGAAGGGAAACTGAACTAATGGCACCTAGAGAAATGCGCCCCTCAATTCGTGAGGATGATCCACGCGCTGCCGCAAAACGCCGCGCCGCTGAAATTCTTGGAACTGGAGCAGACTTCGATGCTGATGGTGTTGATGACTTTGCTGTTCCGGCTCCCCCCGATGGCTGGTCATACGAGTGGAAGCGGTTTTCTTCTATGAATATGGAGGATCGCTCGCATCAAAACCATGTTAAGAGCACAGGCTGGCAGCCCGTTCCTGCAACACGGCACCCTGAGATGATGGAAGCCGGAGCCACAGGCGCAATCGAGCGCAAAGGCATGATGCTTATGGAGCGTCCAGAGGAAATCACCAATATGGTGAAGGAACGCGAATATCGCAAAGCCCGTAATGAGGTTACTCATAAAGAGCAGCAGCTTAAAGCAAGCGAGCCTTTGTTTGCTGGCCGCGCTGATTCACGCCTTCGTGCTAAGGTTGGCAAAAGCTATGAGCCATTGATTATTCCTGAAGAATAATGCTTGACGCCTTTTAGTGTGTTTGGTAGTATTTATGTGCTTAGGATAAACAATACCAGCGGGTCGCCTACGGGCGGCCTGTTTTTTTGTTTGACAACAATTTATTTTTATGATTATTGTAAAAACATTCTTCTCCAGGTGTAGAAGATAAACCGATTTTTCCCGTTTCATAGATTCGCCCCAGGTGCGCGATGATGGAAACTCTCTGAAAGGAGAATCCCGTCATGGCCAACATTTTTGCGCCCAACGGTTTTTTGCAGTATCAGGGCACTGGTTCGGCTCCAACTTACGAGCAGACTCAGCTTGCTATCGCTTCCGGCAATACGACTCCAATTTTCTTCGGTGATCCCGTAGTACAGGCAACCAATACCACTGGTATAGGCACTGGCTACATCACTCAGGCTTACGGCCCAGTCACTTTGACTGTTGCTGCAACCGCCCTCACTACCAGCGCCGCTGGTACGCTGACCGTGACTTTCTCGGCTGGCACATCGACCTCTGGTAACTTACCTTCTTCGTGGGCACCCCCAGTTGGCTCGGTCATCACCATCACTGGCTCAACCACTGCATCTGGCGTAAACCTGAACGGCACCTATCAGGTGACTTCGGCTTCTACCACGACTGCTGTGTGCGCTTCCTACGGCCCACAGACCCCAAGCGCCACTTCGACCGCTTCTGGTACTGTTACCGTGTATGTGCCAATCGCTGGTGTGTTCGTTGGCTGCAAGTACCTTGGTACAGCAATCAAGTATCCGAACTTTAACAACTACTGGCCTGGCTCTGGCTCCAACGGCGACGTGACTGCATATGTTGTTACTGATCCAAATGCTCAGTTCATTGTGCAAACTGCAAACTCCAACACCACTGCCACCGCAGTTGGTCTTGCAAACGTTGGTCAGAACATCTCGTTCAACTACAACGACTACACAGCAACTGGTGAAACTAACGGCAACACTGCCAATGGTCTATCGACTTTCTTTGCTGATCAGTACTCGCTGATTGCAAACTCAGGCGCTGGTTCTGCTTCCAACAACTATTTGCCTTTCCGCATTATTGCTCTTGCGAACTATGTGCCTGGTGCTACCAGCCCACTTGCTTCCGTAAACGGCAATGATTCCACCACAGCATACAACAAGATCGTTGTTGGGTTTAATAACTCAATGCAGCGCGCTCTTGCTGGCATCTAATAGGAGTATAGGACTATGGCTGTAAATCTTTCAGCAATTAAAGACCTTCTCCTCCCAGGCTTGCGTGGGGTTGAAGGCAAATACGAGCAGATTCCTTCTCAGTATGACAAAATTTTCACTAAGCACGACTCTAAGATGGCTTTCGAACGTACCGCAGAAATTCGCTACCTCGGTCTTGCTCAGCTTAAGAGCGAAGGCGGCCAGACTGCTTTCGATAACGGCGCTGGTGAACGTTACATCTACAATCAGGAACACAGTGAAATTGGTCTTGGTTATGCCATCACCCGCAAGGCGATTGACGATAACCTTTACAAGACCCAGTTTACGCCCTCGAACCTCGGCCTTATGGAATCTTTCCATCAGACCAAGGAAATCTACGGCGCTTCGATCCTGAACACCGCAAGCACCTACAACACCGCAGTCAACGGCGATGGCGTAGCACTTTGCGCGACCAACCATCCGATTGATGGTGGAACGATTGCCAACACTCCAACCACTCAGGTTGATTTGAACGAAGCTACCCTGCTAAATGCAATGGTTGCCATTCGTACAAACTTCCGCGATCAGGCTGGTCTGAAAATCTTCGCTCGTGGCCGCAAATTAATTATTCCTCCGGCTCTTGAGCCAGTTGCAATTCGTTTGACCAAGACTGAATTGCGCCCAGGCACCGCAGATAATGATGTCAACGCTATTTTGACCACCGCCGGCGGCTTGCCAGATGGTTATATGAGCAACGACTTCTTGACATCTGCATATGCTTGGTTCTTGCTGACCAACATCGACGGTCTGTCGTATATGGAACGCATTAAGTTCGAGACCGACCTTCAGGTTGATTTCCACACTGACAACTTGCTGGTCAAGGGCTATGAGCGCTACAGCTTCGGTTATTATAACTGGCGCGCAATTTATGGCTCATTCCCAACCTCGTAAAAAGGAATAAGTCATGGCTACGACCATAAACGACATACAGCCTGGGTTTTATCCCAATCCGAATAACAGCCCAGTACAGCCTGGAGTTGCCTTCACGGGGCCAATCTTCGCTGGTAACGTTCTTACCAGTGACGGAACAGGCAACCTTGCCGCGCTTGGTGGTTCGATTGGTACGCAGAATATTGGCTATGTAGTGATGTCTCAGAGCGAGCCAATCACTCAGGCCAGTGGTCTGACATCAATTACGCTTCCTGCTCAAAGCCAGATCATCGGCATGTATCTGATGGTTACTACGGCTTGGACTGGTAGTTCTACCACTCTCGGTATTGGTGCAACAGCGGGCACATCTGCTGCGACCGCCTTTACAACTGCTGGCGCTGTCGCTGGCGGCACAAAAGGGTTGATCACGATTGTTCCTGGCACTGCAACCGCACAGATTGCAAACTGGGACAATATCAGCAACGCCACTTTCCAAACGGGTGGCCCAACTGATGTGCAGCTTCTTGTTACTTCCACCAATACTGGCTCTGGCGTAGGCACATTGACTGTGATTTACGTTCAGGGCATCAACCTCGCCTCGTAAGGAGACCTATTATGAAGGGTCATAAAGCACATCATCACGCAGAACACGGCCATCATGGCGTTGTTCACAAGGGCGTACATCACCATCACCCCCGCGCTGCCCATGCAAAGGGCGGCAAGGCTGGCGAAGGTATTGAGGGCGTTATGGATCATGACGAAGCCCCAAAGGAAGTATATGCTGGCGCAGGCTCGCATGTAGTCCATGAGGCAGAAGAGCATAAGCGCGGCGGCAAAGCCAAGAAGAAGAAGATTCATCTTGGTCACGCTGAAGGCCACAAGTCTGAGCATCGCGCAGACCGCAAGCCTCGCAAGTCCGGTGGACGCGCTGGTTCAAACATGAACCCGCTTTCGTCTGCACATCACGGCATGGAGCCTAAAGGCCGCCATGAAAAAGAAATCGACTAATATCAAGCGGGGAGCTTCGGCTCCCCTCTTTACCATTTGGAGGCTTTAATGACCGCAGCATGGACACGATCTGAGGGAAAGTCTCCCACTGGTGGCTTAAATGAAAAGGGCAGGCAATCTGCTCGTGCTGAAGGCCACAATTTAAAAGCCCCCACAAAAGATTCCGATAACCCTCGACACAAATCATTTTGCGAGCGAATGACTGGTATGAAGCGCAAGCTCACTGGTGCAGCCGCCGCAGCCGATCCTGATAGCAGGATTAACAAATCACTTAAAAAATGGGGTTGTTGAAATGGCAGATAAGCCTTTTTGGGATAAAGATTTGCTCAAGGAGCACCACACGAAACATCTTTCAAAAAAACAGGAAAGCTTTGCAAAAGCGCGAACGCGCGCGGCAGGGCGTCCTTATCCGAACCTGGTAGACAATGCTGCAGTCGCTAAGAAAAGAGGCAAATAATGCGTCCAATTACAGTACAAGTCGGCCCATTGGCTGCGGCAAACGCAAGCGGCATTGGTTCTGCTGCCTCATCTGCCACATCAGTTACAATTACAAACGGAACGCTTGACACGCCTCGGCGCATTCTGTTCACGCCAACCGGCAATGAAAGCGCAAATACGTTTACTCTTGTTGGGACAAATGCCAGCGGAATGCCTCAAATGGAAGTTTTGACGGGCGCAAATGCCACGTCATTTTATTCAAACCTTGATTTTGCCACCGTCACATCAATCAAACTTGCGAACGCCGCTGCGGCGTCTATCACCGTTGGCACAAATAACGTTGCCTCAAGCCCTTGGGTGCGTTTTGATGACTATTCGCTGTCCCAAACGTCCATTCAATGCACTGTAAGCGGCACTGTAACATATTCGCTTCAGCAAACTTTGCAGGATCCAAACAGCCCAACCAACCCAGTTGCGCCATATTCTGTAAACTGGTTGAACTCATCCGATGCGGCAGCCGTAAACGCAACATCGACGGTTCAGAGCAGCTATCAGTATTCTCCGGCCTTTGCCCGTGTGACAATTACCAGCGGGACTGGGTCTGTTACGGCCACATTTACCCAATTTGGCGTCGCGCCATACTAATCGGAGAAAATAATCATGTCCGGCTTGAGCTTTTCCGCCTCTTCTACCGATCAGGCGCTCCAAACTGAGTACCCTTCGCGTTTGCGCGATAATCTTGGACGCACTGAAGTGTCCGAAGTTCAAAATTTGTTTGAAGCTGACTTTGAATACGGCACCCAACCAATGCGCTGGGAGCAGTATACGTCAGGCGGCGGCTTGGTGTATCAACAGTCGTCCATTGGCGGCGTGCAGATGTCTGTCACAGCGGCATCTGGCGACATCGCGATGCGTCAAACACGTCCTTACATTCGGTACCAGCCCGGCAAAACAATTTACATGTCGTCTGGTTTTCTGTTTGGAACGCCTTATACAAATCAGCGTCAGCGCGTTGGTTTTTTTGATGACGGCAACGGCATTTTCTTTGAGCAGAGCGATCCAACTGCCAATAATCCCACAGGCATGGGGGTTGCTTACCGCTCCGACGTAAACGGCGTTCCAACAGATACGCGCATCACATCAGACCAATGGCTCGATCCGCAAGGCATCAAGTCTTCCATAAATTGGAATAACATTCAGATGATCTGGATTGAGTTCGCGTGGTATGGCGCTGGTTTGCTTCGCTGGGGTGTAATGATCAATGGCGAGCCGTATGTTTTGCATCAGGTCGGCATTGGCAATAAAACTGGTCAGGTCACGCCGTGGTCGCGCACAGGTAACGTTCCTGTGCGCTACGAGCTGCGCAATATTGGAGCAATCGCCACAGGATCTTCCCCCTACACCATGCAGCATTTTGGTGTATCGGTGCTGGCAAAAGGCAAAATTGACACACAACGCGGTTTTACATACGGTTATGGTATGGCTGCAGGAACGCCAACACGTGCTCCGGGATCGTCCGCAACTCGCTATCCGTTACTTTCTATTCGCTATCGCGCAATGGGAACGCTGGAATACGGTGTTGACTCGGCATATTCTGGGTTAAATGGCACGTTGCCAAGCGGAGGCGCGGCAATAACCGGTGTTTCATCTTCTGTTGCTGTTATTGCAACATCCACCATTTCAGGCACAACGTTGACGGTAGGATCCGTTACATCAGGAACCGTTGCTATTGGCCAAACCATCAATGGCAATGGCGTTCTGCCCGGCACAGTTATTTTGAGCGGAAGCGGATCAACATGGACAGTGAACAATAGCCAAACGCTTGCTTCTAGCACTCTATATTTGGCAGGAACGGTCATTACAGCATCGGGAGCCACATGGACAGTTGGACAATGGGCTGGAAAATATGTGTTTTCTCGCGGATCGTCTGTTGCAATTTCAAGCGTAACAGCCAGCGCAGGTTCTGCGGTTATCAACACATCTGCCGCCAACTACATGACCATTGGTCGTTACATTACCATTTCCGGCGCAACTGGAAACACCACGCTTAACGGCACTTTTCAGGTTACAGCTATTGGCTCTGGTACGTCATTCACAATCACAGGTTCGACCATTACTACAGGGTCTGTGACTGGCTCGCCCGTTTACACACAGGGCGAGGGTGGCATTGGGCGCATTTCTTACAACACCGCCACGGCGCTGTATGTTGCGGACAACGTTGTTGGTTCTAATCCAATGCTTGTTCCTCCGGCAACGAGCGGAAACTACATCATTGGTGAAATTGATCGTGGTCAAATCCTTCCGCAGCTTTTGTCAATTTATTCATCGGCAAATTGCACCTTGGAATTGATTGCATCAACATTTTATTCCCCTGTTGCACTGACTGGCGCGTCTTTTGCCACCATGTACTCACTTGGCTCGCTCAATAGCTTTGTTGAGCGCGATATTTCGGCAACGGCACTTACGGGCGGAGAGGTGGTTTACAATACCCCGCTTCCTTCTGGCGGGTTGCAAAATTTTGACTTAACCAACTTTTTCCCGCTTTACACAACCGTTCAGGGCAACGCCCCCGACATTCTAACAGTGGCCATTACAACGCCTTCGGGCTTTTCTGGCAATGTTGGCGCATCCCTGATTGGCCAAGAGGCAATGTCCTGATGACAAGCAGCGGCTCTTACTCCTACAATCCTTCGCTTGGCGAACTTGTTTTGTACGCATACAATCTATGCGACATCAGAAACACGTCACTCGCCCAAGAGCACATGGAAGCGGCTCGTATGGCAACAAACATGCTGTTGTCCCGCTGGAGCAATCAGGGCGTCAATCTGTGGGCTGTTGATTTACAAACTGTAACGCTGGTTCAAGGCCAAACTCAATATGTTGTGCCGGATAACACGGTTATGGTGCTGGATGCTTATGTTACCATCAATAATGGTACATCTTCACAGCCTATTGACCGAATAATCCTGCCAGTGAGCCGCACAGAATATGCCTCATATCCAAACAAAGAGCAGCAGGGCTTTCCGACTGTGTTCTGGTTTGACCGTCTTATCAGTTCAGACAGATCAACGGGCTCAACCGGCCCGTCACTTTATATCTGGCCTGTTCCTGATGGCACAAGCGCACAGACACTAAGCTATTACCGCGTTCGCCAGATTCAGGACAGCAATTTGACCAACGGGCAGACGGTTGAGATACCGTATTTGTGGATGGAGGCATTTGCATACGCGCTTGCTGTGCGGCTTGCAACTATCTGGAATCCCGCCAAGTTGCAAATTCTTAAGCCAATGGCTGATGAATCTTATGAAATTGCTGCAATGCAAAACATTGAACAAGCACAACAATACATCTCCCCCCAAGTGCAGGGGTATTTTAGATGAGGCCACACGGTAGAGCAAGTGTCAGTTCGCGCAACCCGCAAGCCTTTGGTATTTGCGACCGCTGCGGTATGCTCTACAATCATGTGCGCCTCCAATGGCAATTCGACTACGCAGGGGCTGGCTTGATCAACAAGCGCATTCTTGTATGTAACCCTTGCAATGACGTTCCGCAAAATCAAGCCCGCGCAATCATTGTCCCAGCCGATCCTGTGCCAATTCAAAATCCCCGCATTCAGGATTATGTTGCGGCGGCAACGGATGACGTGGTTATTTCCGCGCCAACAGTTTATGATCCCACAACTGGCATTCCAATTCCATCGACCACAACGATTGTGCTGGAAGATGGCGTGACTCAAGTAACAACGCAAGTGCTTGGAAAGCCCAATGGATTGGCTCAAGGCGCAATCATGCCGTTAATTAACAATGTCTCTTATGATGTTGTGCTGAATCCATTGTCTGTTTCATCCTTTGGCACAAGCACAATAACAGTGACGTTTTCATCTCCGCATGGCCTTGCTACAAATGATCAAATTGCCGTTGAAGGTCTATCAAATAATTTGGCAAACGGGTTCTATTCCGTTACAGTTACTTCAGCGATTGCCTTTACATATCAGGTTAATGCGGCGGTTCCTGCATCTGGATTATTGCAGGGCACAACATTGATGGTTACAGGGCTTGCTGGCCTTCCTTACAATTATGCTCAAATACCGCTTACTGGGGTTTAAGAAATGGCAAATACTACCATCACAAATCTTCCCACGGTAACGGCACTCAATGGCACTGAGCCTCTGCTTGGCGTTCAATCCAGCGCGTCCGTACAAATTACAACGGGGCAGATTGCGTCTTTGGCAGCAGGATTGGGTGGGAATCTTCCGTTCACAGTCAGTGTTGGCGGTACAGGTGACACGACATTCACTCAGTATGCACTTTTATTCGGTAATGGCACCAATCCTATAGGTGTTGTAACGCCGCCCGCAGGGACTAACTATGTTCTTGTGGCAAGCGCTGGTGGCGCTCCAGCATGGCAAGCTACAATTCCTGTAACTGCAGGTGTTGATAGCATTAGCTTCGGATCCACTGGCCTTACGCCATCATCTGCACAGGCGGGTGTTGTTACAGTAGCCGGAACACTTGTAGCGGCTAATGGCGGCACAGGGCAGTCATCCTACACAATCGGAGATGTTCTTTATGCTTCAACTACTACAGCTCTTTCCCGATTGGCAGACGTTGCAACTGGCTCTGTTCTTATTTCTGGGGGCGTCGGGGTT
>Ga0208387_1000161_pt1 | contig 22829 bp, 26 predicted proteins | sample CryBogCBH27Jul09_FD_184611 | JGI IMG/M metagenome (GOLD analysis project Ga0208387, IMG submission 184611) | Freshwater microbial communities from Crystal Bog, Wisconsin, USA - CBH27Jul09 (SPAdes) | ecosystem: Environmental > Aquatic > Freshwater > Lake | place: Crystal Bog, Wisconsin, USA...
TTCGTATTGACTCTGCGCAACAGGTATATTATCTAATTCATTAATGATTGCAGAAATGTCCATAGTTGCTAATCCCTTTACTTATTATATTAAATTAGCAGCTTTTTGAAATCAAATTTAGCCACCTTGATAGTTATAAGGACCAGTTCTACCACCAAATGTTGACGAAAGTGTAATTGAACCAGATACTATTCCAATTTTACTACCTAGAGTAGCTCTTAAACCTATATTAGTACCAGCAGCAGGCACACCGCCACTGGGAACATAATAAGCATTATATACAGCTCCCATGAGAATTGTTGAACCTGTATTTGGTATTGCAGTGACCATGGTATATTTATTACTTTTAGATCACATCTTCCATTTGTTAGCCAACCATTGTTTGAAACTGCCGATAGTTATAACGGAATTACCCATAGCAAATGGTTTATTTTGCGCAGCTATTTGAGTAGCTGCGACTTCTTTGGTCACAGTTCCGTCGGCTTTTGGCGAGCCTAAAACCCAATCGTCTGGTTTGCCACATGCAAGAGGGTATAAATTAACCAAATATAAATCAGCCATGCTTGGCGTAGCAGGGAGATATCGCCTACATTCTAAGAAGTATTTTGCCGTTGGTCCTGTTATCTGCTCTGTTGCTGACATTAATTTTATCTGATCTACAGTATATCCCAAGCCTTGTGCTGTCTTTGGCATTATTTGATTTAACCCAGTTGCACCTATAGAGTTTTGTATATGAGGGTTCAAATTACTTTCAATTTGAAAAACAATTACCATGTTATCGGCTGGCACATTAATTTGTTGACAAAGACGATTCAAACCTGTTATGAATGCAGGATCTGTTATACCATGATTAGCAAGTGTTGTTATGCCGCCAGCGGATAACTCTGAATATCCGGTGCCAACTCCTGGATTTGCACCTGGTCCTAATGCTCCTTCATTTACTGGCACAGTACTATTATTTGTAGACTGATCTCCCACTGGAGAAATTGGTGTTGAAGCAGATGTTGTTGTGTTAGGTGTCCCACCGCCTTCCCAGTTACCAGTTGCAATCGCACCTGGATTTCCTGGGCCTATGGCAATTGATGCTACAGATTCTTGAGCTGGTTCTACAGCTAATGTTGCTGTGGCCGGCACAGGTACCTGTCGATAATCAATAAGTTCCATTTTTGTTTTGATGCCATCTGGCGTAGTAACATACAACCCGGGACCTTGATCTGATCCAGCTTCAATAATCCAATCTCCTAATATAATTTTACTAGCTGTAATGATAGCTCCGCTGCCGCCGGGTCCTCCAAAGTTTTTTGCTTGGACCTGATTTGCGTTAATGTTGTTAGCGGTTACTGTATTAAAATTGCCGTTGTTCATTTTAGGCCTTAAAACTGTTGGCAATATTTATAGGTAAATTAGAACAATTCAGGATGCAATTTGCCATATTTACGCATTATTTGTCCGGCAACAGCATTTGCCTCATTCTCTTGATCGCTACCAGTAATTCCTGAATTAGCAGTAAGCTCGCCTGCTAAATCTTGTCGATAGTGTACCATTTCGTGACATAAACTACGTAAAACATCTAAAATGTGCCGGTGTCCTGCATACAACATTATTTGTCCCACACCTGGACGGTATGCAGCAAAGCTGTTATAAGGCGAATTTGAAATTGGTTTAGTAGTGAGTTTGATTTTAGGAACTGATGGTAATTCTAGTTCTATACATGCAAATCGTATGAAGTCTACTAATGTTTGAGCAGGATCATCGCCATAAATGAGTTCCATCATTTTCATAGAGATATTTACCTAATCTTACAGTCTTGACAGACATTTCTAATTGTGCTAGATTTAGGTATATGTTATTGGGATGAAAATTGCATGTTATTGAAAATCATAATGATTATATTGATTGCGTATACGGTTCAAATGCTCGTTACGCAAATTGAAATTGGTGCATATGGGTCGTCTGGAATTTTGGTATTATTTGGTGCGAGTCTTACAACGTTATACGGAAAAATAAAATGATGAGTTGAGGTTGTTCAACTCATCATATTTTTAATCCGCAGTCCTTTTTGTCTTGCGAGGCTTGCGGACTTTTTTAACCGCAGTTTCTGTTGCTGCTGGCACTGTGTTTACGTTGTTGGGCACTTGGTCGGCAACCTTTTTGCTTGACTTTTCAACTGGAGCAACTACATCGCTTAAGTCAGTTAGCACAGAGGTAGACACAACTTTCACGTCTTCTTCGACGGTGTGTACAGCTTTTGATATAAATCCAAAGTATTCTAAAAATTTCTTGAACATGAAAAGTTCTCCTTTAACAACTACTATATATCATTTTTAATTGGTTCTTTTAATACCTGCAAACCAAGATTTTTGGTTAACATCATTGACAGTTTTATTTAAGGAGCATACAATGGTGATGTAACAAAGGGATATAGTGTCCCAAAACAGCACGGAGAAAACAATGACAAAGACTTCTACTAACGCAAAGACTCGTTTGCTTACTTATCTCAGCAAGAACGATACTACTCTATCGGTTGCGCAAGCACGGTCTCGGTTTAAGATTGCCAATCCAACTGCTCGCATTGCTGATTTACGCAAGGACGGTCATAACATTGTAACCGAAATGCGCGCAGGCCGAGATGGCATTGACCGCGCAGTTTATAAGCTGGTTCCTCGCAAGACTGTTCGCAAGGCAGTGCGTTCAACCGCTCGCGCATAATATCTAGATATATGTAGACGAGCCAAATGCCCAAGATTTTTATCTTGGGCATTTTTTTGGAGATGTTTTATGAAAAATGGATATTCTAGATGGATTACAAATTGTAGTACTAACGATGCGTTTGGATATCTAATGAAATATTGTAATGAAAATCCAGAAAAACAATATTATATTGATAGGCCAGCTGCTAGCCCCCCTATGACATTCTACTTATGGCGCGGAGATAAATCAGCACCGTTTGTATCTAACGGGTTTTCTGTAGAAGAATTAGAAGAAATGGACAGTCGCGGCATTTATGAATGGATAGAATTAAACAACTAATATAAATAACCTGATTTTAAACCAGCATTAGGAGGTTTGATATGAAGTGCAACGACTGGATTCATAATTTTCTACGAGATGAAATTGAGACTATTGTTCTAGCTTTAAATCGTCGTAATGTAGACGAAGTTACTGCGCTGTTGGTGAATCGGTTAAATGAAAAACGTCTAACAATGGTGCCCACATTTCTCAGTGACGAAATGTACGATGCGCAACGTAAGTTAGATACCGATTTATCTTATAGAGATGCTAGCCAACTGTATATCACAGCCTTAGATAATTTTGCTGATCGAAAATCTACCAGGAAAGAAGTTTCAACAGAAACAAATGGCGGTTTCTGGTAATCTCTTGACATAGCCGCGTTATATGCTAATATTTAAGCATGAAAGTATTTGTATGCCAGCGAAGTGCAGTATCTCGAAAGACCAGTCAAGTTGATGCAACACATGTTCTCAGCCTGCTGGACCCTGGCAAGCAGCCATTTCTTCATCCTAAAACCGATCGAAAGAATTGGCTGCTGCTGCATTTTGAAGACAATCTCAATGAAACTGATGCAAATAGCCCAACCCGAGCGCATGTTGCTAAAATTTTAGAATGGGGGCAATCATTGCCTCATAACGCAGTGGTGTTGGTGCATTGTGAAGCTGGTGTAAGTCGCAGCACTGCCGCAGCGTTGGCACTGTTGGTTCAGCATCATGGAAATGATAAAATTGATGAGTGCATTCAACTTTTGTTGGAAGTCCGACCAGTTGCATGCCCAAATCCATTGATTACACTTTTTGCCGATGAGCAACTTGGATGCAACGGCGAACTACATGAAAAAGCTGAAAAAGTGGCCAATGCTAAAATAATTAAATTAATGGCTTAAATAATAGATGACAACTGACATTTATGCCATACACGGCGCGTTTTCTTCGCCAAAGATATTTAATTATCTGAAAAATAAAATTGGTATAAAATATCACTGGCATTTTTTAGATTATCAACATGAGACATCTGGTCTAAATGATATAATTAATGCTATCAAACCACCTAGTTCTGCGCACGTTGTTGGGCATAGTATGGGTGGTCTTATAGCACTTGGACTGGCTAATCAACCTTGGGTAAGAAGTATAACTACTATTGCAACGCCATTAGGTGGAGTTGATGTAAATTTATTACAGTCATACCTATCTCGTAGCGAATTTGTCAAAGAAATAGCCAGTCATGGTAATTTTATAACCAAATTGCGCGGAATGGCTGTAAGGAATCCAGTGCAGCATTTAATCAGTACGTCTGGCTTTTCTCCTTGGTTATACGAACCAAACGACGGTGTAATTACATTGCGTAGTCAATATAGTGTTAAGTTGGGCGATGTACATGAGATAGCTGCTAACCATGCTGAAATCATGTTAGATCCTCTTACCGCTGAAAAACTGTTTGAATTTTGGAGGAAAACTTCTTAGATTGCTACTAATAGTGATCATATGCTATAGTGTATGATCAAATTAATATATGGAGTTTTCATGCCAAAATCTAAATCTGACAATCCTGTTACTGGTTTAAAAGAAAACGGCATTTATTTGTTTATGGATGAGTTTAGCTTAGAGTCTGTGGCCCCTGTTATAGAATTTATTCTAGAAAAGAATCTATTACCAGCAGAAAAACAACCAAAACATCTTACTTTGATTATCAACAGCCCTGGTGGCGATATGGCCTCTGCATTTGCGTTAATCGATATTATGAACGGCAGTGCGATTCCTGTTCACACACTTGGTGTAGGACAAATTTCAAGCTGCGGCATTTTAACATTTATGAGCGGTGCAAAAGGCAACCGACTACTTACACCAAATACCAGTATCTTAAGTCATCAGTGGAGTTGGGGCACACACGGAAAAAGTCACGAGCTAGTAGCTGTTACTAGAGAATTTGAGCTTACTGACGAACGCATGCTTATACATTATAAACGATGTACAGGGCTTGATGAAAAAACCATTAAAAAAATACTTTTACCGGCTCATGATGTGTGGTTAACTGCACATGAAGCTGTTCGGTATGGTATTGCAGATAAGATTAAAAAGGTATAACATGACCCCATTTGAATTAACTACAGCTAGTATTACACCTCTCCCAACAAATATTTACGGACTCAAATTTTTTCCAACCTTAGAGCCACATTGCAGTAACGACCAAGATCTCCCAAATTGGGGGTGGCCTATAGATGCAATAGAAATAAGCGACTGTAATCTTGCAATAGTAACCAATATTGTAAATAAATTAGGTGCAAACTGCTGTAATATTATGGAAATTGGTGTTCATAGAAACAACGAAAGAAGCATGACTACCGTCTTAATGAATACCAAACCAACCAACTGCAGATATCTTGGAGTTGATATAAACGATAAAAGTATCTTAAATAACCCTCAATTACACATCAACACTATAAAGGCTAACAGTCACAATAAAGTAGCCGTTAGACAATATCTAAAACAGCTTGGTATGAATAAATTAGACTTAATAATGATTGATGGTTGGCATAGTGTGAATACATGTGTTAATGATTGGGGATATGTCGATTTGTTAAGCGATCACGGTGTAGTAATATTACATGACACAAATTCTCATCCTGGTTGCATTGCGTTGTATAATGCAGTAGACGAAACTTTATTTGATAAGCATAGATATTGCACTGATACCAATGACATGGGAATATCAGTTTTTTGGCATAAACCAGTGGCATAATAATTGACTAGCGCTTATAGTATGCTACTATCTAAATAAAGTTCTAATGGAGTAATATTCTATATGACAATGCATATGGTTCATCCAGGTTTATCAACAGTGAACACTGGCAAAAGTAAAAATAAAAAGAAACTTACCGCCGCTCAACTTAGAGCAAAAGCTGAACACGAAGTTTGGCAACGTAAGAATGGAGTACATCCGGATCAACTCAACAAAAAACTTAATCGTCCAACTACATTAACTCCGTATCTAACAATTGATAATTCTAGTTCGCCAGTTAGTAACGGATTTGCCCCCGCCGGAGCAAAAAAAAGTGTTTTTGATAGTCAATGGCAACGTACATATGAAAGTGATCCAATGATGGCAGAACGAGAAGCTATTGCACTGAAGAAGGCAGATGCATTAAAGTTGCAGATTGCACCAGCGTATTCAAAAGGTGCATATCAACTTATAACTAAAAACGCCGATCTCACAACTTTAGGTAAAAAGGTATAACTTACAACCATTTTAACGCTATAAAAATGGTTTTAAGTTTAATATAAACGTCTTAAACAGAAAGCCAAACCAATGTTTCATAATTTGTATAAATCTAGCCAACGTGTTGTTACAGTTACCTGCACAGACAATGATAAATCTGTAAAAGCCAGTTTAATTAGAAGTCAAACTGATATGATTATTGTTGAATTAGAAAATGGATTGCGTCTAACCATGCACAAGAGTCCAACTAATGCTAGTTTGTACATTGGCAACAGCGGCGGATTAGAATTTATATGCAAACCGTTATCAAATTAACTGTATATTGACTATATTACATCTACTCAGTAAAATGCATATATGTTAGACACAAGTATTATCACAGGTAAAGCTTTTACTGGCAACCCAAATGCTGGTAATTCAGTTAAGAAACGTCTATATCTTAAAATATTTCCTGGACAGTTTTGGTATAGAGCTCCGCGAGCCAAAAAGGCTAAGGTATACGGCGGAGAGTTATTTGTAAGATATAGTAATAGAGAATGGCCCGAAAAGAAAAATGGACCATTAGTTGGTGATCCTGGATTGTTAGTTGGTATTTCTAATCTATTACGAGAATTAAATCTAGAGCATGTTGAAGAATTACAATATGCTAAGATTCAGCACGGAATAAAAGAAGTTTTAACTCTTACAGTTGGTGCAAATCTTGCCAAAGAAATCTTAGATCGAGGTTGGGCTAAATTGACCGATATTCAAGAACCTTCGATGCCAAAGATATCTGCTTCTTTGTCTCAATCAGTTATACTTGCTGCCGATGTGAGCGAAGAGGTTACAATAGAAGAAGCTATAATAGTACCTTTGGATGAAAATGAGACTCATTTAGATCAAGTAGCATTAACAGAAACGTCTTCTACAGTTATTCTAACTCAAGATGAAGCTATTGCCAAGTTGTATAAAAAGAAATCGTCGTCTAAAAAGAAAACTCCCGTTAATAAATAACATATAAGTTATTTGGGGATTAATTATGAATCTAGCTGATGCATTGACTATCTATCTCAACACAAATATGGTAATGTATACCAAAACTCATAGTTATCACTGGAATGTCTCTGGCCCATTGTTTATGGAACTACACAAGATGTTTGAGGAGCAATATGAGAATTTATGGGATAATGTTGATACTATAGCAGAAAAAATACGCCAGTTAGATCGACCAATTGCTATAACTCCACAGACTCAATTGAGTCTTAGTATAATTGATCCAACAGTTGAACTTATGAACGAGCTTGGATACGTTGGACAATTATTTAAGGACCACAATCGCGTAATTATGCTACTGGACAAAGTATTTGACGTAGCTGAATCAGTTGACAATCAAGCAGTTATGAATTATATTGCAGAACGATTAGATTGGCATCATAAGACTCGCTGGTTTTTAAAATCCACCCTCAACCAACTTGCATAAATAGGTCACAACTACGGGTTAAGAGGTTTCCCCGGTTATAATTGCCTTCCAACAGGGTGCGAGGCCTCAATTTTAGGCTAGCAGCCTTTTATGTTGGAAGGAAGTAATTATGGATCAATTTGAGCACTTTATTCGTGCTACTAATGATATCTATGTAGGCAATCATCTCATTGCCGATTTATGGGGAATCACAAATAACTGCAATTCGGAAAATATTGAGAACATGTTTGTTTCAAGTTGTAAAGATGCAGGAGCAACAGTTCTTTTCAGCCATTGCCATCATTTTGGAGAAGACTGTGGTACCACAGGTGTTATAGTGCTTGCAGAATCTCACCTATCTTGGCATCACTATCCAGAAGTTAATATGATTTCAATTGATATATTCATGTGCGGCTCTGCAAATCCTCAGAAAGCCATGCATAGGATAGAACAATTTTGGCAGCCGGCTCATGTAGATGTGCGCGTCATTAAACGTGGCAAAGTTCAAAATCACAAGTTAACAAAGCGCTTGACAGCCTCTGCTTCTTAATATAAAATTGGTATTATGACTATTACAGGAGCAAATAGCGTGATATACCATCGTTACGATATCAAATGGGTTGGACACTGCAAATTTGATAATAGCGATAAGATTTGGGGTTGGTTTCTTTACAATGATCCAACGTCTTCAGATTATAAAAAGACATCTACATCTGCATATGCTTTCTGGGCTGCAACAGGAAAAACTCCAAATTTTAAGCGGCATTCATATACTTCTTGGACTATGGACAAATTGGTTCGTGAGAAAAAAAATCGTAAATACAACGAAATTGCGGTTGAAAAAGTTTTAGAACTTTGGCCCTCAGTTTATGAGGATATTAATAATCGATTTGTGTTTTATCTATTAGTGGGGGATACATGATACCAGCGGCAATCAATGTTACACAGTTGGCTAGAGATTACATCAATAAGCGTTGTCAAAACGGTGAGTATATTGTATCTATAAAGATCAATAGCAAAGGATGTTCGGGTCATAGTTATGAGTATGGGCTGGTAAATCCAGCTGATGTTGGTAAATTTGATGAGACACTTATCTGGGAGGGCGGTGGCATTTCTATAGGCGCTGCTAGTGTTATGCATCTATTAGGCAGTACGTTAGACCTCAAAACTAGCATTATGGAAAGTTATCTAGTCTGGGAAAATCCACACGCAACTGATCACTGCGGATGTGGTGTTAGTTTTGCGTTGACCAACTAATAATTTGCAAGCCTGCTGCTAAACTAGATATAATGCGTGTATGGAACATCACTACACAAGCAAATTATTTTATAAGAAATATCCATATAAAATATTAATAACCCATACATATTTAGAATCAACACCTGATAAAATGCTTGATTGGACGGTTAGCAATGCTAATAAGTTCCTTAAGAGTCTAGGTATAAAATACCGGATGTATAATCAAGTTGTTTATAAGAAGAAGAAACAAACTCTTGTTACGGTTACATCTAGTCTTTTTTTAGAATCTAAACAGGATTTTGATGTCTGTTATAATAAGTGGAAAGATCTTATACAACTTGTTGTAGCTCCTTACAAGGAAGAACATATAGATTTTCTCAAAGATAACACTGAAATTATAATCAGAGATACTTTGTTATATCGGAGATACAAATACGTAGTGTTATTTAGGCGTGCGTATAAAGAAGACATATCTGATCTAGATAATTGGGTAGATCAGTCTTTTATAACTACTCCGGCTAAAAAATCCAATGCCAAATGGTTATCAAATAGTTGGTGGCCTAGATTATATCTATCCGAAGATGGCGATCTTGTATTAACCAAGTTAACCCATGGCGACAGAATACGTAGCATAACAATGATATGCACATTTGACGATTTGGAGACAACGTTCAACTAACCATAAATACTTGGTATTGTTGGGGCGTTATCATGGATTATCCAAACTGGATCACTCTTTCTGATCTAGGAACATATGTACAAGATTACAGTTTTGATCTAAATCCGATAGTAATTAAATTTTCTGCAGGATTAGGGTCAACTGTGTCACTATTGAACGGTATGCTTCCTGCTGGATTAAGATATCTGCAGATTAACAATACTATTATTAATATATACGGAGCTGTTGTTGAATCTTCTAACACGATACAAGGTCAATGGTCGTTTCGTATTACCCAAACCAATGGCACAATAGCTGATCGTACATTTTATATTACTCTAACACCGCTGCTGGTATTTCCAAGTTGGGAAAATCAACCTACTTTGTTAGGGTATCAAAGTAATGTTGCAACAGGCAGTTACCTCCTCACAGCTACTACTACAACTAACGACCATATATATTATGACTTGCCGTTATCACCTAGTAACAGCAGTATTAACGCCTATACAGGACTTTTAACAGTTCAACCTAGCGGCATAACCGTTAATACAACTCTAGATTTTTTAGTTAGAGCAACTGACAGTGGTACAGCTGGTCAAAGTAATGTTACTGTACACGTTGGTATTGTTGCAACTCCTGGTCCACCACAGTGGATTACACAATCTGGTAGTTTAGGCATATTTTACAGTGGCAATTTTGTAGAAATAAACCTCGTTGCGGAAGATCCTCTAGCATCATCAATAAACTACGTACTAACTGAACCTCTGTTAGCTGACATAGGATGGGGTAAGGTCTGGGACGATGCGTTTGGCTGGGACAATGATAACTACACGGTACTCCCCCTTACATTGGCACCAGATGGACTACTTTATGGTAGATTCCCAGAGGTTATAATTGATACCACATATAATTTCAAGGTCACAGCAGAGAGTGTTAATGGAGCATCAACCGAATTTTTCTCAATTACTAACGAACCCGCGGTTAATAACTTAGAATTCTATTGGAACACGACTACTGGTGATCTAGGAACTATTAATGAAGGTCAATATGCTGACATATTAATTCGGGCAACAACTACTCGCGGTACCACAGTAATTTATAATGTTACTGGCGGACTACTACCGCCTCATCTTATATTAGGCTCAACCAATGGATTAATAGTTGGGTTTGTAGAGTACACTGCTATTAATAAGACTTATTATTTCGATGTTACTGCTTATGACGGCTATCAGTATATTGTTCAGCAATTTAATATAACTGTTAACAAGATATACGGTAATCAGTTTTTTAATTCTTACATTCCGTTAACAGGTGTATTGAGAGATCAATGGGCTTCTAGTGCATCTAATGTGCATGTGAGAGAGCCGGGTACAGTAGTTTTTGACACCATTACTAATCTTCCTAATCCACCTACAATGAATATAATTAGTGGATTGATAACAGGTTTTTCAACTCCTGATCAAATTGTTAACGTTATATCTCCGTGGTGGCATGAACTTAATTTACAAATAGGTTCTGCAGCAAATACTAATGTATTGTCAACCGGCCTCTCAACAATATATCGCAATATAACTGACTCGCAATTTGGCAGTAATACCACAATATCAAGTAATTACGTTACCGGCGGCGAAGTATATCCGATAAGTATAGATAACATAAGAAACGCACTAATTGCTGCATATCCGTATGTCTCTTCTGGCAGCGGCACAGGATTAGCAATAATACCATATCTAGACTGGAATACCGGTGCAATATCTTCAGTTACAGTTGTTGATTCTGGAACAGGTTACTTATCTCCTCCGCAGATAATTGTTGGTGGCGCCGGTACTGGAGCAGTTTTGCAACCTGTATTGGGTCTGACAGGAGTAAGTGTATATACCAGCGGCAGTGGATGGATAGTTGGAGATACTTTTGCTATACCTGGTAATGATGCAATGGTTCCAGCAGAAGTAACAGTTACGCAAGTTAATAATCTGGGTTATATTGTATCGCTTGAAGTTACTTTAGCTGGTAACTATGTACAAGTTGGAACAGCTTCTATTGTGCCTGTAATTTATGGATATGCTGTAGCAAGTTTGGTTCTAACCTGGGGTATAGTGGCTGTTGATGTTGTAGATGGCGGCAGTGGTTATCAATGTGGAATTACATTTAGCACTGTTGGTGGTGAGCTATTACCACCTTGGCAGACTACATATTTTCCTGCAATCGAAGTTGGCGAAATACCGTTAGCAACGGCAAATTTGGCAGCAGATCAGCTCAATACAGGATCTACTTCCTTGTATGGAACAGTTTGGCAACCTACAATTATGGTACTTCAATGGCAAGGATTACGTTGGATAGGTTCAACTACGTTTGACAACTCTACTACAACTTTTGACGGTGATACTACACGTTTTCAAGATACTGAATCTCCGCGAGAAACAATATTTGATGACAATACTGAAATTTTCGATCTTAACACAACTATATTTGACTATCAAGATCCTCTAGCATACGATCTTTTTCAAGTATGGGGCAGCACTTTAATTGATGCAGGAACAACTGTATTTGATTTATACAGCACAATAATTGATGCACTTGGTCCGCGTAAAACAAGCAACACACTGCTGCAGAAATGGATCACTACTAACAACAAGATCTACAGTGGCAATAATGCCATCTGGTAAATAACATAAATTAGCTGGTGATCAATATATGTCTTCAAAAATTTCCACAACTGGAATAAATGTTAACTTCCCCGTTAGCGGTTTAAGCAATCCTGGTCAGGGGTTTCGTAGTAATTTCAATGCTATCGTACAAGCTCTTAATACAGCTAGTACTGAAATTACCTCATTACAGTATATCGCAACTAGCGGGGTAACAGGCCCAACTGGTTTTACAGGACCTTTGGGCGGACCATCCGGCCCAACTGGTGCAACTGGCGCAACTGGCCCGGCTGGTAGTCAAGGTATTCAAGGGGTAATAGGACCATATGGTCCAACCGGTTATACTGGTCCCGCTAATACAGGTCCAACAGGTTCTGCCTCAACTACCACAGGTCCTACTGGTTATACTGGGTATACTGGTCCTACTGGTCAAGCATCCTATGTTACAGGCCCTACTGGCTACACTGGTGCAGCATCGTTAGTTACAGGCCCAATAGGACTTACAGGCGCAACTGGTAATACCGGCCCACAAGGGGTTGGCATACAAGGTCCGCAAGGCCCAGTTGGTGCAAGAGGTACAACAGGACCCACAGGCCCGCAAGGTAGATTAGGTTCAACAGGACCTAGAGGACTTGGAGGTCCTACTGGAGCAATAGGTGCATCATTTACTGGTCCTATAGGTCCAAATGGCTCAACTGGACCTACCGGGCCGCGCGGCACACAAGGTATAACAGGACCAGTATCTAACCTACAATCAAGCTACCTTGCCAGCATAAATGGGAACATTGTTACAAATAACGGTGTAGGTACTTTGGTTATTGCAGACGGTAATCCTACGATTGGTAATTTATTTCAAATTACCAATCACAACGGAACAACAGCTTATTTTGGTGTTACCACATCTAGAATCACTATTAATAACAGTGTTGCAGGTACAATAGCATCTACATGGCTTGTACCAGGTTACGATAGTAATATGCTGTTTACAAATTTAACAGATACCGTAGCTGCTACCAACACATTATATTTGCAAAGTGCTGGAAACTATGATACAGGTGGTCAAATTATTCTTGCTACAGGCATTCCAAACAACGGTATGCGAGCTGAAACAGTGCGTATAACCTCACAAGGTTACATCGGTGTTGGAACACCAACACCAGTTTCTCCCCTTACTGTTAATGGAATAGTCACAAGTCTTTCGGGAGGATTTGTAGCTAATCAGGCATCTAAGGCCCCAAATGATCCCGGAGTACTTGGCCAAATATGTTGGGATGATAACTACATATACGTGTATACAACATCTGGATGGAAACATACAGCGCTATCATAACACTAGTAGATGCCGCTAAATAGCAGGGACAAGCGAGAGGACCCTGTTAATGGCGTTAAATTTCCCTACTAACCCGTATGTTGGACAACAATATCCCGCACCAAATGGTATAATCTATACATGGGATGGTACTAAGTGGAATGCCACACCATCTCCAGTTACTGGTAATATTACATTTAGTAACAACACCATTGGTACTAACAACCTCGGCAATGTTTACATTGATGCTAACAATAATCTTTGGGAATTTAACACACAGGGTAACTTGGTATTACCAGATGGCGGAGGTATTAATTATCACTGTGGCAGCAACGCACTGCTAGGCGGCACAACTGCTGTAACATGGGGAACACTTGGTAATAAAAATAATAGCTGCGGACCTACACAGATAGCACTTGGTAAATATGCAGGTATTACCAACCAATGTACATGCACTGTTGCTATTGGCACTAATGCTGGTTCAGTTTGTCAAAATGAATATTCAGTAGCAATAGGCATATGTGCAGGTGCTATAAATCAAGGTGCTTTTTCAACCGCTGTTGGACCGTCTGCAGGTATAAATTATCAAGGCAGTTGCGCGGTTGCTGTTGGATGTTCAGCAGCTTATGGATTTGTAGATACTAGAATTCTTGTAGACGTTTGTGGGTCAAATATAACCGTAGATAACAGTGATCAGATTGTAGCTGGTATGATGGTAATTGGCAACGGTATTGCGTCTGGCACTAGTGTTACAACATTATACACATGCAATGTTATAAGACTGTCTAGTCACCCAACTTCTGCGCTAATAGGCGAAACAATAACCTTTACAGGCGGACAAGGATATGCAGGGGTTGCTGTTGGCTATGCTGCAGGCGCAGTCCTACAAGGTGCATGTTCTGTTGCTGTTGGTCATGACGCAGGAAATTTTAATCAAGGTGACAGATCTGTTGCTATAGGTGCATATGCCGGCATAGCATGCCAAGGCCATAACGCAGTGGCTATCGGATACAGCGCAGGTGCATATGGTCAACCAAATAATAGTATTATGATAAATGCTAGCTGCGCTGATTTAACTGGCACTGAGAGCGGGTTTTATGTTGATCCGGTGCGCAATTGTACAGGTAATGTTGCTAATGCAGTGTATTTCAACACAGTAACTAAAGAACTGACCTATGGTCCAATCGCCGCATCAACAACCAGTGAGTTGGTTAACGGTCCATACACATTTGCTCTAACATCAAGCGGTCAAATTACTATGCCCTGTAATACCCAGCTAAACAGCGGTGGTATTTGTGCTAGAAATGCAGCTTCATTATTGTTTACCACCTGCAGAGAATTTGGACCAACTGGCCCAATTATAGCATCAAGCATCAATATGTCAGCTGGTAACGGTGGAATTGGTATACAAGTTGTAGGACCATATGCAGGTGGTGCTTGCGGATCCGGCGGCCCATCTATTGTAAATGTTGGGACAGAAAATATATCAGGTGCGAATGGTCCTGGGTTTGCTGGTATGATTGCTAGCGATCCAAATGTAACAAGTCCCTATTCAGTTGTCGTTGCTGGTAATAACATAATTGAAATTGGCTTTTTACAACCGTGTTATGTATCTACCACAAATGGATATACGGTTGGTGTAGGGGTCCTTAACCATACTAAATCGGTAAACGGGCTGTTTGTTAACGAAATACAAACAGTGCTGAACGGTGGGAATGCTACACCTGCTATAGTACAAATGTCCGATGTTGGTATTCATCTCAATACCAATAGTGCCAATACACAATTACCTACTAATCAGTTGTGGTGGAATGTATATGGTGATTTAACTGCCAATAAAAATGAAAATTCTGGTAGTGGTGTAGTACAGGACGCCGGAGGAAATGTTTATGTAGTTGGTATTACTATAGATACTAGTCAGTCTGCGTTTTATATGAGCGAGTTGCTCAAATATGATTCTCAAGGGGCAATGATTTACCATAAGCGCTGGTTAGATGCCAACAACCTACCGCCCTGTGTGTATAATCAAACAATTGATATTGATGCAAATGGTAAGATATGGTTTTTAGCAAACAATTTTGCTATAGATGGGTTTTATGTTGGAAGCTTTAATCCGTCTGATGGCGCTATAGAGCAACAATATAGCTATGGTATAGAAAATATCATATCAAAGGATATGGCAGTTGACGACTACGGTAATCAGTACGTCACTGGCCAGTATATTAATAATTCAAATTACTATCAAGTAATTACCAAAGTAAATGCTGCTAACGGTGCTATGCAGTGGAACACAGTATCAAATTTAGTAAGCACTGGTTATGCAGTTGACACAGATATTGATGGTAACGTTTATGTTGGTGGTCAATATTATGATGGTACAAACTACAATCCAATTATATGGAAGTTTGACAACAACGGTGCGCTCATATGGGCCAAACTACTTTTTACGGGATATACCAACCAGCCATCTAGTCCTGTGGTACAGCATCTTGCGATACATAATAGCAATCTTTACGCTGTTGTAGACGATAGCAGTGCTGGCACAACAATTGTAATGTGCCTCACTATAGACGGCGCAACAGTTGTTTGGAATCAAATAATTGGTCTTTTTGAGAGTACATACGGTTACGATTTAAGTTTTGACACTTACGGATATGTGTATGTAACGGGTACTACCGGAGATGTACCAGCCGGCGCGAACTTCTATGTAGCTAAATTAAATGCGTTAAATGGTACACCAATTTGGGAAAATACTTTTGGTACATACTTTGCAGAAGGGGAAGGAGAACCGTCCCCTATATATGGCTCAAGAATAGCAAACGTTAACAACGGTCTATTAGTATTAACTGGTTATACCACAACAGATCCACAAACTGGCGAGTACAATACTCTGCCAAAGTTCATTACGGTTCAGTTACCAACTGACAACAGTTTACCGTATGGACAATATGGTGTCTTTACATTGGCCAATGCCAGTTACATAAGTGAAAATTCTGGAGAATTTTTGCCAGTTGACGTAACCAGCGCCTTTTCTTTTGCATCACAAACACTATATGACGCGCCAAGTACCCTTAACCCTGTGCCGTTTGATGTAGCAGAAGGGTATACTAATTTCAATTATAATATGGTGCCACCTCAGCCAACTGTTACCATTACAACAGGCAATGCTATAGCAGGTGGCGGCACGTGGACATTTGATGGTCGAGGATCACTTACCTTCCCAGACGGTTCAAGGCAAATCTCTGCATATGAAGTTGTTAATATTGACATGGACGGCGGCGGCGCATCTACTGTTTATGAGGTATCAACACTATATGCTGAAGGTGGTACAGCAGCAAATAAATTTGGTCCTAATGACACATCATTCAACGGCGGCAATGCTGCTGTCATATACGGTGCAGGATCTACAACACTAAACGGCGGAGCAGCATAAGATGGCCAATAAGATACAAATACGCAGAGATACAGCAGCAAATTGGACAACAGTAAATCCAATCCTAACGGATGGCGAGCCGGGGTTAGAAACTGATACCAATAAAACCAAATACGGTGACGGCACAACTGCTTGGGTTGATTTACCGTATTCCGTGAGTGACATAGGAAATACCATAATAAACAATGGATATGTTTGGTCATTTGGTTCAGATGGTATTCTAACATTACCTTCAAGTTCTTTTAGTGCAGTTGGTTCTATTCAAATGAACAATATTGGATCTGTTGCTTATAGCAGCAATAGCCCGATAACTGACGGGTCTGGCAGTTTGGATTTTGTCAACAATTCAGATCACTTTTTAGTTACACCAAATGAACCAAGATTTTCGCCTGGCACTGGAGACTTTACCATTGAATGGTGGCAGTATGTAACCAGCTCCTTAGATAGCTATCAGAGACCTTTTAGCCTAGGTCATTGTTGTAGTAATTACAACACACTGTTGGTAGGGTTGTTTGAAGGCGGACCTAACAACATAGCTATTCAAACGGTATCTGGTTATCATCCTTTTACTGGTTGGTCTGGAACATTAAACACATGGCAACACATTGCGGTGGTGAGATCTGCCGGTGTTATAACAATTTACGAAAACGGTGTAGCGTTTGGATCAAATACCATAGCCGACGATATCAGCTATAATCCAAGCAACGGCTATTATCTAAGTATTGGTCATCCAACTTTTGACGGAACAACTGGCACAGAAGGCAGTAGCGCTCAATTTACTGGGCAACTAACCAACATGCGCTATGTTGTTGGTACAGCAGTTTATACATCTAATTTCACTCCGCCAACTACAGCTTTGACAGCAATACCTGGCACACAACTTTTGTTGTTAGCAACTGATTCTAACAGTATCAATACAGCCTCTCCTGGGCCTAGTCCAGTTATAATTAGCACAACTGGTTCTATGGATATTAGTGCAAATGCACAAGTATGGACATTTGGCACATATGGTAAACTGACACTACCAGATGGCGGCTATCTAGATAACAACGGCGGCATTACTCGATTAAGCGCAGCTAGCAATGTTGGGGTGCAGATAGGCAGCAGTGATACTCAGAACTATGTCACTGCCAGTAATGTTGGTGTTAGTATACAGACGCTGGCAGACAGCACAGACAGCAACTGGGTTTTCGACACTGATGGTATACTTAAAATGCCTCCCGGCAACGAAACCACAGCAGGTTGGATACAGTGGAGCCATGCAAGCGACGATTTAACCAATGTTGCCGGTGCTGGATTTGTTGATTATTTTAATGCATATACAGGTTTAGGATTGACTGCACCAACTAATACCAATGCTGAAAAAGGTATTTGGTTTGGAACTCCTGCTGATCCAACTAGTCCATTCCAACCCGAAACAAGTATGGTATTCAGAAATGATACATTATATCTACCTAAGAACGGCTTTATCAAATCACATGATATAAACCGTGTAGGATATGCCAATCTGACCACAGTTGGTACTACTATAACAATACAGACTAACGATGAACATGACTGGGTATTTGGCACAGATGGTACACTAACATTACCGAGCGGACTAACATTTTCATCAGGCGCACAGATATTTGAACAGGCGGATAATATTGGGCCATCTTGGGCTACAGGATTGAGTATCAGAGGATCTATCACTAACGATCCTATTAGAATCTATGCCTATGGTGCGGACAGTAAAGGCTATAATGCGGCAGGTATCGTAGTCAATCAGCACAGCGTAGACATTTACAGCAATAGCCTTCAACCGGCATCCTCTGGTATAAGATGGACATTTGGTGCTGATGGCAATCTAACACTACCAGCCGGGGGCACAATCAACTTTGTAAACGGCAGCAATGCACTTGTTACAACTTGGGCAACACTTGAAAATAAAAACAATGCTTGCGGTCCTACTATCATTGCTATTGGTAAATGTGCCGGTAGTGTGTGTACTTCTAACGATTGCAGTGTTGCTATAGGTGTTAATGCTGGTAGAGTTGGGCAATATGGCGGAATTGCGATAGGTACCAATGCTCAAGAAATTTTAGGCGCCCTTGGAGGCCAGTGCGGCGAATATGCTATTGCGATTGGAGTCTGTGCAGCTAGATATTGCCAGGGATATACTGGTCTTGCTATTGGAAATGGTGCTGGATATGCACTTCAAGGCCACTGTGCAGTTGCTATCGGTAGTTATGCAGGAGCAGGAGATCAACGATTAACTAATTTATGTGCAACTTACACAGGCAGTGATAACATACGAGTTAGCAGTACTTGTGGTATAATCGCAGGTATGACTGTTAATGGCAATGGCATAACAAATGGAACAACTGTTATGCAACTATATGGTTGCGGTAACATATTATTAACAAATTCTCCAAATTGTCTAGCACTACCCTGCGAGCCTCTGGTATTTTCGGCAGGCCAAGGTCCTTGCTCTATTGCTATAGGAAGTTCAGCAGGTTACGCCCTGCAAGGCTATGGTGCAATTGCTATAGGCGTATCGGCAGGATTATGCTCTCAACAAGGCTGTGCAATAGCATTAGGAACCGGCGCCGGCCAACATTCCCAAGGAGAGTTTGGTATAGCATTTGGCAACAGGGCAGGTAAATGTTTTCAAGGTAAAAACTCGATAGCAATAGGTTGTTATGCAGCATCTCAATGCCAAGGGCAGTATTCAATTGCTATTGGTCGTGCAGCGAGCATAGAATCACAAAGTTCAAACGCTATAGCGATTGGTACACATGCAGGTAATTATCGGCAAGGTGAAAATGCAGTCGCTATAGGAAAATGTGCCGGTGCTGTTTGCCAACGCGCAAATAGTATTGCAATTAACGCAACTGGCAATTGTTTAAATGCTTATGCATCTGGATTATTTGTTGCTCCAATTAGAAGTGTACCATGCGTTAATACGAATATTTTAGCATATTGCGCTGGCACTAAAGAAATTTCCTACACTCCTGTAACGTTTGTTGGTAGTAGTCCTGTTTGGGCTGCTATTCCTTGCAAGGTAGGGCCAAGCGGTCCTACCGTAATTGGACTAGGCCGCGATTGTGGGCAAGGTCAATGCCCTGGCTCAATAAGCATTGGTTCAATGCATGGTATTAGATGCCAATATTGTTGTGCAACAGCAGTTGGCACATGTGCAGGGCAAGGAGGACAATCAAATTATGCAACTGCTATTGGTTCGTATGCAGGAACAGTAAGTCAAGGACCATACGCAGTTGCTATAGGTACCGGTGCTGGATATACCTGTCAAGGATTATCAGCAGTTGCTATAGGTGTTTGCGCCGGATACTGCAACCAACCTGCTAACAGCATTATCATCAACGCGGTGTGCGGTGGATTAAATGGTACAAACTCAGGGTTTTATGTAAACCCTGTGCGTAATTGCACTTGTAATGTTAGTACCTCAATTTATTACAATACTGCTACAAAAGAATTTACTTATGCTGGTGCTAGTTTTGGCCCAACAGGTCCAACTGGTCCAACCGGTGCGGGCGGAGCACCAGGTGCATGCGGAGCAACAGGTCCCACCGGTGCATGCGGAGCAACAGGTCCAACCGGTGCATGCGGAGCAACAGGTGCTACAGGTGCTACAGGTGCATGCGGAGCAACAGGTCCCACCGGTGCATGCGGAGCAACAGGTGCTACAGGTCCAACCGGTGCATGCGGAGCAACAGGTGCTACAGGTGCATGCGGAGCAACAGGTGCTACAGGTGCATGCGGAGCAACAGGTCCAACCGGTGCATGCGGAGCAACAGGTGCTACAGGTGCTACAGGACCAACTGGTTATTTAGGTAGTCCAATATTTGTAGTAACCACCACTGGCACTAATGTTGTATCGGGGGGCAATTACCTAGCTAATGCATGTGGTTTGGTTAACTTCTATCTTCCAGATGGAAACACTGTTACAACAGGCTCAAGTGTCTTTATGGTACAAGGAAGTACTGGATGTTCTCCAGTAAATCAATACAGATATAATATACTTTCTCAATATTCTCCTATTGCTGGTAGGACTTTTGGATCATCTTTTGTTGGCTATTGGGGGTCTACTATGCAAAGTCCAGTTTATGCAATTTGGACAGGTGCACTGTGGACATTGACTGCTACTGACATGTAATTTGAAAATACTTTTTTTAGATCATTACGGCGTGATGAGCCTGGCAGCCTCGGGTTTCATCCGCACGTGGTGCAGTCAACCTTCCGGTGATGAACTGCATGGCCGCAGACTTTTTGAACCATTTGATCCAGTTGCAGTAAACGTCTTAAATGACATATTGCAAAAAACTGATGCAGAAATAGTTGTATCAAGTGATTGGAAACGCCATGTAACAGTTGAGGAAATGGGAGATTTTTATATCTCGCAAGGTATCAACAAACGACCATTTGATTTTACTCCTTGGCTGACAGGGTACCCAACATACCATCAACAGCGTGCAGCAGAAATACACAATTGGTTAGAAACTTGCCCAGAGATTACAATCTGGGCGGCTGTAGATGACTTGCACATGGGTATTATTGCAAATAATACCCATAGATCGTGGGGATTGGCTAATTTTGTATGGACAGAAAATATACAAACAGGTATAACAGAGCCTACTATTATAAAGGCCATATTGAAATACCTAGGTTATTGACAAATGAAAAAACAAAAGCATAAAATTAAGCCAATTAGGAGAAAACCTATGACTGGTAGTACAGTTGATGTATCGAGCTCGCTGAATCTAAATGTAATAAACGACAAATCTTCTTCGTCGCCTGTTGCTGCAACAGAAATAATTGGAGAATCATCAGAAACTCCTAAACTACAGCAGTGGCATTATTTTCCCAGTGTACTCTATACCATTGATAAACCCGAATTTGTTAATTCTGTTGCCAATGTATCAAATGAATATCTGCAGGCTGCCAGACAAAATCAACAACTAAATGAAATTTATCCTGTTTATATGACACAAGGTTTTCAAAATGATGCGCGAGTTGCTGATTTCGTACGCTTTATTGGAACAACAGCTTGGGATATACTAGCTGGTCAAGGTTATAATATGACACCGTTTCATACGTTTCTAACAGAACTTTGGTGTCAAGAACATCATAAATTTAGTGGACAAGACGAACATTTACATGGCAATGGAAATCAAATTTCTGGTTTTTACTTTATAGAAGTGCCGGACGATAGTCCTCGTGTTGCTATACATGAACCGCGTCCTGCTAAACAATACGCCAACTTACCCGAAGCTAACATGGCAAACGCAACTTATGCTAGCTTGGCAATAAATTTTATGCCAAAAGTTGGGCAATTTATGTTTACGAATTCTTGGTTACCTCACAGTTTTACTAAAAATCCCAGCAATACACCGTTTAGATTTATACATTTTAATGTTGGAGTTATGCCAGCACCTCCGCAACCACAACAAGCAACACCGCAACAAGCTAATACTCAATTGCCACCAGCTGCTATAGTAGTATAAACAAGACTCTTAGTGAACCTGTAGGCTAAATATGGAATAACGCAAAGCAATGCAGCGGAGAATCCATAAATGGCCACTAAGATACAACTACGTAGAGATACAAGCAGCAGTTGGACTTCTATAAATCCAGTATTATCGCAAGGTGAACCTGGTATAGAAAGCAATACCGGCAAATTAAAACTCGGTAATGGTAGTGCAGCATGGAACTGCTTACCATATCTGGTTACTTGCAACAGTGCTATCTGCACAACCTGGGATACTCTGGGACATAAAACGGGTTCTTTGGGACCTTGTTCAATTGCACTTGGCAGATGCGCTGGCAACGGCCAACAGAGCTATGGGGCGATTGCTATTGGGCCATATGCAGGTTATCAA
>Ga0208387_1000172_pt1 | contig 21260 bp, 28 predicted proteins | sample CryBogCBH27Jul09_FD_184611 | JGI IMG/M metagenome (GOLD analysis project Ga0208387, IMG submission 184611) | Freshwater microbial communities from Crystal Bog, Wisconsin, USA - CBH27Jul09 (SPAdes) | ecosystem: Environmental > Aquatic > Freshwater > Lake | place: Crystal Bog, Wisconsin, USA...
AATTACATCGACAGATGATTCTGGTGATTTAATCTTACTCCTGGTAAGTAAGCTTGGCTTTATAATTACACCTGTATCCGCAACCGTTCTTGCAGGTATAAAATCCCTTACAATTTTAAAGATTACGTTATCAAAGAATTTAATTAGTCTTACAAAATCTGCTAAATTATATTGAGTTAGATTCTCTGTAATCTCATTGATAACAGGAGTAAGAGCATCGTATTTATATTTATATAAATCACTAGGATCTCCTATATAATTGTCTATGTTGAAATTCGATAAGGTAGGGCTTGCTAAAGAAGCAGAGAGAATGTAATTATCTATATTATCTGAAGGAGAAAATCCTATATCGATTTTATGTAGATCATCTGTGTATTTACTTACTGTTTTATAGGTAGAAGTATTTTCAGATAAAGTATTACCTGCGATAAGACTCCCTGTATTGTCCAGTCTTATTTTTCCTAATGAGCTTGTATAATACTGGTAATCACCGAAATGAGGTGTAGAATCTATATTTCTTCCTCCAAAGAATTTTACGGTTAAAATATCAGAAGGGATACCAAAACAGTTAATCAACGCTCTAACTCCTCTTTCTGTTCCTTTTGCTTTTAAAATCAAAGGTAAATTATGGTAGATTCTTTTGTAAATCTCTTTTTGATAATCCGTATAAGAGACTGGTTCTGAAGGAGTTCCTGTAATTCCAGAGCCTGTAATGTATGTTATTGCTGCAATACTGTGACTAATAATCTCCTGACCTGGTTTATAACTCTGGTCTAAAAAGCCTCCAAATAGGTCTTGTAGGGATTTATTAGAAGTATAGAGTTTTACTCCAAAATTCTGTAGAGTTTCCGAGATTAGATCTTTAGAGACTCCGAAATCTAATCTATTATCTGCATCATATTTATCTGTCACCGCTTTTGCATATAGCCATAGATTATCGAAATGCTGACCTAACATATGAATAAACGTAAGTAGGTTCATATTAGCATTATCATCTCTCAAGTAAACAGGTATACCGTTTTCTAGAGAACTAAAATTAGAATTATCAAAGCCTATTGCTGCTGCTGATTGAGAGGCGTACCATAGAATAGCTGTACTGCTATTACTGGGCAGGTTGATATATGGCTTAGTTCCTGTTTGTTTTGGCCAAGATGTAGGGGTATTTTCGTAATAAAGATATCTTTCGTATAAATCGAAATTATTAAGACTACCTGTAATTAAATTCTCATAATAAGAAATACTCCCTGTTACGCCCTGTGAGCCTGATGTTGCTGAAGCAATTATAGCTATGCTGCTGCTGTATGATTGAATTAAATCAAGCTTGTATTTAAAATTAGCTAATCTCTCTTGTGCAGAGGAGAAATGTACGAAATTACTATAATCAGTAAAATCTACACTTATTTCAGCACCTTTTTCGTTTAAAAGAGAATATAGCTGGCTATTTGTATTATTAACTGGGTAACTAAAGAGATCGTTATAGTCGTAGTATTGAGAAGGAACTACTGTTTCATCCTGGATATCTATGTTAAAATTCGGTGGACTTAAAGTAGGCAGGGTAGGTATATCCGGAGTTATTGTTACGTCTACTTCGTAAGCAACAGAATCTGATATGAATTCAACTATTTGTAATTTAGTTTTTTCAGAGAACTGTACAGGAAGCGGTTCATAGAGCTTAACAGCTAAAACTGTTTCCCCACTTATCTGCAGGATATCTACATTAGTTCCTATAAATAAATTATTGTCTTTAAAATTCAACCTAAACTCAGCAAAATAAGATTCACTGTTTATTTTATTTTTTAAATCCTGCGTATAGGTTGTTAACTGGTCTGCAGTTAATTGAAGGGACTGTAATAATAATTCTGTCCTGTCCTCAGAAATGCTTTTAACATAGAATTCTGTTTGCTCTTTATTCTCGGAAAACAGATCGTTAAGGAAGTGGTAGAGTAATTTTACTCCTCCTACCGGATAACCGTAATTAACAGCATCCTGTACAGGGTCAATTGTGAGTATACTTGCTCCTGTTTTCCCTGCAGATTGAGCATTTCCTAGTTGCTTGTAAGAGGAATAATCATAGAAGCTATCAATTACGTTGTCTGATAAATCTAAGATGTGTAATTCAACTATATTCTTAGTACTATCAAAAAGATTGTTAATCTGAAAATTAGTAACTAAGGCTTTATCCTCATTACTGTATTGTTCTACTCCTGCTATGGAGTCAGGCATATCTTGGGTTACTATGTAATCTATTTCTGCCATTATGCAACTGTGGTTTGTAGTGTAAGTATTTGTTGGTTTGCTAGGAGCAATTGAGCTCTTAGTTGAGAAATTTCATCCAATAAAGGCTGAATTTCTTGTGTGGTTTGATCAAAATGAGCTATTTCAGAGCTTCTTCTTATTAGATACTCATGAGAGTTTGTTGGACCTTGCACATCGATTACGTAATATAATTTATCATACAGTCTAAACAATTCTTCTGGAGTGTCTAGATCCTGGGCTTGTAATGATTGTATGTAGGTCCTAAAGGAATTATCAACTACTTTGCTAAATTCCTTATTACTAAAAACTGTTCTCTGTATCTGTACATTATTGTCCATTTCTGACTACTTTAAAGATATTACTATTATCTACTACAGTTGTGCTTCCGTCCAGTACTGTTTTTACTAATATACGGTAATATCTTTCAGGTTGCAACCCATCCATGTATATGTCAAAAAATGGACCTGTAGGATCGCAGCTTATTTTTGTAAAGCTTGAATCAAAGTCAATAATCATTTCTTCTGTATTTTCATCCCTTACTCCCCAATAAGAACCGGAAGGCAAGGCATAATTCACCAGGTACGAAGAAGAGGTTGTGAAAGTTCTTGGAGGAAAAGTAGGTTTTGTAGCAAGTCTAAACCGCTGTTTACCTTCATCTACATATTTACCGGTATTATTACTAATTTGAATTGTTGCTTGACTTGTTGAGAGTATAGATAGACTCCCTGTATTGTAAGTACTATCGTCCCATTTTATATCTAAAGAGGGAGGATATATTGTATTCGTATTAGATCCGTAATACTTTAATCTAATAGAGGAAGTTGTATTAAATTCTAAAGTACTTGGTAGCTTAAGGATGAATCCTTGATTCTGTATTGTGCCACTAATAAACAATTTGATTGCGGGAGTTACATCAATATCCACGTCGTTACTGGAATTCAGTACATGGGGCTGTACAGATTCTAAATTTATTCCGTTTGAACCTGTGTACCAGGTACCCCCTCCAGGAACTCTGGAGTTAAATGATCCTGTAACGCCGGTAGGGAAGGAGTTAGTTAACCATGCATTTTGCTGACCTGCATTTATAAATGTCCAGGATACCCCTGAAGTGTCTGTTGGGATATCCCCGTATTTTCCTACTCCTGCATCCCAGTCCGTACTTGCTGCTACAGGATATGCATATAGGTTATAATTAACTGGAATTTGATAAGCATCTGCTAAGTATATATGTAGACTTGCACTATAAGAATTAGTACCTACTAGGGAGGTTAATACTCCTTGAATATCCTCTGTATCGTATTTTATTAAGATCCTGTTAGTCTGCCCTGTACCGAAAACATCAGAATAACCTCCTATTTCTGTTATTTCATCTTTCCCTGCATTTCCTGTCGGGATATCAGAAAAGATAAACGTATCTTTTTCTGGAAATATTTTATATACTGCCATATCTTATAGTGTTGTTATTCTTCCTTTTATATCTATATCCGGGAATTTCAATTCAAAAATCATCGGATCGTAAGAAGGGTAAATTATGTTATTTCTAGTTGCTCCTTTAATATCATAAGCGTATTGTGAATACACTCCTCCTGCCAGATTCACTATTTCGATTTTTTGTACTGTTTGTACTCCTTTTTGGTTATCTAATAATGTAAATATGTCTGAAATATTTATCGGCTGGTTTATGCTCCAATTTGAAATATTAAAGTAATCCTGAACTGCTGCAGTGCATGTCAGTAGCACGTCTCTGCCCATATAATGAGGTTTCAGTACTATATCGTAAGATATTCCTATATTAACTACAAAAGCGTCTCTAATATTAAGAGCATCTGTCACCATCATATACTGTGAGAGATACGTTTTTAAGTTATTTTTTAGAGTAGGGGATGCTTGTATTAGATTCTTATTAATATCGTATGCAAGAGTATATAGGGAGAGGGATAGCGGATTGCTGTCAATAAGTAAATCTGTTCTTAAATTAGGATTTGTTAGTTGATCTTGAACAACGTGTACTTTTGCAATTGAACCATACTTAGAAGGTAGGGAAAGTGCTCTAACTAGATAATCCGATAAAGTAACTGCCCTTCCTTGTTCACTAAAAGCCCTTATAGAATTTTGTCTAAGCTCTTCTACTGAATCTCCGTCTTTCCCACCTACTGCTGGTAAGGGGTTATTAAAAGTAACCGAAGAGGTGTCTCCTGATACTGCTCCTCCGTATGATACTAATGTCGTAATCGTATTTGCCGGGACATTCGCTGATACTCCTCCTCCTGTCAGATATTTTATAGTTAAGGTTAATCCTGAAGAAGGAGCTAAACCGTATGTCTGGGTATAGATAAAGTTAGAAGGATCATAAGCGTAGTCTAGTCTAGAGATTCCTTGAGAGCTTGAACCTAAACCTACGTTAGTAGGGTCGGGAGTTATTTGTTCATCTGTTACACTGGTGCCAATAATTCCTGCTCCGAACTGTACTGTAAGGTCCCCTGTTGAAGTAAATCTCGTTACGAATCTTCTAGGGACTTTCTGAAGAGATAGGGTATAGGGAACTGAACTACTATCATTTCCTGAATTTGCATTATCTAAGAATATAGTGTCTTGTCCTAAAAAAGGAACTTCATACCACGTATTATTACTGCTATCGGTGATTGAAAGTACTCCTAGTATGTTTGTATCCGAGATTGTGATTGTCTTGAATTTCTCTACAGAAGTAATGGTCTCGGTATGTGTTGATATTTGTCCAGAATACGCATCGACCTGTTTTACTAAGTTAAAGCTATCAGGTTGTCCGTTTGTATCTAAGGAAGCAACTCGAACTGTTGTCGGATCGTATGAACTAGAGAAAGAGAAATCAACCGGAGTGTCTGTAATAAAATTAGTTTGCCCGTTTGAAGTGGATTTTACAACAGTATTAGCGGGTATCACTAGAGTCTGAGACCAGTCAGGCTCTCCTCCGGTAACTACTCCTACGGTTTGGCTTACTTCTAGAGTTACTTGAGATACTGTAGATATTTTTGGACGATATCCCATCTGGTATGCCAGTGTATATAGGTTAGCGGGATTCTTAGCATACTGTAAATATGTCTCTTGTAGTTGTGTATCTTGGTAAAATGATAATACATCTCCTACGTAAGCTGCCATTTCAATGAACATCGTTCCTGGTGCAGCTGGAGAGAAGTCATTATATGTGTCTGGAAAATAATTCTGAGCATACTCTATTAACTGAGCTCTAAAGTCAGTAAAGGTCTTATTTACGTATTTTATATCTCTATCTTGAGTCATTATTGTGCAAAGTTAATTGATAGTTGATCTTGTATATTTGTTTGAAGAACTCCATACTGTATGTAAATCGTAATAGTATTTGAATCTTGTAATTCCGATACTACCATGTTAACTATGTCTACTGTAGGGAACCAGTTATTTATTCCTGAGCGTATTCTTTCTTTAATTTCATCTTCTTTATCAGCAGTCATTTGCTCGAAAAGCATCCCCCGTATACCTGCCCCGAAACTGGGATTAAAATATCTCTCTCCTGGTTCGGTTAACAGAAAATTAATTAGGTTAGACTTAAGAGCATCCTTGGTAGTATAGGTGGAATTAAATACATCCTTTGCTGAAAAAGGTATACTTACTCCTACTGCTTTTCTGGGCTGTAAATCTAAAGGATCAATTTTCTGTATTTGAAATGCCATTTTTATAGTGCTCTTGCTTTATCTTTTTCTAGAGATGCTTTATAAATTGCTGCTGCTTTAGATACGAAATCCATTTCAGTAGAAGCAAAAGACTGTACTGGTGCAGGTGTGAACTGTTCCATCATATTCATTCCTAATCCCGGTGCCTGTACTAACCCTTCTGTCACACTTGCTAGATTTTTGTACTCCTCTTGAGTCATACTTGCTTTTGTCATATTGAAAATCTCTTGTAAAGCATTTACTCCTGTTTTTTCAGGGGAAAGGCTTTTAGGAGCAACAGGACGAGGAGTTTGTTGGTATTTTATTTCAGGAGTTTTTTTAGGAATTCTTTCTTGTACATCTTCTGATAAAATTCTTGTTAGTTCTTCCCTAACGGCTTCTCTAACGGCTTCTTTTATTAGATTCTTAAAAACTTCTGGTTTCATAATAATAAATAGTTGTATTAAGGTAATTGATTATCTATTCTAAATTTTATCTCATCTAAGAGTACTTGAGTATTTGCACTAAACGAAGACTCCCCTATCATTACAGTAATTCCTTCTTTATCCTTTGCAATAGCGTACCTTTTCGGAGCGATTTTCGGTGAATTCGGGTCTTGTATAATAGATAGGGTATATCCTTTATATAGGTAATTTGCATCAGGAGTTCCTTCCGATCCTGTATTTGCAGGGGGCTGTGCTAATGCTGTTAGTGCTGCTATGTCAGGAGAGGTTCTACTACATTCTTCGATTAATGAATCTAAGGTAGAAAGACGATCGAGAAGTCCTTGAACTGTGCTTGTAGCTCCTGATATTAATGAGGATAGGGCTTTACTATCAGCTTCTAATCCGTCTAGTGTCTTATTTAGTTGAATAAGAGTATCACTATACCGTGTAAGGATATTAATTGGAATACCTATACCTCCTGTCATTGGAGGTATGATTGCTGTCGGAATAGGTATATTCTTAATAACTGTAATCGCAGCTGTTACTCCTATAATCGTTCCGTTTAAAGTATTTACGAAGGAGTTTAAGCTTGAGATTCTTCTACTAAAGCTATTAACTGCTGTTGTTAAGTTGTTTTTTAGCTTTATGGTGTTTTGAAGATCTTGTGAGGAAGGGCAGGCGTTTTGAAATTTAGAAAGAGCAGTCAGGAGTTGGCTTTCAACCTGTGAAGTTAGGTTTCCCTGGAGGGTTCCTATTTGATTTGCTATTGTTCCTGCTATACTGCTATATGCTGCCATTATTCTGTAAAGACTTTTTTAGATTGAAATAAAGCGTATTGAGTTTTTAAAGTACTTATCGCCGCTTGTACGCTTGGTCCTGCAACATTCAAAGAGATTACTGCACCTGCTCCTACTGCAGAAGCTGAAGACATTGCATTAGCAACTGTCTCTAAGGTAGCTAAGAGTGTACCTAACCAGTTTTCTAACTGTTTACCTAATACAACTGGTTGCTGAAAGCTTGTTGTTGCTTTTCTAGCTCCTGCCCCTAAATATACCTTTTTACTATCTACACAGAAATACTCAGTCGAATCTATATTCACGGAGTTTGCATTTATTCCGACAGATTCTTTTCCTGATATTAATACGCTATCTTGTTTAGCATTCAGATAAAGTCTATCTGCATTCATCAAGATTTGATTTCCTTTGTATTTATCTGAAGCTAAAGGGAGCGTGTTATAGGAATCTCTTTTAGTATTCGAAGCTAGTAGATTTGCTTTATGGTCGGAAAGAAAATACAGTGAACTATAGTCCTTATTTATATCCTCATAAATTAAATCAGATCCATTTGTTGTATTAATTTGTCCGTTACTAATTAAAATAACAGGCTTACCGTTATTTGTATCGTCAATTAAATCTAAATTTTTTCCTTTATACCCTCCCAGTCTAATTGTATTTCCCAGTCTTCCTTCAAGTAAATAATCCCCTGAATTAGCTTGTAGGGGATTGATGTTTTTCTGTTCCGGTACTCCTAGTAGATTAGACTTCCACTCTAATTGCTTAGTATCTGGAGAGGCGTTATGGTGAGGATGGTTCCAGACACTCACTATACTTGTCCAATAGGTTTGGGTTACTCCTGGATTCTGCAAAGAGGTAGCTCCTGGATTAGAAGATAAAGTAACGATTTCTCCTATTAAAGGTAACTGCCTGGAAGTTGCACTTCCTTGAAAAGCAAAATTCAGTTTATCTATATCCTCTTCATTTGTTGCTGAAGTGGTTATTCTATAATATACTCCGTTTATTTTAGAAGCATCAGTACATCTAGGATCGTCGAAAGATAAAATAATATCAATAACTCGCCCGTACATGATAGGTGCTGCAGGGGTAGATAGATTCCCCCTTCCATTAGAGGTTAAAGCAACTGAACTTACGTGCGAATCAAAAGCCATTATTTCTCTTCTTTTTTATCTATACTCTTTCCTATTTCTTGACTCTGTTCCATTAATCTAGATAACTCCTCAGGATCAAAAAAATCTGAAGGATCTGATTTTCCAGAGCCTTCCATCCTTTGAACGATAGATACCATTTTAATTAAATGCTCATCATTCTTCACTCCTATTTCTAGATATTCTTTAATCATAGGAACTACTAGGGTAGCATCCCCTATATTCTCTACTAAGGGCTTTAACTCTCCTATTAGGGCATTAATTTGCCTATCCTTATTTCTAGAATTATCGTAGATTTCTTTAAAAATATCCGAAACTGTTTTTTTTCCGAATATAGTAGTCTCTAGTCCCATACACTATTTATATTATAAATATCTAAAAAGGTGCTATTTTATTATAAATCCATTGTTTACATAGGTCTTAGATTTTCGATAGAACTCATCTTTTAGTTTTGAAATGACTTTCGTTAAGGTAGGAGTTTCACAATCTGTTATCTCCCTGATGTAGATATATAAAGCTTTCTTTTTAAAAATCTCTAAATCTAACCTAGTTTTAAATAGTGTTAGAATCGCATCAGCTACTTTTTGTTCTATTTCTTTAAAAAAGTATGTATCAAGATTACTGTAACTCTCTTCAACAAACTCATCTACAATCGTGGATAGTTTTATAGTTGGAATATCTCCTACTTCCACCTCTGTTTCGTAGGACTCTTTTACTTCCTCAAAAGAACCTATTTGTTTAACTTTTTTATAATTACGGCTATTATAATTGATAAGCCACCTTTTAATGATTGTTCCGAAATAAGAATAAGCTTTTGCTCCTAGAGTAGGATCAAATCTATGAAGCTTCTCCTCTACCAACATTGAGATTACTTCGAGTTTTAAATCCTCAATATCATCTACGTCTGTATAGTAGAATTTAAAAGTATGTATAATATTCTCTGAGAGTTTGTATAGAGGGTAGTAGATCTCTTTTGAAAAAATTTGATCTCTGTACACAGGATCAGAGGATGCGTTATACCTAACGATTGCATCCTCTGTTTCTTGCGTAAAATAATTACTATTTTTTACCGGTTTTGCCATAGTCTTCAGGAAGACGGAAGGCATTAATAGAGTCTTGAATTTCTTTCATAAAATTAAAAAAAGTTCCTACTTCATCGTCGGCTCTAAAAATACCTTTCTCATCTATTTGTTCGATGTAAAGTTTAGATTCTTCTATTGTTAACGAAACCTTTCTTAAATATTCTATTTGAAATTCTATAATATCCTCTTGCTTAGTTACCTTCCTATGTAAATTAAAGGTCGTATACCCTAAAAGTAAAGAGGCTGTTCCTAATGTTATTAATACAGATATCATAGTCTTGATTTAAATTAACTAAGCTTATTTATTTTTCAATATACTCTTTTCAATATTAGCAGCTAAAAAATCTGCTTGATGAAGGATATAAGTAATATTAGACTTCAATCTAGAGTCTGGATTATTAGATAAGTAGTATGGTTTATTTACATCATCGTATAATCCATCGTGAAGTTTTATAGCTAGATATTCTTTCTCACTCATCGATATTCCGTAATGCTGGAGTATGTATAGTGATCGGTCCTGGATTAGCATAAAGCTTAGATCTTTATTAGGAGTGTAAAGCTCACCTAACTTCTCTTGTCTCCATTTATCTGTAGAAGGAATATAATTAGGCTGTCCTTTTAATCCTATTTTTCCTAGATCGTGATTAAGAGCAGCAAAAACCAATTCCTCATCTGTAAAGTCAATATCTGTTTTCATTTCTTGCCAAAGAGCTTTAACCTTTAAAGCACAGTGAACTACCCTAATCACATGATCAACATATCCTCCGGGAAAAGCATTATGAAAAGCAGTCTTACCTGAAGCAGGAGCCATAATCATTTCTTCGGAAAGATCCTTATACATATTAAGTAAAGAATCTTTACGATGGCCTGTTATAAATCTATCTGCTATTTTTAGGTACTTTTCCCAATTCTGTTCTATAGCTTCTGCTGTTAAACTCATTAGTCTTGATGTTCCGTATTAAGCAAAGTACGTAAATCTCCTATCTTTTCTAAGATAAAACCTACTTGATCGTAAGCTTGATCTAATTCATTCCTACGAATGAGATAGCCTACCTTTTTTACCTCTGTTTCGAACATCGTTAATTTTGTTTCGAATAAATCTTTATTTCTCATGTTATCTATTTTATTATTTATTTTAATATCTTTTTTATTACTTGTTTTATTATTTTTAATTTTTTTATTCATTATTTTAATATATTTAGAAGTTATGAAAAAAAACGCAGAAAAGCAACTCTTATATCTTAACACCTTTCGCCGCGCAATTTTTATATATAGAAATATTGTTTCCTGTAACCTGTCTCCACCGTTTGCCCTAACCTTACCTCCTGTCCAAATTCTATTCATAAGATCTAGTAATATACGGGACTTCCTACGGAAAACAAAGCACCTACCTCTCTTATTTTGTCAAAAGCAGTTAAAGGATCAAGTTTAAAAAATTCTCTCTCCCCTCCTCGATCGGAAGAAACCCTAACTGTAGAAAAGAATTGATGAACCTGCTGTTCAATTTTAAAAGCAGTTTTCGGCAAGACAGGTAAAGCGAACTTCGGTACCCATTCAAAAACCGTACCTGCAGTGTTAATCCCTTTCGCTCTGCTAAGAACATCTTGCGTGGTAACACCTATCTTCACTAGATCGGGATACCCGGGATTAACCATGACATATACGTATTCTGTGTCGTTCTTGATTCGTAAAACTAAATTCTTATTTTCTATTGCATACACATATGTCCAGCTAAATTTACCTTCAGAGCTAGGGCCCTTCTCAGGAATCTCTATAACGTACCTGGCTGAGAAATAGTTCAAGAGGAGTTCTGGGGAAATATGTGTGGCTTTGGTTTGAAGTGCTTGGAAGTTATCCTTCCAGCTCTGGTTAAGTATCCCCGATCCGGTCTTTGTTTTAGACCGATCGATTATCGTAATTTTTCCCTCACTTTCCCATTCTAGGGCAGTTTTGAGGTCTAGTTTTTCTCTATACATCGTCTTTACTATATAAGTAGAGTAAATAGATCAGGCTTATTACAAGAAAAAAAGGCCAGGTAGCTATTAAAAGTATGGCTTGGGAGAGAGTAAGAGGATCGGAGGACTTAAAAGTCCTGATACTATAGTCAAGTAGTATTGTGAATAGAATGCCTACAGTATAGTAGGCGAAGGTCGCCTGTAGTGGATCGTATGTCATAACTATTTGTTTTATACCTTAATATACGAACTTAAACGGATTTTTTTAACTTTTTTGAAAGAAAAAGATCAGAATATTTTTTTACTATAATGCATTTTTCGTATAGTTCCTGTTCTTCTAAAAAAGAAAGCATTTTTGAAAATGCAAAGTAGACTGCTTTTTGTCCGAATTCGTCTAAGATATCTACTAGGGTGTTATCCTGTAACTCCTCAAGTCTCTCCAAGTATCCTACAAGAGTAAGGAAGTACTTAAGCTTGAGAGATTCCCTAACAGATTCATACTCTTTTCTAAAACTTCTTTCGTATATCTGATGAATTAAGTAGTAGTTGGCTACTCCCCTAATCACCATACCTAGTAGTATGAAAGGATTCTGTAAAGCATCTTCAACTCTATACTCCTTATAGAGCTCTTCATCTCCTACTGAGAAAATACTGAACAGGTTATCTGAGTCTATCTTTTTCATTTATAATACATATATATGCTTATTATAGAGAAAATTCTCCGGAAAAAAAACTGAGGGTGGTTGGAAATCTGTACAAAAAGTTATATATTAAAACCATAAGGGGGTGTAGGTAGTGATTGGGTCTTGGGTAAGACTTGCTGGGTGATACTTAGGATGGCTGTTCTACTGAAGTAAATCGGAAGAGAAACCGGAAGAAAAAGATGGCGGGTAGAAAATTCTTAACTATATCTTAGTATATAAATATATACCCCCTTATATTGAATTTTGTCAGAAATATGCGATTCAATGTGGGCCCTAAACCTGACCGCCTACCCGTTTGAGGGAACTAAACTAGCAAGTTTATTTCAATCTGCCCTCACTATGATCTCAACTTGATCTCACCTTGATCTCCTATCTCCCTTCTATACCTAAATATAAGAAGAAGGAGCCTAAGCTCCAACTTTATTTTGAGATTGTTTTAATTCTTCTTCTGCTTGTTTCTTAATACGATCTGCTTGTACCTCCTCCCAGGCATATACAGACTCTATAAACTGTTCGAAGAGATCTTCTGAGAGAGTATATTCTGTAGAGTTATTATATCTTGAGACTTCTATTGTCCATTTCTTTTTGGTTACTCCTTTAATTGTGTAGTTACTTGTAAAAGTCTTATCTTTTTTTGATCTGCCGTAATAAAGAACAATCTTTGCAGGCTTACTGATTAAAGTATCTTTATACTCTCCTGTAGAATAATCCCATTCTAACTCCTCTGTAGTTTTTAGAATGTATTCTTTGCCTACCTCTTTGTATTTTTCTTTAGTTTGGACTTTGATTAGATTTTCAACCCTTAGAATTTCACTCTCTATTTTCTTACAGCTTGACCAGATATGGTTCAACTTCTTTCGTTCTCCTTGAATTTGAGGATAGAATATAGTATTAACAGTTTCGTTTATTTGAGACAAGGCTGATGCTACTTGTCCTACCAAGTTAATGTATTGAATATCAACTTCATTACCCGGCCTGATTATAGTTGAGTAATAGTTTAATGAAACCTCAACCTTATCTGCCGCACAGCCCCTATCTATGTAGAGGTTTACTCTTCCTACTGCCCGATCTGGATGCTGGATATAAATTGAGCTATCATTCATAACTGCTTCTAGCCCGTGATCACTTTTCATTGCCAAGTTAAAAGCTTTTTGGATCTCTTTAATAGCCGGTTCAAATATCTCTACTTCGTATGCAGTAGCTGCTGTCTTTGCAGATTCTAATTCGCTTTGTAGTGATTGTAATTCTTCTTGTAATGTCATAACCTTTTTTTTGTTTTAATTTCTATACCTAAATATAAGAAGAAAACCCCGAAAGGCCAACTTTATTTTAACTTAATTCAATTTTACTAAGAACATACTTAAGTAGTATCTCATATTGTGTTAGAGTGTAGCTCCCTCTCTCTGCCCTAAGTTCTCTTAACATCTTCATATAGACATCAAATTCTGTTTCTAAGGCCTTAGAGATAACTTTTTTATCTTCTAATTCAAAGCGGTCTGGAGAATAGTAATCTTCCTCTCCATCATCGTTTCTTACCTTGATGTGTCCAGACAGAATAAAGTCAGAATCCGATACCATTAACGCTTCGTAAACTTTTTTCTCAGTTAAAGGCGCACTGTAGTTGTTAATGCAAACTACCCTATCACCGGTTTTAAATTTTGTCATAACTTTTTTGTTTTAATTTCTATACCTAAATATAGAGTTTTAATTTGATTTCAGCAACTTTATTTTAATTTAATTTAATGTAAACGGAAGGTGGGCCGTATATAGAAGATAAGCTTTAAAGAAATTAAAGAAGATGCTGGGAAGGTTGAATATTAGCGGCCCAATACTACATCAAGGTAACTTATCTTACTAATGCAATCACTTCACAGACTTATTGGACCTGATCCAACTATCTTATGAGGATAGAAGTTTGGAATAGATTAGACAGTTATTCTTTCTGTTCCAGCCACAAAAGGGAAAGGCCTGTCTAGAGTTAGAGCAGGCCAATCTTTGCTCTGGATGGAGTGAGAACGAACACCTAGAGACTTAAATAAATATTAGGAAATATACGATTAGTAATTTAGATTTCCAACTATAATTCTCATTAATGACTAAGGTTCTCACTCTTATGTCGTTGTTATATATATAAATAGCAAGTAATTTCCATTACAAGCATTGCTCTTTATTTATCTTATCCTGATAGAGACTATCTACCCAGGCCTGCTGTTTAACAGAGAGAGTTCTTTTCATCTTAATAGAAAGTAAAAACTCTAGTTCAAAACTATTCAATATACTTCTACTTTCTAGTAGCTCCTCTATCTTAGAGCGTCTCTCAGCAATGATCTTTTCTCTAGTAGTAGGATTAACCTTAACCCTATCAGATAGTCTTAGTTCCAACTCTTTTATTGTATTCCTAAGTTCTTTAATTTCTTTTTCCTTCTCAGATATTCGCAGTACAAGCCGCTTATTAGCTAACTCAAAACTCTTTTCATTCATAACAAATACTCTTTGTTATAAATAGCAAAAAAACATCTAAAACATCAAAATCTACCAAGTATTTACTTCTCTTTTAAGTCTTGCTTGATCTTCCTTAGAACAAGATCTACCCTTAAAAAGTACAAACCTTATAACATACCCTGGATCTTCTTTTAAGATATCCTTAATGTTCCTTCCGGCATAAATTCCCATATAGTACTCTCCGTCTTCATTCCAAGGTATCTTTGTTTTTACTTTTACTCCTTTGTTCTTTCCTAAAGAAACTAAAGTTGATAATACTCGAAGTAAGTTACTATCTGAGGAAGATTTTCTAAGTAATTCTGAAAGTACATAATTTAAATCTATTCCCCATGTTTCTAATTCCTCTGAGAGTCTTTCTTTATTCAGTAATATGTACTCTAACCTAGACTGTATAGCATTCAGCTGTCTAGTATGAATACCTTCCTCATACTTAAGATACCCCTCCACTGAAGTATCCTCCAGCATTTTGAATAGTTTATTTTGATCCATTCTTTTTTATTTTAAAATCACATACTACATAAAGATCTCATCGAACTTATTAATATAGTAATTTTTACCCATATCTTCTACCTTATCCTTATCCTTATCCTTATCCTTATCCTTATCCTTATCCTTATCCTTATCGTAAGACATCGTGGTCTCTTCTACGGTATCGTTGGATATACCTACGACATCGTACGACATCGTGGTCTCTTCTACGGTATCGTTGGATATACCTACGACATCGTACGACATCGTGGTCTCTTCTACGGTATCGTTGGATATACCTACGACATCGTACGACATCGTAGTATTTTGTACGACATCGTACGACATCGTAGTATTTTGTACGGTATCGTACGACATCGTAGTATTTTGTACGGTATCGTTAGAATCCCTACGATTAGATTCTCTTAGTACAGTTGTCTTTCTTGCTCCCTCTACCTTATTGGCATAAGCCTGTTTATCCCTATCTAAAGAAAATTTAATAGTGGCCCATAACATCTTTAATCCTGATGTATTTAGGATTGGTTCTTCTCCTCTGTTATAAAGGAATAGATTTTTTAGGAACTGAGCTTGTTCCTCTACTGTTAATAGTTCGAAAGAGTCTTCCCAACTAGCATAAACTAGAATTGATTTTTTCATAATAAAAAAATCCTTTCAACAAAGTACCGGATATCACCTCGGTACCTTATCAAAAGGATTAATATGTTATTGATGAATTGCTTAAAGTGATATCCTGCAACTCTAAATGTCTTTTATATAAAAAGCAAAAAAATACCTAAAAAACCAAAACCCACAAGGAAGTTATGACGATCCTTGAGGGCCTGGCCGCTAGTAAGAGGTTATGAAAAACTTACTTTGCTATAGAAAAAAAACAAAAATTAAAGCAGGTCTAGCTGTACTGATTTTAAATCCTTTACAGGAATGATTAGTATCTCCTTATTCACCTTCTGTACTCTAGCTAACTTCTTATCTCCTTCTTGATATCCTAAGAACATTGCTAGAGTACCCTCTGATATCGTGTATATAGCCCCAACCATCGGAGCTTTTATTTTACGTAAAGCTGGATGTTTCGGGCTATATTTCCAAGTACTTCTTAAATCTCTTTCGTATGACATTATTTAAATATAAGTAATTTATAGGATAGATACAACTTTACTCTTTGATCCTTAATGTTTTTACGTCGATGCCTAATTTCTCTGCTATTTCATCCATAGTCAGTTCCACTATGGGTGTAGGTGTTGCTTTCTTATATACGGTAATTCCTTTTAGTAGTGCAAATACGCTGAAAGGTATTTCAATATGTTCTGGTGAATTTAGAGGAAGAACCCAGGCTTCCCAATTATCATCGTAAGAGTATAATCTAAATCCTATATTAAATTCCTGAACCGGTGTATACCCTTTTCCACCAAATTTAAAGCCAACTGAGATACAATGTTTTTCATAGGCTTCTAATTCCTCTAATGAGGAAATACGAACAAATACTTCTGTTATAGGGTTAGGAACTATTTCTAAATCATCATTAGCTAATTCAAAACTACTTATATAAACTCCGTCTCCGTCTGTCATTTCTTCTAAAAATATAAAATCTAATTCCCAACCGTCTTCTATATACCTAGAAACAGTATAAATATTTCCTACGATCATATTATTATGAACAGAAGTAATATCGTCATGGTTCAATAATCTTACTTTGTCACCTACTTTGAATTTTTGCTTTTTCATAACTAAATGTTTTTGTTTTTTTTATTATAACTAAATATAGAACTTTAATTTGATTCTAGCAACTTTTTTTTAAAATAAATCTAAACATTTTATCTTATTTAAACCAAATTATATTTGGTGTAAAACTATACCATGGCAGGCTTTTATTTGGTACAAAACTACACCATGGCACTTTGGATTGGCACTCTCTCTTTACATATGGGCAAATTATATTTGGTCTAAGAAAAAAAAGATAAAATAAAGTTGTCTAGGAAGTATCTTCTTCTTATATTTAGGTATCAAAAGGAAACGATGATAGGCGCCTAATAGCAAGGGTGAAGAAATCAGACGTAGTTTGTTTTTATTTTTTTTATACAGTAAAAAAATAAGTCCCTTGCTCGGACTTACTTTCTAATTTTCAACTGTTTCTTTAAACTAATTGTAACTCTTTAATATACTCTTTTCCGTCATAATCCTGGATGCCTATTTTAGACATATAAGCATAAATCATATTAGAGACTAACCGATTATCTACTGTCTTCTTGTTTTCAGTAATCCAACCCTGATTCATAATATGATCTGCTGAATCCTCAATACAGATAATACTTCCTTGGATCGACCCATTATCTGATATGGTATTTTCAATTAGAGTTTCTGCATACTCTTTATGGAATACCTGGAGAGCTTGTGTTAAACCCCCTCTTTCAATTTGTTCCTGGTTCATATCTTCCAAGACCTTTCTAATGAATACCGGAATCATTTGATCTAAAGAAGTAGCTTGAGAGTAAATGTAGTGCCTTCCATTAAGTACGGTACCAAATTGCTTTTTCATAATCTTTTTTTTTAGTTTCTTTCTATACCTAAATATATGAATAAGGTAGGAAGGTCCAAACTTTATATGAACTTTTTTATTTAATTTATTTTGAAATAAAGTTGTTAGTTAAGATCTTGGTTCGTATCTTTAGGTACTTAGGAAGATAAGGAGGCGCCCAATAGTAAGGGTGAAGAAATCAGACGTAGTTTGTTCAAGGGATTTTTTTCTTAAGTAATCAATTAGGCCAGGCCTAGCGCCTGGTAAGCATACTAATCAAAGCTGCTCTCTCATAAGTATCCCAGCCCCACTGGTAAAGCTTCTGCATCTCCTGAGAGTAATTCTTAAAATAAGTCATAACTTTATCAGTATCATTATTGAATTTTAACATTTGTCTATAGAGATCCCCCTTTATCGTCTTCTTTCCTTTCTCAGTAAGCCGAATGATAAGAGATTCTTCTACATAAGAGAAAATAGTTGATACCTGCCCTTTAGTTAGTTTAGCTGCCTGTTTAATTTCTGTATAATTCCTATTGATTTCCATACCTAAAGATAAGAATAGGAAGGCAAATAAGCAACTATAATAGCAAATAAAAGAAATAAAAAGACAGAATAGGATCTCTAATTGGGTCTCTGGTTGGGCCTCTGGTAGGGTCTCTAGTTGGGTTACGAGTCGGGTTACGAGTCGGGTTACGAGTCGGGTTACGAGTCGGGTTTCTGGTCGGGTTTCTAATAGGGTTTCTGGTCGGGTTACGAGTCGGGTTACAGGACAGGTATTTTTCTCTATTTTCTTACTTTTCTCTATAAGAAAATACAATATTTTAGGGGAAAATCCTGCTCTATAGAGGAAAAAGGTAAGAGAGGTACAGGTTTTCCTAAATTTCAGGTTTCTGCTTCCGGACCAACCCTACCCTTCTTTTACACAACCTAACCTATTTCCCTTATTTCCTCTATTTTTCCTTTACCTCCCTACCTACAGTTTTCTACACTATACCTCTCTCTTATACTCTTCCCTATCCTCCCTTTCCTTTCCTTTTATGTATGTAATTGGGAATTCAACCGGGTCTGTAATCGGGTATCTAAACGGGTATCTAAACGGGTATCTAAACGGGTCTATGATCAGGTCTATATAGTTTTATTACTTCTCTATTTCTCTTTCTTAGAGACGTTCTTTTCCTATGCTATACCTATCCTCCCATGTGAAGGCTTCCTATTAACCTTTTCCATTATTCAAATTATAAACTCTTTTTACCATTTCTGCATAGATAGAGTGTTCATATTTGTTATATCCGCTACACTTCAAGGTATATTTGCCTGTCTCAAAATTATGATATACCTTATAGATTGATTTATCAATATTTCCGTATTGATCTTCCCATTCTCCGTATTGAACTTCTACTAGTTCATCTTCAGTCTTAAGTAAATCTCTTATAAGAAAAAGAAGACCATAACTTGAAAAGAATATTATTAAGGGTATTCCTATTAGTGTTACTATTAGTGTTGCTGGGGTTTCCATTTATATTGTTTTTATGTTTTTATGTTTTTTTTTATTACTGGGGTAGTTCTCTGGTTCAGTTTCTTGGTTCAGCGTTAAATACTTTTTTCTTTGTACCGTCCAAATAATGTATGATTGTGTCAGGGGTACATCAAGGGAATAGATTAGACATTAATTGGGCATATTCTTCTATTGTTTTTATTTTTATAGCTCCTTGATATAAAGATAAGCAAATTAACTATAACTGTCAACTTTATTTTACTTTTTTTTCATTATTTTTAGAATTTCTTCTAACTGATCTTCCATCATTTTTTCCATCTTTTCGGTAAATTCATTATGTGCTTTATTTACCCCTTCTGCATTCTTTGATTGGATGTCTTGTCCTATTAGTATTAACGGCATTAAGAATATCTGTATCATATTACTCATGAATAGCCATAATACAAATCCTGGATAAGGATCAAAACGTAATTGTACTGGAGCTATTATATTCCAGGTTAACCATACTACTGTCCATAGTACTATGATTAGAAAGAATTCTATAGTGCTTACACTATTTGTTACAAAGATTGCAAATTGGTTTAGTCTTTTTTTCATTATGTCTATATCGGTACTTTTTTACTGTACCTGTATATACATATCTATAGTTTAATCCTCTTTGATTCTTAGTCCATAATGTCTTTCTATTCTCTATTTATGAATTCTTCTCCGATACTCTTCTTCTGATTTTCCTAGAATTGTTTATAATCTTTTTGTGATTATTGTTTAAATAATTCCTAGAGTCTTAGCTCTGTAGTAGCCAACCAATTTACCGTTGTTTGGATTTAAGAATTTTTGTTCACTCCTAGGCTTATCTTTATTTTCCATCATAAGCTTCTCTTCTGGAAGTTTAAAAGAGGCAGGGTAAATAAGTTCAACAGAGATTGGTCCATTTGCGAACTTATCTAAATCATAAGTCCAGACTGAAGTAACTCCTTCTCTATTTGTGGAGGTTCTGGTAAATTTAGTTCTTAGAATCTCTTCTTCTTGTTTCTTCTTATAGTAGCTAATAGCTGTTTTTTCCTCTACTGTCTTTTTCATAACCGTTTTTCTTTATACCTAAAGATAAGGCTATTTAATCAAACTAGCAACTAAAAAAGCAGATTTATTGTAAAATAAACCCCAGCTACTACTCCTATTAAGAATACAAATATAACTCCTACTAATGTCATTTTGTTTTTGATTTAGTTTTTATATATCTTGTAAAGACAATCCTGACTGTCTTCTTATTTCCTCCACAGTAGTCAGATACTGTATATAATGCTTTTCGTTTACTTCCTCTTTATTAGGCATTATAAATGCTAATGTAATTCTGTTATCGTATTTAATGATCTTCCAGCAGTATTCTGGGATAGTTATTGTATTGACTATCTTACCTATATCCCCATAACTCCCACACCATACTTCAACTCTCTTATCATTTTTGGCTAGTAGTCTGGTAATCTCTTCTAACTTCTTCCAAGTAATCCTGTTTAAATTAGGATGTTGAGGAGTCATATTAGTATAATAAAAAGACTCTGTTTCAGCTTGTTCTGAAAATTGATTATCTTTAGCTGGGCAATTATGTCCTCTGTCGTAATCTCCGCTTTCCCATACCTGCTGTACACTTTCGTTTAGAATAGGATCAGCTTGGAAGTTATTTCCTCTATCTACCGATGTAGATCCTTCAACTAAATCTTGATCTACTTCTACCCAGTTTACTAGAGTAGGGTAGTGTAGTTCCGTATCGTAGGTTAAGCTATAATGTTCATGTTTAATTTCTACGTAACGTGGTATAGATTTGGATACTTGCTGTGTTTGAGGTAGTTTTCTTTTCATTATAAAGGAGTTATTGCTAACTATAATTATAATGAAAAGAAAGAAAGACTATTGACTACTTACATTGTCTTATTTTAGTTATTCTTTAATCCTCAAATTTTCTACGGGGCATCCAAATTTTTCTGCGATATCTTCTAATGTAACTTCAATTATTTCCTCAGGAACTTCAATATCCATCATAAATGCAAATAAATCAAAATCTAATAGTTGGTCATTTTCGTCTAAAGCATCTTCCCCATAAGTAAGCAACTCATCCACATAAGCTCCCACTATATTTTCATCTGGATCATATTCTAAACTAAGAGAATTCATCTCATAATCATACCTTTCACACAACCATTTAGAAGCAATTTCATAT
>Ga0208387_1000186_pt1 | contig 20517 bp, 9 predicted proteins | sample CryBogCBH27Jul09_FD_184611 | JGI IMG/M metagenome (GOLD analysis project Ga0208387, IMG submission 184611) | Freshwater microbial communities from Crystal Bog, Wisconsin, USA - CBH27Jul09 (SPAdes) | ecosystem: Environmental > Aquatic > Freshwater > Lake | place: Crystal Bog, Wisconsin, USA...
GCAAGGTGTTTATAGTTTTATTGTTCCAAACTTTAAACCACTTGAAGCTATTAATTGGGTATCAACATATGCTCAATCAGCAACACCAGGTAGTTATGGTTCAGATATGTTGTTATTTGAAGACTCTCAAGGGTTTCATTTCTTTTCACTACAAACACTATTCATGCAAGACCCTTTACGAACATACACTTATGCACCTAAAAATATAGATAACAAAACTGGAACACAAGACCAAAAATTCTATGGTGTTAATTCATATCAAATTGTTGATGCTTTTGATACTCTTAATGCTATTAACACAGGTGTATTTGCGAATAGACTAATCACAATCGATCCTCTATTATTGAGATGGAACATTGTAGATTTTAATTACGATACTTACTTTAATAACTCAACACAATTAAACAAATATTCAATCACTAACGGAGTAACTAATAGATTTGGTGATAAGGTATATGAAACACCACAAGCCGTTCTTAAAATGGCAACAACAAATAAAAATCAAAAAGATATTCCATATATTGGTTCTAAACCTGATGCTTATTCACACGATATCTTTTTAGAAAAATATGTTCCAACAAGAACATCACAATTATCTTTAACAAACTATAATAAAGTTAAATTGTTTATGGATGGAGACCCGTCTATTACTGTTGGTAGTGTTATCAATTTTAATTTAGTTTCTATGGATCCTGCTACTCAAGGAAAAGAGCTTGATAAGTATTACTCAGGCAAGTATCTCATATCAGCACTTAAACACACATTTAAGGTTGATGGTTATAAAATGATTATTGAAATTGTAAAAGAAAGTGTTCCAAATGAATATGTCACACCAGACACAAATTCAACAATTTGGAAAAATACTGTAGCAGGTAAACTATGATAACAAAAAATAACTTTTTAGGTGCAGATGGACTTGTATGGTGGATGGGTGTTGTTGAAAGCAGAAAAGACCCATTAAACCTTGGTCGTTGTCAAGTCCGTATATTTGGTTGGCATACAGATAAACTACAATTAATACCATCAGCAGATTTGCCATGGGCACATCCTATTCTTCCTGTTAATGCATCTAACACTAATAAAACACCACACGAAGGTGAGTATGTTATTGGGTTATTCTTTGACGGTCCATCTGGACAGTTTCCAGGTTACTTCGGTGTAATACCTGGAATACCAAATGTAACTCCAACACCTGGAACAGGTTTCTTTGACCAACGAACATCTGCTGAATTAGCATCATCACCATCTTATCTTGGTGCTTCGGCAACATTGTATCCTAATCGCTTAGGCGAACCAACAACAAGTAGGTTATATCGTAACGAGAATACATCATCAACAGTCATTGGAATAGAGACCGCCGCATTAACCAAAGGTGTATCTACTGCAGGTGGAGGCACATGGTCACAACCAACACCTTCTTATAATGCCAAACCACCATATAATGATGTCAAAGAAACCGAATCTGGTCATGTATTAGAATTTGACGATACACCAAAATCTGAAAGAGTCCATGTTGCTCATAAGACTGGTACATATGTTGAAATGAGACCAGATGGTTCTAAAGTTACCAAAGTTGTTAAAGACAATTATGAAATTACTGCTGGTGATAACTATGTAAATATTAAAGGCGTGTGTAATATTACTGTAAATGGAAACGCTAACATTAAGGTTGATGGTGCATTGAATACCGAAGTTGGTGGAGATTGGAACATTAATGTGAGCGGTAAGGTCAATGGAACAGCACAAAGTTGGAACTTAACTGGCCAAGGTTCAAATGTTATTGTTGATGGTAATGGTATTTCTGTTACTGGTAATTATAACCTAACTGGTAATTACGAACAAACAGGTAATATGATTGTTAGTGGCGATATAACCGGTGGAAGTATAGGCATAAATTAACAAAAACATCAGAATAGGTGTAATAAATAACAGATGGCAACTTTACAAAAAATATATTCTGATATAGATTTAACCTTTGCGAAACATCCAGGTAAAGGCGATATCGTATTAAGTTATGATGACCAGGCTGTTATTCGTTCGGTTCGAGGTCTACTACTAACTAATTTTTATGAAAGACCGTTTCAACCTGATGTAGGTTCAAATTTGACAGGTTTGTTGTTTGAAAATGCATCTACTGCAACTGCAAATGCTTTAGAAGAAGAAATTAAAAATGTAATAGCAAACTATGAACCTAGAGCCTTAGTAGAAAGTGTTTATGTTTCTGCATCACCAGACCAAAACACTTATAATGTTACACTTACATTTTTTATAGGAAATAATACTCAACCGACTAATGTCACCTTATTACTAACGAGAAACCGATAATGGCAGCGAACACCAATATTCAATTTACGACACTTGATTTTAATGATATCAAGAAGAATTTTATAACCTATTTACAAAGTCAAAATGTATTAAAAGACTATGACTATACAGGTTCAGCATTATCTACATTACTTGATGTTTTAGCATACAATACACAATACAATGCTTTCTATTTGAATATGGTTGGTAATGAAACATTTTTAGATACTGCTATTCAAAGGTCATCAGTAGTTTCTCAAGCTAAAGTATTAAACTATACACCACTATCTGCTATTGCACCTACTGCTACTATTGCGATGAATGTGCTTAATGTTATGGCATCTTCATTGACAATACCACAATATACAAGATTTTTATCAAATGCAATCGATGGCGTTAATTATACTTTCTTAACACCTGAAGAATATACAGTTAATGTGGATACTTACAACACAGCATCTTTTCCACTTATTGAATTGAAGCAAGCAACACACAGTTCTTTTTCATATCCAGTTGATACTGTAGGTAATCCTACATTAACATTTGAGATTGCTGATCCTAATATTGACACGACAACATTACAAGTAACGGTACAACAATCTTCATCAAACACTTACGCTCAAATTTATAACCTTTCATCAAACTCATTAGAGCTTAACGGTTCAAGTCTTGTATATTTCTTACAACAAGGGCCAACAGGAAATTATCAAATCTATTTTGGTGATGGTGTTTTAGGCGCTACATTATCAACAGGTAATATTGTTAATATAACATATCTATCAACAAACGGTACAGCAGCTGCTGGAGCAAATAGTTTCACACTATTAGATACAATCTCTGGATACGGAACAACTACAATCTTTCCACTTACACCAGCAACAAACGGCGCTGATGTAGAGTCCATTCAATCAATTAAATTTCAAGCACCTAAAGCTTATGCTGCACAAAATCGTGCTGTAACTAAAAATGATTATATTACCGCTATTCAACAAAATACATTTGGTTATTCATTTGATGCAGTGAATGTTTGGGGCGGAGAAGAATATGATTCTCCAGTATTTGGTCAAGTCTTTATTTCATTAAAACCAAAAGGCTCATTTAATTTTACAACATCACAAAAAAATGCTATATTAAGAGATATCATTAAACCTATTTCGGTTGTAACTATTCAACCTACTATTGTTGATCCAGACTATACATATCTAAAACTTAATGTAGATGTATATTATGATCCAACACAAACAAATAAAACATCAGCACAAATACAATCAGGTGTTGTTGCCGCTATAGAGCAATTTGGTGTTAATACATTAAACACATTCAATTCTACATTTAATGCTTATGATTTATTGACAACTATTCAAAATTATGATCCTTCAATTCTTACAAGTCAATATAAACTATTCTTACAAAAAAGAATTATACCTTCATTAACGTCTGTATCTAATTACACAGTTTATTTTAGCACACCTTTACAAAAAGGTATATTCAACACAGCTACTACAAGCTATCCTGGTATGAGATATGTTGATCCTCTTGATCCAACAAACATAGTTGATAATGTGTTTATTGAAGAAGTGCCGACCGCTAATTACGGTTTATCATCAATATCACTTATAAATCCTGGATTTAATTATTCTGTGACACCAACAGTAACCATTTCTGGTGACGGAACAGGTGCTACCGCTTTAGCGACTCTTAGCACTACAGGTCAAATTTCTAATATAACACTTACCAATGCTGGTAATAATTATACAAGTGCTGTTGTTACAATAACTCCTACTCCTAATGATGGCACAGGTCAAGGAGCCGCAGCTACTGCTATTTTACAAGGACAATACGGTACATTAAGACTGTATTACTTTGATGCTAATGGTGTTAAGAATATTCTTAATCCTAATATTGGAACAATTGACTATGTTAATGGAATAGTGACATTAATTAACTTTCAACCTTATAGTATCAATAATAATTTTGCTGAATTAACAATACAAGCAACACCAACAACAGATATTATTTCATCAACATATAATAAAATAATTACAATTGACCCACTAGATACTAATGCTGTTGTGGTTAATGTTATAGCTAAAACAAATAATAATTAATGATACCTAATAATCAAAAAACTTCATTACTGGTTCCGTATCAGTTACCCGCTTACATACGGGACGATCCTGCTTACGCCAATTTTGTATTATTCGTTCAAGCATACTATGAATGGATGGAACAAACTGGTAATGCTATTGATGCATCAAAAAATCTTTTAAATTATAAAGATGTAGACAAAACTACGGCTGAATTTATTCAATACTTTCAGAATGAATTTTTACCTTACTTTCCCCCGCCATCAGAATGGACAGCCACAAATCAAGCAAATGTAATTAAACTTGCTAAACAGATGTATCTTTCAAAAGGTACACCTGCAGCCTATAAATTTCTTTTTAGAGTTCTCTATAATTCAGATATAGATTTATTTGATACACAAGACCTTGTAATTAAAGCATCGTCTGGTGAATGGTATGTTCCAACATATTTACAAATACTTCCACCACTTACATCTAATACAGCGTATGTTGGAGGATATGATGATAATTGGTTAAATACAAATAACTTAAAAGTATTTGGTGAAACATCATTAGCTTCAGCAATAATTGAAATTTGTGAACCGCAATATCCTATTGTCAATGGAAAAACTGCAAATACCTTTTTTGACATTCCGGCACAAAAACCAATAGAATATCTCAAACTATACATATCAAACATTGAAAGAAACTTTATATCTGGAGAAAATATAACAGTATTATATGCAAATAATGTTCCTGCATATTTTCCAACAGCACTTAATTTAATTGATCCTAATACTGGATCACCTGCAGCAAGTGATGGTCATCTACACGCTAGACTTATTGGGCGAATAGATTCAATTACAATAGATTCTAGACAAGGATATCAAGGACTATATTATGTTGGTGCAAATACGACAACTGGATATAAAGGCGATCCTGTTGTATTTCTTAATGAAATTGGTGTTAATATACCTCCACTTGCTGAATTAGGAGGTTATTACTATCCTGCTAGAGCCTATGTTTCAACTGTAACACCCGGTTCTGCTACAAATATAAATGTTCCTAATGGAGGTTATGGATTTACAGATGGAAATACTTCAAATAATTTCTATTCAACTTTATCTATTCCAAATTCACAATTAGTAGCAACAGTAGGTTCTGTAAATACATTAAATCCTGAATTAGTATCATTTATTTCTAATAATTCAATATACACTTTAGCATCTAATACAAATGCTAAATTAGGAATTACAGTCACAAGTCTTACCAATAAAACATATACTGTAAATACAGGAATAAATTGGGGTTTTGCTAATGTTGCTATTTCTAATGGATCAACATCTTTAGCTAATGCTTTCACATTCTTAACATATAACACATATCCGTTATTAACTGCTTCATTAACCAGCTCTACAGCATTATTACCAAATCCAATTCCACCAGTTGCTGCTCAATCATTATATGTAACAGATGCAACCAATACATTAGCAAATACGACATATGATGGAAATATATCCAATTTAGGAATTCTTGCGCCAATTCAAATTCTTAATGGTGGATCAAATTATGGTAATAGTAATACTGTTTTAATTGTTGGAGGAACTGGTTATGGTGCTTATGCTAATATAAGTGTAAACTCTGCCGGTTCAATTGTATCTGCTTACTACACATATCCATCAAATAATAATCCTGACCAATATCCTTTAGGTGGATTGGGTTACTTGCCTACTAATTTACCAACTGTTCAAATTAATACATCTTCAGGATCAGGTGCATCATTATCAATACCTGGTATTTTAGGACAAGGAGCATCTTTAGCATTGTCTTCAGGTACCGCTGGTCGTATAATATCATTCAATGTTGAAGGTCATGGTTCTAGTTATATTGATACACCTCCAGTATCACTAAAAGTTCAAGATATATTTGTTACAAGCACGTATCAATCCGCTTCCAATTATTATACTCTTCCTTCTGATGATTATTACAATTTAAATGCAGGAACAGCATATGCTGATTATGCTTTTAAAGTAACTCAAAATACCAATAATTATTCTGCTAATGTAGACACATTAGTATATGTTGGAACACTACGAGCAAATGCTATCTATACTGATGTTTATAGACTTCGTGTTTATGACTATACAACAAAACCGACTGCTAATTTATTCTTAAATTATCCTAGTTCAGCTAACTCTTCACAAAGTAATACTTTACAGATGTCCGCATTAGCAAGTCAAATACAAAATTTATACGATACGACTTCTGGTTTTATCTTAAATGATTCTCGATATGACACAGTAAATGGTTTAATTACATATGGTGACGGTAATGCTTTAGCAAAAGCAAAATTTAGTCCAGCTGCAAATAATGACCTAGGACATTATATTAGTGATATTGGTTTTTCTAGCGGATCACAAGTAACACAAAGTCTTAAATTTAACACATATACTTACGAATTAACTGTCGATAAAGAAATTGCTAAGTATAGAAATACTTTATTAGGTTTATTACATCCTACAGGAACTCAAGTTTTGGGTAGGTATAATGTGTCTTCTAATACATCATTTAATCTTAGCACATCAGATGAAGTTGCTACTGGTACAACATTGTATCACTACACAAGTTTATTAAGTTCTTCTGCAACCATTTCAGGTTCTTTTGATAATCCAGCATCTAATGTAATCTCATTCAATAATTTATATGGTGCAAATTTAGGTAGTTTTATCTTTGCAAATGATATTGTTAGTTTAGTTACACCTCAAGGTCTCAATGTATCTTCATTAGTGGTATCAGTATCACCTGATTCTGTAGAAGACTTGTTAAATGAAACAGCACCAAGTGAAGATTTATTTACAGAAGTGGATGGTATAGCTCAAGGAAGAATTACAGCCAATACTGGAAGTAATACAGTTATTGGTACCGGAACAGCATTCACTAATCAAATGCTTCCATATACAACATTGACTACTGCAAATAATGTAAATCTAGGTTTTATTAAATCTGTTCAAGATGATGTAACCATTATTTTAACATCTAATACTACTTCAAATACAACATCAAATACATATTATAAATCTATTCTTGAAGATTTACTATTAGATCCAGGCAATTCTTCTATCATTATTAAAGATTCAGTATTTACCGCATGGGGAAATATTGCTTATGCAACTGGAACAGCAGGAACAAATGCGATAAATATAACATCAACAACTGAAGCATATTGGGTAATCGATACTCGCTGGGCTTATGAATATTATCCAATATATAACGGCTTAGGTATAGCACTAGATGTTTTAATATATGCTGGTGATACAGTTAGAATAGGTTCTAATACAGCAGTATCACAAGATTTAAAAGTAACGTATGTTGATTATGCTAATAATTTAGTATATCTTAACGGAAACTTAACAAATAATCCAGATGGAGAAACACCTGACACAAGTTTGATATCTGTATACAGACCGTGGATATCAGCAAATTCTAATGCTTTTGAAATATACGGTCCATTAGGAACACAATATACAACATACTTGACTACTGAAATAGGTCAAGGAATAACAACAGAATCAGAAAGCTTTATTTTAATAAATTAGGGTAAAACATGGCAACGACATCAGTAAAAATATCACAATTACCAGTATTGAGTATGCTGGAGGCAAACACCGCAAATCTATTAATGATAGGTGTTGATGTTTTAACGGCGACAACTTACCAGTTTACAGGCACAACTCTTGCTAGTGGCCTTTACTCAAACAATCCTTTAGTTGTTGGTAATAATATACTTTTACTTTCAAATACAGTTGGACAATTTTCAGGTAATGATGCTAATTTTATTCAAGTTAATTTACAAAACTTTAGCCCAAATGGTGCCTCAGATTTAGTTCTTACTACAGATGACGGAACAAACTCAAATTCATATATTGATGTAGGTATTAACAATTCAAAATGGAATTCTGCATTATTTGGACAATCATCACAATATGCTTATGATGGTTATGTAATTGTTCAAGGTCCTGGTCCTAACAATTATGGTAATTTAGTTATAGGTACAGCAGTTTCTGGTGCTAATCTAGTATTTGCTGTTGGTGGTCAATTATCAAATAATATTGTGGCTGTCATGACCGCTAATTCTTTAGTGATGAATACAGGTTCATATATTACTTTTGCTGATGGTTCACAACAAGCAACTTCACCATTATCTGGTCGTTTAGCAAATGCAGTTATCTATTCTAACGCATCAGGTAATTTATCAAATACATCTAGTTTACAGTTTATATCAAGTAACAATACATTAATTGTTGCAGGTAATACAAACTCAAGTAATATCACCACAAATAACATTACTCTCACATACATCACAGGTAATGTTTTACCAACAGCATCGAATACATGGGCACTAGGTTCTGCAAACAATAGATGGGGTTCTTTATGGTTAGGTGCTAACACTTTACATATGTTAGACCAAATCACAGGAAATGATGCAGTCATTTATGTTGCTAATAACACACTATATTTACAAAATGCAGCTACCGTTACTGTAGGTAATGTTGCTATTCAAGCAAATGGAACAATTATATCACCTAATCTATTATTGACAGGTAATTTAATTTGTAATACCACAAACTCTATTATTTACGGTTCTACAATATATTTAACTTCAAATAATGCAAACAATCAAGGCGCATTAGTTGTTAATAACTCAACATTCTCATCTAATGTATCGGCTGTTCGTATTGATGGATCTGCAGGATTTGCAGCACAACAAACAACCGCTAACGGTACAATGTTACAAATTATTGGTAAAGATGGATTACCATCAAGAACACTTATTGATTCTTACGGAACAGGTGCATACGGTCTAATAGCAGGTCGTACCGCAAGAGGTACAGCTGCATCACCAACATCACCACAGTCTGGTGATTTATTATTCAGAATTGTAGGTAACGGATATGGTACTACAGGATATACTATAGCTGGCGGCGCAGCTATCGACTTTGTTACAATTGATAATTATTCAGATACAACAAAAGGTTCTTTAATTAATGTTACAGCGGCTATAGTAGGAACAAATACTAGAGTTACTGCTGCTACGTTCTCTGCAGCTAACACAACATTTGCTAATACAGTTATATTATCTTCTGGTACTTCTAGTGTTGTACCATTAAAATATCAACCTGGAAATATTGCAATCACCGCACAAACAGGTTCACATGAGTATGACGGTAATACATATTACTTCACACCTAATGATGCAGAACGTGGTGTTGTTCCTGCACAACAACATTACATAGCTAATACTAACTTTGTTCTTGGTGCTAATACTTCTTCTCAAAGTTTATTTGGTTACGGTGTATCAACATCATCTAATAGACGATACGCTTACAAAATACAAGCAGTTATACAAAAAGTAGGTAACGGTGCAAATGCGCCAACAGTTGCATACGGTCTTGCTGGTACCGCTGTATTGGGTGCTCATCAATATCAAGTAGTAAGTGCTACGGCAACTTCACAAACTACACCAACAACAACCAATACTCTAATGTCAAACTATATAACTACAGGTTTCTCAACACCAGTTGTTGCTACATCTGCATTTGTAGTATCTACTGGTTATATGACAATAGAAATTTGGGGTTATGTTGATGTGGTAACAGGTGGTACAATTATACCACAAATTACTTTCTCTGCTGCTCCAACAACATCAGCCTATACACAAGCATTATCAAGTATGAGAATTTGGCCAATACAAACAGCATTAGCAAATACTATTGTTGGTAATTGGTCAGCAGGTTAATTTTAGAGAATAAATAAAACATGGCATCTAAAGCGATATTACCTTATTATTCAAAAGTAGCTCAAGTAGCGCAAGATTATTACGCACCTACTGCTATTCTACAAGGATCTATTTCAGAATATACACCAAACGGTATTCCTGTTGCAACTCTTTATGTATTTTTATCTCGTGTTGATCCGTGGGCTAACGGCGAATTCCAACCAGATACTCCTGAGCAAACACAATCATACATAAAATCTGTTTATAAAAATATGATTGTTGCTAAAAAAGTCCAACAAATAGACGTTGCTGGTGTAATAGCTAGAGTTGATTGGACATATGGTACAGTTTACGACTTCTATCAAGATAATGTTGATATGTTAGCTCTTGATGCATTTGGCGGTAATGTATATAACTTTTATGTAAAAAACAAATACAATCAATATTGGAAATGTTTATGGAATAATGGTGGAGGAACAGCAAGAGATGAACCCTATTTTACTCCTGCAACCTATGGACAAAACAACAACATTTATACAAGTAATATTGATGGCTATAAATGGAAATATATGTTTACCGTCAATACTGGTGATGCTAATAAATTTCAAGACTCTGTATGGTCTCCAGTAGCTTTAGGAGCTTTATCCACATCAACAACACCTAATCCTTTACAACCAATTAATCCAAGTCTTCCTGTAGGATATGGTGGTGTTGAAGTCATTAATGTTACAAATTCTGGACATAGTTATGGTTTAGGAAATACATATCTTCATATTTCTGGTGACGGCACCGGATTAGATGCTACAGCCTATATTTACGTACCAACAGGCGAAATTGTAGATATAGTAGTTAATAATCCAGGACAAAATTATACTTGGGCTAATATAACAATTTATGTTAATGATGGTGGTACCGCTAACGGCGCTACAGCGATTGCTCCTATATCTCCAACAGCTGGTCATGGTTCTGATCCAAGTTCAGAATTAGGTTGCCACAATTTCATGATTACTTCAAAATTTGAGGGGTCTGATATAAATGGTGTTGTACCAACAAATATTGAATATAGACAACTAGGTGTTCTTATTAATCCATCTGCTAACGATACGTTACAAATTATCAATGAAGTACCACAATACTTTCCAGCAAATAGTGACATATATACTGTGTATACTCAAATACCTGTTATACCTGGTTCTGGATCTTTTATAAATGATGAGATAATATTTCAAGGAGCTTCAAACTTATCTGACGCTGAAAATTTAGTATATGCTAACACATTAGGTACAACATCATCTGGATTTATTGGTACAGTTCTTAATTTTGATTCTACAAATAACGTAATTAACGTCATAAATACAGTAGGAACGGTTTCACCAAGCTTGCCTGTTTATGGTTCAACATCAGGTACAATTAGAACAGTATCGCCAAATGGTGCTACATTACCTGTAATTATACCATTTTCTGGATATATTTCATATATTGAAAATAGAACAGGTATTACAAGAAGTGCAGACGGCATCGAACAATTTAAAATTGTATTAGGATATTAAGGAAAAAAATGGCACAAAATTTTAATCAAGCACCATACTATGATGATTTCGATCCAGCAAAAAACTACCACCGTATTTTGTTTAAGCCTGGTTATGCTATTCAATCTCGTGAATTAACTCAATCACAAACAATATTACAAAATCAAGTATCATCATTTGCCGATAATATCTTTGCTCAAAATTCACCTGTTACTGGCGGTAAAGTAACTACAAATTTAAATTGCTATTATTTAAAATTAAATCCTACAGACATATCAAATAACCCCATTATAGCATCTGAATTTTTAGGTGCAATTATTACAGATGCGGTTGGCGATATTGCTTCAAATACAGCAACAGTATCCGCTAAAGTTATTTCAACAGCAGAGGCTACACAAACCGATCCACCAACATTAATTATTTCATATCTTTCTGGTAGTCAATTTACTGACGGTTCTATAATTTATGGTGGTAGTCAATATGCTACAACTTCTGGAACCTCTGGCGGTTCTACTTGCACAGGACAATCATCTACTGCATCTATATCAAAAGGTGTATTTTATGTTGTGAATGGTTATAATGTATCACAATCTACATCATTACAATATTCTATTGGTAACTTTGTTCAAGTAAATCCACAAACAATCATTCTTGACAAATATGATAATATTCCAAATGTTCGTCTAGGTTTACAAATAACAGAAAATATTGTTAATTCAACACAAGATAGTAGCTTACTTGATCCTGCTCTTAAATCATCAAACTATAAAGCGCCTGGTGCTGATAGATATCAAATTACTTTGACATTAACAACATATCCTTTAACATTAGGTGATGATACTGGTTTTATCGAATTAGCTAGAATTGTAAATGGTCAAATTGTTAAGCAAGTTAATGGATCAGTTTATTCAGTTATTGATGATTACTTTGCTAAACGAGATTATGAAACTAACGGTGATTATATTGTTAGTGATTTCAGATTGACGCCTGTAGCTAACACAGCAAACTCTGCATTATATGATTTAAATATTGGTAAAGGTGTTGCATATATTCGTGGTTATAGAGTAGAAAATCAATCACAAATTACCTTAACTTCTGATAGAGCAAGAAATACTGCTTCAATAGGTACAAACACAGTTCTTGTAGATTATGGTAACTATTATGTTGTTGATACTGCTAACGGTGTTTTTGATGTTGATTCAGTACCTGCTGTAGATTTCCATTCGGTTGGCGCAGCTAGCGTTAATACTGCTAACGCAAACATATACAATTCAACACTAATTGGTTCTGGTTTTATCAGAGGACTATCATACGTTCAATCAGGTGCAAATACTGCCAATACGGCTGCATACATCTATAAAGCATTCGTTCACGATATTAATACAAATACATTATCAGGTACAGTTGCTTCTGCTACGCCTACAACTATTACTTTTACTGATTCAGCTAACGTATTTTCATCAACTGCTAATGCTTACTATGGCGCTATTTTAACAATCACTGGTGGTACTGATGGACCTCCAAACTATGCTTCAGACACAAGAACAATTGTAAACTACAACGGTGCAACAAGAACGGCAACAGTAACACCAGCGTTTACTGTTACTCCAGATTCTACAAGTACCTTCTCGATTTCATTTAAACCAGATTATATCAACTCTATCGTTCAAAGAAATGGTTTTGGTACAAACACATTAACTGCTAACGTAAATATCAACACACTACAAGGTAAAGTTGGTGGTGCATATTACGGAGCTACAGTATTACAAAATGCTGGACAACCTGAATTAGTATTCCCTGTTGGTCAAGCATATGTTGCTTCTGTAACAGGTTCAAGTTATTTTTCAACACAAACATTTAGAAATCAAGCATTTAACAGTTCAACCAAAATCTTGACATTGAATATACCAAATTCATCATACATTAGTTTTAATGGTACCGTTGGATCAACATATTCTGGTGATGCTTTTAAAAACTTGTTTACAGTTGTATCAAATCAAACTGGACAAATTTTAGATTTTACATCAACGGCAAACGGTTCAGCAACACTAATATCCGCTACACAACTTCAAATTACTTTAGGTTCAGGAACAGCATACTCAGCATCTATTCATGCTAACGTCAATGTTATAGCTTCAACATTTGTTGCAACAGCTGATTCTGCTAGAAAAACAAAAACATTAGCTGGTGGAAATTATACTGCAACTGCTAACACAACAGTTCTAGCATATACTGCTATTTCTGGTGTATCTAATACAACTTATAGCTCAGATGGCACTAATCCAACTGGCCAAGTTTATATCTCTGCTAGTGGTATTTCTAGAAATGCTATGTCATTATATGTTAATGATGTTCAAAACATTGTAGCAATTTATGACACAGGAAGTTCTTCTGTAGTTCCTACAACAGGTCAATCATTAAGCTTATATACAAATATAACAAATAGTTTCTTTTTGAATAGTGGTCAAAAAGATAATTTCTATGACCATTCATCAATACAATTATATCCTGGTGTTCCTTTACCTGGTGGTAATATTATTGTTGTATTTAATTACTATAAACATACCGGTGCCGACGGATATTTTAGTGTTACTTCTTATCCAAACTATTCTACTATTCCAACATATACCGCTAAAGATGGTGTAACATATCAATTAAGAGATTGTTTAGACTTTAGACCTACAAGAAAAAATGGTCAAGCATCTTATATTTGGGAGTATCAAACTGGTACATCACAAACACAAGGTGTAGAAATACCAAATAACTTAACAAACTTTAATAGTGCTTATTCATATTACTTAGCAAGAAAAGATTTATTAGTATTAACAAAAGACAATCTATTTTCTTTTGTCAGAGGAACACCTTCTGTTAATCCTATTTTCCCTAAAGAACCTAACGGTGCTTTAGTTCTTGCTAACATATCACTTGATCCATACACTTCAATAATTGGTACAGAAGGTGATATTTTAACACCAGCTAACTTATCATTACAAAAAGTTATTCATAAGCGTTGGGCTAAATCAGATATTTCAGATTTACAAACACAAGTTAATAATCTTGAATATTATACAACATTAAGTATTCTTGAACAAAATGCAAATGCATTGCAAGTTCCTGATGTTAATGGTTTAAATAGATTTAAAAATGGTATTCTTGTGGATGACTTTAGTTCATTTGGTGTTGCTAGAACAGATGATCCAAGTTATGCTGCTAACATTAATATTAGAGCACAACAATTATCACCAGTAACATTCGTTGATAATTTCCAACTACAAAATCCTTTAGTTCTTGCTAGTTATGGAACATTACAAAATACTCCAACTAACGGCTATGCTATTTCCAGCATTTCAGGTACACAAACAAATATCTTTACGTTACCTTATACAACCGCTAATCTTGTTTCACAACCTTTAGCAAGTAATACTATTTCAGTAAATCCATTCTCCGTTATTGTTCAAGAAGGTGTAGCAAGAATTACTCCTCCAATGGATAATTGGGTAACATGGCAAGAGTCTCCAGCATTATTAACAAATGATCCTAATAGTCAATTCTCACAAGTTCCTGCTACAGGATTAAATGTAATTCACGCTGGCGATTATCAATCATTGATTGGTGTTAGAAATACAACACCAACAAACAAACAAGGAACGTCAGCCAACTCATCAATTTATTCTGGCCAAACAAAAGTTTTAACACAATCGCCAAGCACCTCATCAACAGCATTAGCTGTAAATAATGGTTATGTTACAAACGTAGCAGTATTGCCATACATTAGACCACAAGAACTTATTATTCGTGCTAAAAATATGTTGGTGAATACTCCTGTCCAATGTTGGTTTGACGGTCAAAGCGTTAATCAATACATGACTGCACCAAACACAATTGAATTAACAAAAGTTGTTGGTACATTTAATGAAGATGATATTGTTGGTTTCTATCAAGCAGGTGTAGGTTTCTTCCCTATCGCTAGAGTAGTATCATTACATAATTATCCAAATACATCTAATACTAGATTGTATATTGCTGATTTAATTACCTTACCATCAACAGTTCCTACAAATTATCTAATCAATGCCACATATAATGAAAATGGCCAGTATGTGGTTGGTTCAAATACAGCATCTGCAAATGTAGTATTCAATGCAAATTCTATTGTATCTATTCATAATTCTGGTTCAGTTACAGGTATCGGTTCTTACGGTGTAACTGGCGGTACAATACAAACATTTAAAGCACCAAGAAATTCTGCATACTGTGATTTCTTAAACTTCTATGGTATTTGGGGTGATAATAATGCTTCAGCGTCATTTAATCCTCAAACTAATGGTTTATCTTTCACATTCTACGCTAGTGCAGCTGGAACATATCTCTTAACTGGTTCTGCTGACAATTCTGCAACAGTTTATATTGATGGAACATCTCAATTAACAATACCAGGATTTGGCACAACATACACAAAATCTATTACTCTTACCGCAGGTACACATACTGTTTCATGGAATGCGACAAATACTGGCGGCCCCGCTGCGTTTGGTTTAACAATTCAAAACTCAGCGAAGAATGTTGTTTGGGATACATTAACGCCTTCACAAATATCTACAAGTAATAATTCATCACAACTGTTACCTGGCGGCGGCGCATATTATACATCAGCGACAACATTCTCATTAGACACTAATGCATCGACTGTAACTGGTTTCTATAATGGTTCAACAATCAATATTAAATCAACTTACATTTATGGTTATAACTATGGCGCATTATATATTCCACCATATCCACCATTGTCTGGTGATTCTGACGCTGCTAATCTAAGCAGATATAACGCTGATAAAGCAGCTTATCTTGCTACGGCTACACAATCATTCTATGGTGGTAATTCAAATCCAATTCTTCTTGCTGCTACTCAAACATTTAGTGGTACAGTATTGGCATATGACGGATCGACAAGAACAGTTACACTAGCAAGTTCTTCATTAAATCCTGGCACAACATCAACTGTTAATGTGTCATTAGGAGTAAATTCACAATACAAATCAATCAATTCACAATACTCAATATCTGGAATCAATTATTCTGTTGCTGGTGCAATCAAAGCCGGAACAGGAAACTTCCAATTATCGACAGATGAAAGTGGTCAATTCCTTGGAATATTCCAAGTTCCAGGTTCAGTATTCTTTATTGGTGAAAGAGTATTCAGAGTAGACAATAGATTACAATATGGTGTAGCAACAGATCCAGGTTCAGCAACAACTTGGGCTGAAGCAACATTCTATGCTAATGCTTTAACATCAACAACACAACGAGTAGATTTCTCTCCATCAGTAGATTCTTCAGTTAAACATATTGCACCTATTGATAACGATAATTCTGTAAAACAAAATTCAACAAATAATGATAAGAATAAACGTGATCCATTAGCTCAATCATTTATTATCGATAAGAGTAAATATCCTAATGGAGTATTTTTAAGTTCTATTAAGTTATTCTTTGCTTCAAAACCAACATCACAAAATATACCAATTCAATTATCAATTTGTGGTACAATTAATGGATATCCTAATGGACAAATATTAGACCATTCTACAGTCACATTACAACCACAACAAGTTAATGTATCTGCATCACCTAGTGCATCTAATTCAGCTACATGGACAACATTCACATTTGATGCTCCTGTATATGTTCAACCTGATACATTGTATGCTATAATTTTAAAATCAAATGCAGTTGATTACTATGTGTATCTTGGTGAACAAAATGCTAAAGCAATATCTTCTACAGGTGTAACAAAAATTGGTGCAGCACCATATGTTGGATCATTATTTGAATCACAAAATTCAATTACATGGACTGCTGACCAAACCAGAGATTTAATGTTTATCATTGATAAATGTGTATTTGATACAACAAAAACTCCTTCAATTCCATTTATAACACCAATTAATTTACCACATAGAAAATATGGTAGATATGACATAGCAAGTCAAGTGACGGCTAATACTGTTCCTAATATGAATAGTTATTTCTCACCAAGTGTTCCAATGGATGCGTTTAATGTTTCAACAACAGACTTTATTCCTTCATTGACAAGTGTTAATTATTCATACCAATCTACATTGTATAATACATTTGCACAAACATCACCTGCACCAGTTACTCCAGGTAGATACGGAGCACCTGCACCAGATAACACATATCTAAATGATGGACAAGGTGAACGTGCATTATTAAATACATCTGCTAATTCATTTAGTTTATATGCTACATTATCATCATCTGATCCTAATGTAAGTCCTATTATCTCTGATGATGGTATATCATTATATAACATTACATATCATATTAATAATATGTCAATTAATAATAGTTATATTTCAATCGCTAATACAGGTACTGGATATAATGGTAACACTGCTAACTTAGGAGTAATTAACATATCTGCACCTACTACTGCAAACGGTGTTCAAGCATCACTTGGATTTACAACAAATACCACTACAGGCGCTATCACTTCTGTGTATGTAATTAATCCAGGTTCTGGTTACTTAACAACACCAACAATCACTATATCAGACCCAACAACTCGTGGTGGTAACTCTAACGCAGTTATTTCATTCTCTGGTGAAACTACCGCTTCAGGTGGTCACGGTTATGCTAAATATATCACCAAGAAAGTTGTATTGAATCCAGGTAATGATGCTGGTGATTTAAGAGTATTCTACACTGCTTACAAACCTGTAGGTTCTGATGTATATGTTTACTATAAGATTTTAAATTCTGCTGATACATCATCATTTGATGCTCAAAACTGGCAATTAATGACACAAGTAACTCAATTGAATTCTTACTCAACAAGTAGAACAAATCTAATTGAATACGAATATGCCCCAGGTGTTTATGGTTCAGGTGCTGCTAATAATAACATCTCATACACAAGCACTAATGGTACAACATATTCTAAATTTATACAGTTTGCTATTAAAGTTGTTATGGCATCATCAGACGCAACAAATGTTCCTTACTTGACTGACATTCGTGCAATAGCATTACCATCAGGAACAGGTATCTAATATGTTAGTTAAGGTTACAGGAACTAATTTTGTTAGAGATACAGAAAGTCGTGCTATTCTGAATACTGATGATTCAGCCAAAAATGAGTATTACTCAAAAGTTAAGATGATGCAAACACAAAAAGAAGAAATAAATAAAGTAAAATCAGAAATTTTAGAAGTGAAAAATGACTTACAAGAAATTAAAGATTTAATGTTTAAACTATTAGAGAAGAATTCAAATGGCTAATACCGTATCAGTTTTAAGTTATGCTAACACCTTTGGTGATTGGGTTGTTAATTCAAATTTATTAACAAATGAAATTAATGCTATTGGATATGGTAACTGGCATAAACCAACAGGCACATTATATCTAGACAATTCTACTTTAGCATTATATGTTGGTACAGGCGGTATTCAAGCATATGGTAATACTCAATTTTTAGGTACAGCCAACGCAACTTCTATTAATTCTAATCTTTCTGTTGGTGGCCAATTATATTTAAGTAATACAAATAATACAATATACTCATCAGGTACAATTTCTACAACGTCATTACAAGTTGGCAGTATACTGATTACCGGTCCTTTAACTGCAAATCAAATTGCCTCTGTAGCTGCTGCTAATATTTCCGGTTCAATAGTATCATCACAAATACAATCTGTAGCTGCTGCTAATATTACAGGTTTAATAACATCATCACAAATACAATCTGTAGCAAATACACAAATTACAGGTTCGATATCAGCGGCTTCAGCATCTCTTGCAAATAGTTTGGCAGGTGGATCCACTTATGCACTTCCTTATCAATCTTCTGTAGGAACTACTGCTTACTTATCATCAGGTACCGCTAATTCAGTATTAATAACATCAGGCGTATCAGCGCCTCCAGCATGGTCTAATGTTTTAAATTTATCAAGTTTAACTCTTTCCACACCTTTATCCGTATCTTCAGGAGGCACAGGGGTTTCTACCTTAACAACATCTTACGGTGTATTGGCTGCAGGCACAACAGCAACAGGCGCAATACAAAACATTGGTACAGGAACTTCAGGACAAATATTAACATCTAATGGTCCTGGTGTATTGCCTTCATTTGCAGCAGCTCCTAGTAGTATGACATTACTAGGCACTATAACGCCAACAGCAGTAAATTCTATTTCATTAGGCAGTTTAACTTTAACAAGTTATAAATCACTTTATATTGTAGTAAACAACATTGGCTATTCAGGAGTTATTCAGGCTATTTTTATAAGTAGTTCAAATGTTCAATCAGGTGGTGGATTTTATCCTAATTCAACAAGTCCTGTGTATGGAACATTGTGGCTTGATTTAGGAACGGGAGTTGTAGGTGGTAATGTTTTTGCTTCTAGTATAGCAGGTGGAGGAAACTCTAATGTAGGCGGTTTAACCAATGTAACTACATCAACAACTACTATTTATTTTAGAGTGGGTGCTACAAATAACTTTTTAGCCGCTGGAACAATAACAATTTACGGAGTTAAATAATATGACAGATAATGAAAAAAATAGTGTAGGAATAGGTATATCATCCTAATAATTTCTTATTATTCTTTATGTAAAATATACAATAACATACTAATTACCAGAACCTCTCCAAACTAAATATAAGAGAGGTTTTTTCTTTTCTAGGAATCAATAATGTCAGCTGCATATTCTAACTTATACATGGAACAAAATGCTACCTATAATACCACAATTACACTTGCGGACAATTATGGTAACGCATATAATCTAGTCAATTATACTGTTTCTTCTTATGCTAGA
>Ga0208387_1000205_pt1 | contig 19012 bp, 27 predicted proteins | sample CryBogCBH27Jul09_FD_184611 | JGI IMG/M metagenome (GOLD analysis project Ga0208387, IMG submission 184611) | Freshwater microbial communities from Crystal Bog, Wisconsin, USA - CBH27Jul09 (SPAdes) | ecosystem: Environmental > Aquatic > Freshwater > Lake | place: Crystal Bog, Wisconsin, USA...
AAAGAATTTATCACTGAACATACTGGTAAAGCTCACCCAGACCACAATTCTGTACATCAAGGGTACAATAAAGTTCGTGATCCTGGTGGTTATTATCCTAGCTATCATCAGATGCGTACTGGTATTGTATTAGGTATGATGGATGGTACAGGAAAGATGCCTGTACCTAAACCACCGCACGAAAGCTGGATGGGCCCATATTGGACACAGCATCCTTGGACAGAAGTAGAACATAAAATGTTTAGAGACGCTCGAAAAGTTATTCCTACAGAACATCATCAAATTCAGCCATGGAGTAAAAGTAAAGAACCTGATAGTACTCATAAAGTAAGTCCAGTGGCGGCTAAGAAAAAGAATAGGTTTGGTATATAATGAGAGCTAAAGAATTTATTGCAGAACAAATTGTCAGTGCTTTAGGTACAAAACAGCCAGAACTTAGATCAAAAAAAGATGTTAGACAACTGGGACAAACTCAGCCTGTCAAAGAATATCACCCTAAACAATTTAAAAATGGCAAATTAGGTGTGCCCGATGGTGTAGATCCTCACGATCCACACAATCAAACACTAGGAAATACAGAGTACGGTAGCAATCGAGGAGAAATGGCTGTAGAGTTTCAAGCTAGTTTACCGGGAGCATTTAGTGTTGATGATTTGCCTAGCGACTTCTATGGTGTATATCGATTAGGTATGGGCATTGCGGCAGGAGACAGAAATATCGCCTCTGCCGATAATATAGGCAAACACCCATTCTTTGTACCATTTGCTCCAGAAGAACATGCTAAGTTTGATAAGGAAATTAAACGTCAAGGACATAAAACTAAGTTAAGAACAACTACACAGAGCTTAGAAATATCAACTGTAAATACAGTAACTCCTGTGGCAAAAATTAAAAAGAACAAATACGGTATATAAATGGAACATAACAAATATCATCTAGCACTTAAAACTGCATTTGCCAGTGAATATGCTTTTGCTATTAAAGCACAAAATTTTCATTGGAATTGTGAAGGCCCACTATTTTATCAATTACATTTGTTGTTTGAGCGTATTTACGAAGAAGTTTATGGTAGTCTTGACACATTTGCTGAACAAATTCGCGCACTACAAGTATATACTCCTGCAAGTTTACAAAAGTTTAGTATGCTTACAGCAGTAGATGATGAAAATGAAGTGCCGCCATTTGAAGTTATGCTACATGAACTGCTAGCAGATAGCGATAAAATGGCTGAAATATTCCGTATTACATTTGACATGGCCGAACATCATGGAGATCATGGACTAAGCAATTTTTTAGCCGACAGACAAGATGCACATAAAAAGCACAGTTGGATGTTGAGAGCGAGTTTGAAATAATGGATGAAATAGCACGTCTTAAGAAGTTGGCAGGCATTAACGAGTTTAAAGGCCTGCAACCTTACGGCGGAAGTAATATTAGTATAACTGGTACAGAAAAAGCAAAGATTATGCGTGAACAAAATATACAACCAGGAACTGAAGAATGGTTCAAATTGTGGTTTAGTTTACCTAAGTTTATGAACGGTGAACGTGCTGTAGGCACTGGATACAGAGGAATTAAAAAATGAAAATTAAAGATCTAACAGGATTTAGTCCTAAAGAATTAGCAGAAAACAGATATGGCTATGATGATAGCGGTATGAGTTTGCGTCCAGGCAACGACGAAGGCGAAGATAGCTGGGACTATAGTGCCGCACATGACAGGATTGGTGCTGGTGATCCTCGTAGACATCGCGGATATAGCTCGCACGAAGTTGATATTCCACATGATGTACATATTAACGGACGTAAATGGAAGACATTTGGATCAAAGAAACATGCTGAAGCGGTTGCTAGAAAACTAGCATCTAATGGTAAACAAGTTCATGTTCGTCCAGCATCAGAAGGTGTAGCAGAATCGGCTACTGTAGGCGGTACAAGTAGCGCAAATATAGCTACAGTAGCAAATCCTAAGGTTGCTTATAGCAAAAAAACGTCACAACCTAAGAAAAAAGACGGTACTGCTGTTAATGCACTAGATATGAAGGGCGTTAGTTTGTTCGGCGGGCCAGCTGTAAAAAGATAAATATATAAAGATAAACGGAGTATACTCATGCCAGGATTAGATAATACAATGCCACAAACAGATGCATCAGCGGACCACGATCCAGAGATGGACAATATGCCAACAGGTGGCACACCAGACAGCACACACGGTGATGCTGATCGCGAAGGTGCTATGGCTAAAGCTGATTTGTTCAAGTTGGCTAATTATTCACACAAATTATATCAGCAGTTAAAAGATGATGATCAATTAGAAGCTTGGGTACAGGCTAAGATCACTAAGGCTGCCGATTACATTGCTAGTGTTTACCACTATCTAGCATATGAAATGAAATTTACAGAGTATGCTCACCATTTAGACAATAGCGACACATTGAGCGAAGGACAAAAACGTGTTCTTAAAGCTCGTTTGAACGAAGCTAAAGATAAAATGAAAGAAATCAAGAAAGCTCAAGCCGAAAAGATGAAGAAGGATGAGAAGATTGATGAGTCTATGGTAGATGTGTGCGGTCACTGTGGCGGTGCTGGACACATAGAGAAGAAGATTCCTGAAGAAGTTAAATCTAAAGTAGAAAAGTATAACCGTTTAATGAAAGCTACTAAGGCTGCTCACAAGCGTATGGATGCTAACCACAATGGTATTCCAGATGACGAGGAAGCAGAGTTAGAAGAAAACTTTGACGGCGAGCGTGGTGCAGATCAAGATACACCAAGCAAGTTTAACAAACAAAAAACAGCAACTGGCACACGTTACACACGTAAGTCGAGCACATTTAGCGACGAGCATGATGGTGGATCTGGTATTAAGAGCCATGCTAAAGCTAAGTCAAGCGACGAAAAGAAAGCTGACAAATCAAACGATATTAAACTACCTAAGCACAGTGGCAACACTTGGGGTATGAAGGGTGGCGAAAAGTTTGGTAAGAAGATGGAAGAAGCTAAGAAAGCTGATAAAGATTACGACCAAGATGGTAAGATCGAATCAGGCAAAGATGAATATTTAGGTAGCAAAATCCGTGCCGCTAAGAAAGCTGGCAAACTAAAAGAAGGTACTTGTTCAGTATGTAAGAAGGATCCTTGTGTTTGCAAGAAAGAAAAGAAATGCAACGAATGTGGTATGTTGAAAGCAAGTGCGAATGCTCAATGATGGAAAGCGAGCGTACTATGAGCCGTGCCGCTAAAGGTGTAATGAAGTATGGTAAGGATGGCATGAAAGCTCTTGCTAAAGCTGGTAAAGAAGGTAAGAGTTTAGAACCTGTTAAGGCCAAATATAACAAGTATGACGAAAGTTTGAATGAAGATGGCCATCCAGGATATCCTGTAGATCCTAATACTCCTTGTAGCAGTTGCAAAACTCCTTACAAGAATCATTTCCGTTTCGATGACCAAGGTAATATATTAAGCACAACTATACGTGGCTTGTGCGGAATGCCACAAAACTTTGGCGTGAAAGAAAGTGTAGCAGAAGGCGGTAAGCCAAGTGCTGGCCTAAGTAAAGCTAAGAAGTCTGCTACAGTCAAGAAAGCTAAAGAAGGTGGAGACATTGGCAAGCCAGGTAAAGGTTTTAAAGCTCTTGCTAAGAAAGCCGGCGGCGGCGAGAAAGGCGAAAAGATTGCCGCTGCCGCTATGTGGAAGAACATCAAAGAAACTACTGCGTATATGGCTGAAAAGAAAGCCGTTAAGGATTTGCCAGGTAAGCAAGAAAAGATTGATGCAGATCACGATGGTAAAATTGAAGCTAGCGATTTAGCTAAACTACGTGCCAAAAAAGAAACTGTTAAAGAGTCAACAGAATTCACACGTATGCAAGAACAGTTATCTCGTTTAACACGTTCTGAAAAACCAATGGTTGCTGAATCTCGCGAAGTTGATCAAATCCGTGCATTAACACAACGTTTATTGGGGTAATACTCCATGGACATGAAGCGCATACTACAGGCGATGGATGGCGTTGCTACAAAGCCTGTAGCAGGCGCAAGTGAGATGTCTAAGTTTCTTCGTGTTGTTAGCGAAGCAGATATAAATCCATCAACTAATCCAAGAAGAGCCGATCCAAAAGATCAAGCAACTACATACATACAGTTCTCTTCTGGATTATACAGTCAATCGTCAATCCCTGACAGTATTAGTATTACTGCCGATCTTTCATTACCTGTTACATTTACGCCATTAACACAAGGTGCAGACACTAGTAAAACTGTTCAGGCAAATATAAATGCGGCTAATGCAAGTTTGCCTAAAGAATTACAAAAAACTCCAGAAGAGTTATCACAAATTGTAGGTGGTGCAGATAAACCATATGCTGGCCCTAGTATTAATGATATTAATCAACCAGTTGGAACTCCTGTACAAGAAAATAGTTTAGATAAATTTTTGTCTATTATTGACAAGAATAATGTAGATATCCTTAACGAAGGTGCTAACCCACACAAAGTAAGTTTGCCAGTACAAATGGCAATGCAACATTATCAAAAGACTACTGAGACTACAAAACCTGTTGGACGTCACAGTACATTAGGCAAATACTTTCACAAGGTTGAAGAAGAATTTGCAGAATCAGTTGCAGAAGAACGAGCACATAAGCGTCAATTAATTAATCAATATGCCAGTGTAATTGCTGAACGTGTAATGATGAAAGAAGCCGCTAATCCTGCACAGCAAGCGGCTATTGCTATTGCTAAAAAGAAAGAACAACAAGCAGATGAAAGTCTTAAGTCAGACAATCCATGCTGGAAAGGCTATCATCCTGTAGGCACTAAGAAGAAAGGCGGTCGTACTGTACCTAACTGTGTGCCAAGTGAAAGTGTAATTAGCGAAAAGAGTACTAGTGAAAAACAAGCACGTACTATGGCCGCTGCCGCACACAATCCTGCGTTTGCTAAAAAATTAGGTATTAAATCTAGCGTTGCTAAAGAGTTTAATAAAGCCGATACTGGTACTAAACAGTTAAGCAATGCAATGAAGCATAAGAAAAAGAAAGTTAAGGAAAATGAAATTCCTGGACATAGTATGGGATTTACCGGCGGAGTTGGTCCTGGTATGCAAAACTATGTTGTAGACGAAGCTCCATTAGATTTTGACAAGAACGAACCATCTAACAGCATGATCTACGGCCATAAGAGTAATCCTGGTACAGTTCAACATCGTATTATGCGAGCTCGTGCCCAACTTAAAGACCTAGTAAAAATGGCCGAAAGTGATGATTTAAGAGTTTGGGAAAGTATTACAAGACATTTTCCAGAACTAGCTATGAATATCGAAGAAGTTCGTCATGGTATAGAAGAATTATCAAAAATTAAGAAGGGCGGTGGACGTAGAAGCGCCAATATCCCTACAGGATTAGGAGAAGATGCTAATCCAATTAAACAAGCTAATGCACAAAAACGTGCAATGAAGCCAAAAAAAACTTCTAGTGCTTGCAAATCTAACCAACGCCAAGTTGGTGTACAGAACAAAAACGGACAAGTAGTTCCTAAATGTGCTGTAGTTAAAAAGAGTTTCTAAATTACATTTAAACCTTGACACCAAGGCATAATTAATATACAATAGGCATATTATTAGGAGATTCACATGGGCGGTCGTTCATACGGTGCAGAAGAAAAGGCAAAACTAGAACGTTTGATTAGCGAAGGTTCTACAGTATTACGTGAAGTCGAAGACTTACAAGAAGGCTTAAAAGAAACTGTCAAGGCAGTTGCAGAAGAATTACAAATCAAACCAAGTGTTATTAATCGTGCTATTAAAATTGCCCATAAAGGCGATTGGCAGGCTTATAATGAGGACTGGGAAGAGATTGAAGCAATTTTGGATATTACAAAACGTATCTAAACCTGCTATAATAAGAGGGTCGGCGGGCCAATAAACCGCATGAAGGTATTTGCAAGCCTCAAATTGCATGGAGAAGAAAATTTATGTCTTATGTAGACGCATGGTTTGACCGCGAGAACGATATCGTTCGAGTAGTTGAACGCAACAAGAAAGGTGATCGCGAGTTTCGCGACATACCAGTTAAACACACATTCTATGTAAAAGACCCAAGAGGGAAATTTACGTCAATCTACGGTGATCCACTCACACGTATCGTTTGTAAAAACACAAAAGAACTACGCAAAGAACAAGCCATTAACAGTGGCAAGGAAATGTTTGAATCAGACATCAATCCTATCTTTGTTACACTAAGCGAACACTATATTAATCAGGATGCTCCTAAATTAAATGTAGCGTTTTTCGATATTGAGGTAGACTTTGATCCAGAGCGTGGCTATGCTAGCCCAGACGATGCATTTATGCCAATTACTGCGATTGCTGTCTACCTACAATGGCTAGAGACTATGGTCTGTTTGGCTATTCCACCTAAAGGTCTTAAGATGGAAGAAGCTAAAAAAATGGTCAAAGACTTTCCTAACACATATTTGTTTGATAACGAAGCAGATTTGTTGGACATGTTCTTAGATCTAATTAAGGATGCAGACATTCTAAGTGGTTGGAACTCAGAAGGCTTTGATATTCCATATACTACTAACCGTGTTACTAAAGCACTAAGCAAAGAAGACACTAGACGTTTCTGTTTGTTTGACCAACTGCCAAAGAAACGTGAATATGAAAAATATGGTCGTACTAGTACAACATATGACTATATTGGTCGTGTGCATTTGGATTATCTCGAGCTGTACCGCAAATACACGTATGAAGAACGCCACAGTTATAGACTCGACGCTATTGCGGAATATGAATTAGGCAAACGTAAAACACAATACGAAGGTACACTCGACCAGTTATACAACAATGACTTTAGAACATTTGTTGAATATAACATCAATGACTGCAAACTGCTTGACGACTTAGACAAAAAGCTCAAGTTCATGGACTTGACCAATACACTGGCACATGAAAATACAGTATTGCTACAGACCACAATGGGCGCTGTGGCCGTGACAGAACAGGCTATTATTAACGAAGCACATCGCAGGGGTTTTCAAGTTCCTAATCGTACTAAGATGAGTGAACGTGAAGACAATGAAGGTGCGGCTGGTGCTTATGTTGCTTATCCTAAGGAAGGTATTCAAGACTGGGTTGGGTCATTGGACATTAACAGTCTATATCCTAGTGCAATTAGAGCACTTAACATGGGTCCAGAAACTATTATTGGACAGTTACGTCAAACTAAGACTGAAGAATACATTGAATTACAAATAGCCAAGGGCAAGAGCTTTGCGGCTGCTTGGGAAGGTAAATTTGGCACAGACGAATATGAATCTGTGATGGCACAAGAGATTGGCACAGACATTACTATTGACTGGGAGAACGGAGATAGTGATGTACTAAGTGCGGCAGAAGTCTACAGACTTATATTTGAAAGCAATCAGCCTTGGATGCTTTCAAGTAACGGTACTATCTTCACCTATGAAAAAGAAGGTATTATTCCAGGGCTACTTAAACGCTGGTATGCAGAACGTAAAGAGATGCAGGCCAAACTAAAGGAGGCTATAAATGCTGGAAACAAAGTCGAAGAAGAATACTGGGACAAAAGACAACTCGTTAAGAAGATTAATCTTAACAGTCTTTACGGCGCTATTCTTAATTCAGGTTGTCGCTTTTTTGATAAGCGAATCGGACAAAGTACCACACTGGTCGGAAGACAAATCGCCAAGCATATGGCGAGTAAAGTAAACGAGATCATTGCTGGCGAATACAATCACATAGGAAAGGCAGTTATATATGGTGACACCGATAGTTGTTATTTTAGTGCTTATCGCACTCTACAGAAGGACATTGAAGCCGGACGTATCCCGTGGACAAAAGAAACAGTCATCCAACTCTACGACCAAATAGGCGACGAAGTCAATCAAACATTCCCACAGTTTATGCTAGACTATTTCCACTGTCCAAAGACACGTGGAGAAGTTATTAAAGCAGGACGTGAAATTGTTGGATCAAAGAGTTTGTTCATTACTAAGAAACGCTATGCTGTTCTTTATTATGATAAAGAAGGCAAGCGTACAGACTTAGATGGAAAACCTGGCAAGATTAAAGCCATGGGATTGGATCTAAAGCGTAGTGATACTCCAGAATTTATTCAAGATTTTTTAAGTGAAGTTCTTGAAATGGTCTTGATGGGTAAAGATGAACAGGATGTATTGGATCATATTAGTGCATTCCGTATCAAATTCAAAGCTCGTCCAGGATGGGAAAAAGGATCGCCCAAACGTGCCAATAATATTACTGACTATCAAGCTAAAGAAGCCAAAGCAGGTAAGGCTAATATGCCCGGACATGTACGTGCTAGTATCAATTGGAATACTTTAAAACGCATGTACGGTGACAAGTATTCTATGGCTATTACAGACGGTGCTAAGGTTATTGTTTGTAAACTTAAACCTAATCCTTTAGGTTATACATCAGTCGCTTATCCAGTAGACGAACTGAGGTTACCACAGTGGTTCAAAGATTTACCATTTGATCATGCTGAGATGGAAGCTACCATCATTGATAAGAAACTGGAGAACTTAATCGGTGTGCTTAAATGGGATATTACCAGCACCGAAGAAAAAAATACATTTAATAGTTTATTTGAGTTTTAATATGAATATAATAATTGCAGGTTACGGATTTGTAGGCAAAGCAGTTGCTAACTCTATCGGTTCAAAGAATATGTTATATATTGTTGATCCTAAAGTCAGCGAACATAAAATAAAAGATTTTCCCTATGCGGAAGCTATTATAATTTGTGTAGGTACTCCTAGTACACAATTAGGTGATTGTGACATTAGTCAAATTACCAGTGTGCTGGATGAAACGCCGATACATTTACCAGTGTTAATTAAATCGACTGTGCCACCCGACTATTTAGAAAAGATTCTAAAACAATATCCTCAACATGATATTTGTTACAGTCCAGAATTTTTACGTGCTGTAAGTGCTAACGAAGATTTTGCCAATCAAAAATATATGGTCATTGGTGGAATAGATCCAGAAGGTATTTGGCAAACAATGTTCCAGGAATCTTTACCTAACTGTAAAATATTCTTTAGCACTAGTATTGTAGAAGCTAGTATGATCAAATATGCTACCAATTGTTTTTTAAGCGTTAAGGTTGCATTTTTTAATCAGATATACGATTTGTGCGAAAAGAATGGTGCAGATTATGGACTAATTAGACAAGTATTAACTCATGATAGTCGTATAGGCAATAGCCACATGATGGTGCCAGGCCCAGATGGTAGTAGAGGATTTGGTGGTGCGTGTTTTCCTAAAGACACAAATGCATTTATGCACTATTCAGATCGGATGAATCAATCACATACTTTGGTCGAATCGGCCATAAAGTACAACAAAAAGGTTAGGAAAAATCCTTGACATTGTCTAAAAAACCTATATAATATACAAACATGGAGAATCATATGAAAGACTTTTTACAAGATTTAGTATCGCACACACATAGCTTGGGATTTTTGCCTTTGGTTAAGATTTCAGCTAGCGATAAAGAAACAACAATTGAATCAATGGCTGAAGACCGTTCAGTTATTTTAAACGCTAAAACACACAATCCAGTCGATGATTTAGAAGGCACATTTGGTATGCCTAATCTAAACAAGCTAGACATTCACTTGAAGTGTCCAGAATACAAGGAAGGTGCTAGCATCAAGGTTGTTAAACAAGAACGCAACGGAGAAACTATTCCAACAGGTTTGCATTTTACTAACAGCACAGGCGACTTTGAAAACGACTATCGTTTTATGAACAGTGAAGTTATTGCTGAGAAAATGAAAACTGTTAAGTTCAAAGGCGCTAAATGGGATATCGAGTTTGAGCCAAGCGTAGCTAGTATTCAAAAATTAAAATTTCAAGCGGCCGCACACACAGAAGAGCCAGTGTTCCAAGTAAGCACGGACAATGGTAGTCTAGTGTTTAGTTTTGGTGATGCAAGTTCACACGCTGGTTCGTTTGTATTCCAAGCAGGTGTTGATGGTAAATTGCGTCAAACATGGGCATGGCCTGTTGCACAAGTACAAAGCATTTTAAACTTGGCAGGCGATAAGACTATACGTATTGCAGATGCTGGCGCACTACAAATTGTAGTTGATAGCGGTATTTCAGTATACGAATACATTCTTCCAGCACAAAGCAAGTAATGAATAGAAACCTAACAGCAAGTCAAAACGACTATGCATATTTTTTACCAGCAACGTCAGGATTTTATAGTACGTACATAGGTAAACAACGTCATAGTCAGTATGTAGACCCTGCCCGCATTCCGGCTAGCTTTGGTCCTATGGGCATTGAAGCAATGAACTATCTAGATCCCAATGCGGCATTTTATTATGATCATTGCTTGTATAGTGCTGGTCATGCTAACTTGGATCTTAATAAACCAGATCCAAGCGAAGATATGTTTCGTAATCGCAATCGAGCAACTAGCTGGGTGTTAGGAGATTCAGGCGGATTCCAAATTGGTAAAGGCAAGTGGGAAGGTGATTGGAAAGATCCTAACTGTCCTAAAGCCATGAAAAAACGCACACAAGTTTTGGCTTGGATGGATGCGTTAATGGATTACGGTATGTGTCTTGACGTGCCAGCGTGGGTTGCTCGTAGTCCAGCAGGTGCCAAAGCTACAGGTATTAGTACATACGCAGAAGCAGTTCAAGCAACATTTATTAATAATGATTACTTTATTAATAATCGTAATGGCAATTGCAAATTCTTAAATGTACTACAAGGCGAAAATCATACTGATGCAGAAGGTTGGTATCAGCACATGAAAAAGTATTGTGATCCAAAACAATATCCTGGTCGTCATTTTAATGGCTGGGGCATGGGCGGACAAAACATGTGTGACATTCACTTGACTCTAAAACGTCTAGTGGCATTAAGGTTCGATGGATTGCTTGAAAAAGGTGAACAAGATTGGATGCACTTCTTAGGAACTAGTAAACTTGAATGGGCATTGATCTTAACAGATATACAACGTGCAGTTCGTAAGTATCATAACAGCGACTTTACTATTAGTTTCGACTGTGCAAGTCCGTTCTTAGCAACTGCTAATGGACAGATTTATGTACAAACAGAAATTACAGATAGAGAAAAATGGCTGTATCGTATGTTGCCTAGCTTAGACGATAAGAAATACAAAAATGATAATCGTTTATTCCAAGATGTTGTTGTACAAGATGGACACTTTACATCGTTTACCACAAGTCCATTAATGGATGGCGTCAAAGTAAATGAAATCTGTATATACGGACCAAATGATGTTAACAAAATTGGTAAAGTAGGCAAGACTAGTTGGGATAGTTTTACCTATGCTATTATGATGGGCCATAATGTTTGGATGCATATTAATGCTGTGCAAGAAGCTAATCGCCAATATGATGCAGGCTTATGTCCAACAATGTTAGTTCAAGAACGATTTGACAGACTATACGCCAAAGATGTTATCGAAGCTATATTTGCTACTAGTGATCGTGGAACAGCCGATTCAATTGTAGACGAGTTTAGTCGTTTTTGGATGGCTATTCCTGGAACACGTGGTTATACTGGTAAAAGAACCGTCAATCCTACAACAAAATACTTCGAATTGTTTGAAGAAGTGGATACAACGAGTGTACAATTAGATGATGCAGAAGAATTTTCTGAAGAAGCTAGTGACAAACTTGACGAACTCGAGGCCAGTGTACATGACATTACCTGACGAAAGATTTAGAAGTATCCAACGAACTGAGGAGTTTTTACAGGATCTATTGAATCCTCAAAAGACTCCACGTATTCCAAAAGAAATACGTGAACAAGCTCGTTGGTGCTTGCGTCATTATCCTAGCTATCATAATTTAAAAGAATTAGAACGTGCGGCTCCTAATGTTGTACAAGAACGTATGGAAGATGTTAGTCGTATGATCAAGTATTGGGAAGAAAAGAAAAAGGTGCCAGATGAAAACTAGTCTTATTGTCGGAATGGGCATTGGTAATCTATATGCTCAAGTATTAAAGAATCTCGGACACGGTGTTGTTACAGTAGATAGTGATCCTGCTAAAGGTGCAGATTTTCAAACTGTAGATGCGGCTATTGTAGCATGTCATATGTTTGATACTGTGCATATTTGCACTCCTAATTTTACACACTTTGATATTGCTACTAAGGTTGCCAAGTGTTCTAGTATGATTTTTATTGAAAAGCCTGGCGTCAGCACTAGCAATATCTGGGAAACACTAATTAAGACGTTTCCTTATACACGCTTTATGATGGTTAAGAACAACCAATGGCGTAGTAACATTAAAGATCTAGTTAAACTAACACAAGAATCTAAAAGCGTAGAGATACGTTGGCATAATAAAGATCGTGTACCTAATCCTGGTACTTGGTTCACTACAAAGAAACTAGCATTTGGCGGAGTTAGTAGAGATTTAATGCCACACTTGTTAAGTTTGTTTATGGTGTTGGAACCTTATTACAAAACATCTCGCCAAACAACAAGTGTTGCAATGCAAAACTGGTCGTTAGAGGATGTATCTAATACAGATTATGGTACTGTAAACGTAAACGGAATCTATGATGTAGATGATAGTTGCCGTTTAGAATATGTATGCAACAATCGGACATGGACATTAGATGCTAACTGGAGAACATTGAGTGAAGATGATCGTGCTATCATCTTTACTATGCCAGATGAAAGTCAAGTTCGTATAGAATTAGGTCTTTGTCCAGAAGAAGCATATCAGACTATGATCAATGATGCTATATTAGGACATCACGAAGCAATTTTTTGGAATAAACAATTAACACAGGATCTATGGATCCATCAGCAAATAGAAACATTATGAAAGTAAAGTGTCTACAAACTAAAGGTCAAGGCTACTTCGAAGAAGTTGACTATGAAATTCCGGCTTGGGATCAAGATAATATCTATGTTCGAGCTGTAATGACTGGTGTATGTCGCAGTGACATCGATATGATGATGGGAGAGTTTGGTCCATTACCATTACACATGCAAGGACATGAAGGTATTGGTCAAGTTATGACAGTAGGTGCTAATTGCACCGATGTTAAAACTGGAGACTATGTTGCTACACGTGGCGAACCTGCTTATGCTGATCAATATACAGTACGCAAAGGAGAATATGTAAAGATTCCCGAAGCACATCCTCGTTATATTCTAGAACCAGTGGCTTGCGGTATCAATCTTATCAATCAATCTAAAGATCAAATTGAAAAAAGACAAGGGCAAGATGATAATACACGCATGTTGATTATTGGCAGTGGTTTTCTTGCCTGGGTAGCGTATCACACTATGAGACTAAACGGTTATATCTATCATGTAGATGTACTTGGACATAGTAATAAAGAGCTTTGGGGAGATCGACTGTTACCAAGTACAACTGAACATTATGATGTAGTTGTTGATCTTAGTGGAAATTATGAACTAGGTACACAGATTAACCTAAATAACAATGCATTAGTCATCGACGGAGTTGGTAAGGCTGTTAATAAACAAGAAGCACAGACTCAACTTTGGAAAGCTGTTACTACTATTAAACCAAGTCCACGCAATCCTCAGTTTATTGATTGTATGCACATGGCAAAATATTGGATTGAAAAAGGTTATTTAGAGGTTGATTCTTTTTGGACAAAGTGTTACAATCGTACAACAGAATGGCAACAAGCGTTTGCGGATGGCGTTAATCGTCCGAAGGGTTACAGCAGAGGTTATATTAAATGGGATTAAGCACAGAAGAACGACAAAATGTTGTCTACTTTACAGGATATGAAGTAGAGCATACTATTTGTCATGGCATGTTTACATTGTTTGTTGTAGGTACACCGCCTGTTGAAGATATACTACGTATTGCCGACAATAGCCAAGCCTGGTTAGATGAATCTAAACGTATCAAACATATCTACTTTGGTACGAGCCAAAGTTTCAATCCTAATTCAATTAGCCATGAAGAATATAAACCATGGGATGATGTTATTATCCCATGTTTAAAGAATGACTACTGGGTAACTTTAGACTTCGATGTCAAGCATACCGAAGGTGTCATCGAATCAGGATATTCCGAATATCCTAGATTTGTTCCTATGATTAGTGTAAAATTACCTTATATTAATCAATTCAACTATAACGCCACACTTAAACTAGATGATCTTACTTGGGGTAAGACTAATCCAGGTGTGTGGACTCATCAACTACATGATCTATTGAGTAAGGACAAATATACTTACTGGGATCAATATACACAAGATACTCCAACATGATTATCAGACAAGACATTAGACCAAATAAAATGATCTGGGTTACTTTCCAAAAAGAAGGTATGCACAAATATCCAGCGGCATTAACAGATCCTACGCTTAAGACAGATGACGAATACGATGTTAGTTTTTTAGGCTATCCACATCGCCATATATTCCATTTTAAAGTTTGTATTGGTGTCACACACAACGACCGTGACATCGAATTCATTCAATTTAAACGCTGGTTGGAAAATCTCTACAAAGGTGGAGTATTACAACTAGATTTCAAGAGTTGCGAGATGATGTCAGATGATTTATATGACGCTATCTCCAGCAGGTATCCAGATCGTGAGATTTGGATTGAGGTCTCCGAAGATGGAGAAAATGGTTCATTTATTAAATATTAAGGAAAGCTATAATGGCTAAAAACTACAAGGACATTAATTACTTCGAAACTCGTTCGGACATTGTTAAATTGTTTGATGATCTAGAGGCATTCCATGATTGGTGTCGTTTAGAACTTTGTGAGTTTAACGAAGCTCACCTCTACAACAGAGAAAGTTGGCAGTGGCGTAACTTTGATAAGACACGCCGTCCTAAAAAGCCTTTTACAGGTGAACGTAAACCTTACTTAGGCAAGAATCCACGTCCTTACAATGAACGTATTTCTAATTGATCTAGAAGCAGTTGAGACAAGGTACACTGGCGAATGGAAACGCCATGTACCTAATCTCTTACGAAAGGCAGGACATAATGTTCAAATTCTATCTGGGCCTCAGGATATTCCTTCAGCCACTACTCCTGGTGCTTTTCTTAATTTTGGTGGCACCAATATATACAAGTCTAGTCAAGTTGAACAAATGGGTAGGCTTTTTTGCTCCGGATCAGTACAGCCTGGCGATCACTTCTTGTTTACCGATGCTTGGCATCCTGGCATCATAAACTTAAAGTACATGAGCGAACTGTTACAGATTCCTGTAACAACACACGGCTTGTGGCATGCTGGTAGTTATGATCCTCAAGATTTTCTCGGACGGTTAGTTGGAGATAAGCCTTGGGTACGTCACGCTGAAAAGAGTTTCTATCATGCATTTGACTACAACTATTTTGCCACAGAATTTCATATCGATATGTTCTGTGCTAACTTGCTAGTGTCTGATCATAGCTACAAGAAAGAAAAGTGTATTCGTACAGGCTGGCCAATGGAGTATATGGACGATACATTAACAATGTATAAGAATATGCCCAAGCGTGATTTAATTCTTTTTCCGCATCGCATCGCACCTGAGAAGCAAGTTGAGATTTTCAGAGACTTAGCTACACACTTACCGCAGTATGAATTTGTGGTGTGTCAGGATCAACAACTAACAAAAAATGAATATCATAACTTGTTAGGCGAAGCGAAGATGGTGTTTAGTGCTAACTTACAAGAAACTTTAGGCATTAGTTGCTATGAAGGTGCGGTGGTTGATGCTATTCCCATGGTCCCGGATCGTTTGAGCTATACAGAAATGTATTACGATATGTTTAAGTATGACAGCAAATGGACTGAAAGCTATGATTCTTATACAGTATATCGTCCAGATTTATGCCGTGCTATCATGACACATATGGATTATTATTCTACAAGAATAGCTCACATACGCAAACAAGCAAAGGATTTACATGACAACTTCTTTAGTGCCAGAGGATTGCTTGACAACATCAAGTGATACTGTTACAATGACTACAGGATTCATTGCTCAGGATATAGCTAGTCTAGGTAACATTACTGTTAGCAACAGTACTGGATCGAGTTATTATTATACTGGTGCCGGAATCGGAGGTAGCAGTAGTACAATATCTATCTCTCCAAGTATGACTATAACGTCAAGTGGCGGCATCGGTATAGGCACTATTAACTCTATAAGTATTTCAGGTGCTGGTAGTAGTACCTTTAATTGGAAAGCGCCTGAAGAATTTGTAGACACACTACCAGATTTCAATCGCATACAAAAAATGTGCGAACAATATCCAGGCTTTAAAATAGCATTTGAAAAATTTAAAACAACGTATTACCTAGTGAAAGACGACTATGATACTCCAGAAGATCAAAGACCTAAGCCTTAATTGGTTGGAACGACACGACCGCAAACGTGTTATCATGGATCGAATTTGTAACGAACCATACCTCGAACGATACTATATCTTTCTAAAAGATCGTAAGCGTTTTCCATTTAATGTATTTCTACACAAGTTTTTAAAAGGCGATCCAGACGATGTACACGATCATCCATGGCCATATGCTACATTAATTTTAGCAGGTGGTTATTATGAATGGGTTCCAGTTTTTAATACACTTGGACAAAAAATTAATGAGATTCGATATTGGCGTGGTCCCGGACATTTCCGTATTTGTAAGCCAACCAGCTATCATCGGATTGAACTAGCAGAAGGTGTTACTGCATGGACATTGTTCATGCCAGGACCACAGCGTCGTGAATGGGGATTCTTAGTTAAGAACAAATGGATTCACAACGACAATTATTTAACCAACAGAAAGAATGGCATACTTCCCAACTAGCACAACATTACCGACCATACCGGTAGGATCATTATTAACAGCAGGATCAAACGGTACTTCGTGGACTACTACCACAGCATATCAACATCCAGCCGATACAGTAATGGTTGTCAACCAAGGCGATCCTCCTACATTAGAAGTTAAAGGTAACATGGTTATTAATGGACGAGATTTGGAAGAACGGTTGAATACAATAGAAAAAGTCTTGAATATTCCAGAAAGAGATGTTATACTAGAACATAAACATCCAAAGCTCAAAGAGTTGTACGATGCGTACATAAATGCTTTGGGAAAATACAGAACATTTGAAGCAATTAAAGGAGAAGAAGATGCAAGTTGAACAATTACACGAATCAGTTAAAAATACTTATAAAGAAATGGTTATAAAAGAACATGCCGGCTTTCGTCTTGTTTTGAAAAAACACGAAGTAATCAGTCCTAAAGGGCTGTTTGCTCTTGACTTAGAACAACAACATTTAAAAGACGGAGAAGTAGTTGATTCTTGTACATATAATTTCTTTATGGATAAAGAAGAATTACAAGCATTGGCTTCGGGTTTGACTGCATGAAAAAGCTATATTACAGTTGGGCAGACATTGAAGGTGCTTGTTTAGATCTTGCTAGACAAATTAGACAAGATAGCTGGCAACCTGATTATATTGTAGGTATTGGACGTGGTGGATTAATTCCAGCCACTCTATTAAGTCACTATATGGATATACCTATGCAAACTTTAGATGTTAGTTTGCGTGACGGAGGAACTACTGTTAGTAATGCAGGCATGGCAGATGATGCTTACAAAGGTAAGAATATCCTTGTCGTAGATGATATTAATGATCAAGGTAGTACCATAGAGTGGATTAAAAAAGATTGGCGTGAAATGTCATTGTCTAGTGCTATACGTTGGGACAATGATATATGGCATAAAACTGTTCGCTTTGCTGTATTAACAGATAACTTTTCTAGTAAGAGTGAATCCGATTATCATGTATGGGAAGTTAATAAAGCAGAAGAAGATTGTTGGTTAGTTTATCCTTGGGAGGAGTATTGGAAATGGCGTCGTTAACAGGAAGTATAGTTAAACTTATTTTTGGTATTGCATTAATTTTAATTGCAGTTATATTCGGACCAATAGTAGGTATTTGGAGTTTGAATACTTTATTTCCAGTATTAAATATTCCATTTACTTGGCAAACTTGGTTAGCCTTTAATTGCTTGTTCGGCGGTACTATTGCTAGTAGGTTAAAGAAATGAGTTTGACTGCAAAAGAAATCAAAGAAAAAATCGATATTATAAATGCAGATATCGATAATATGAGATCTGCAATGGGCAATGAACGTAAAATTAGCATGTTGATTGATTACATTGATTATTTAAAAGATGAATTAAAAGAGGCAGAACGTGCAGAACGACTTAACAAAGGCGCTTGATGAAAAAACAGTACCCTGGACAGAAATCGAATACAGAACAAAAGACTTTTGGGTCTTCAGGGATGCCTTTCCCGTTACCGAAGGGCATTTGTTATTTGTGCCTACCACTCTCCAAAGCGTTAGCCTATGGGAATGCTACAAGGCCGCATACAAGTTCGGGTTCGACGGAGTTGAATCGGAAAAATGGCAAGGGTTCAATGTCGGACAAAATGTCGGCGAGGTTGCTGGTCAAACAGTAATGTATCCGCATGTGCATATGATTCCTAGACGCACAGGAGATATGCCAGATCCTCGTGGCGGGGTTCGTCATGTTATTCCTAGCAAGGGTAACTACACAAATGGAAACGACTAATACTGTTTGGGAACTTAGGATTCCTTGGCACAACCAAGATAATAATTGGTGGAACGAAACATGTGCTGATGTTGTAGCAGTATTTGGTTTACCCGGAGAACGTTATACATATCATCCAAGATATGAAGATATGGCGTTTTATTTTAACTCTAAAAAGGATTATCAATTATGCAAGATTCTACTTTCAGACAGAATTTAGATTTTTTTACAGTAATGATTTTAGGTATAGCAGGTGTGGTATTTGCTATCTATTGGAATTATACACATCCACACGTGGTTGTTAAGTATGATTGTTCAATATCCGAAATAAGTCCAGATTATCCTATACCAGTTAAAGAAGCTTGTCGCAAACTTCGAGCAGAAAATATCTTGCAATCGCCT